>Ga0326727_10013249_pt1 | contig 18420 bp, 18 predicted proteins | sample MB2enrmetagenome_FD_207643 | JGI IMG/M metagenome (GOLD analysis project Ga0326727, IMG submission 207643) | Lab enriched peat soil microbial communities from McLean, Ithaca, NY, United States - MB29MY | ecosystem: Environmental > Terrestrial > Soil > Wetlands > Peat | place: USA: New York...
GGCCATTAAACAGATGGCGCAGGACGAGCCTCAGGTACTGCCCCATCCTGGCCCCCTTTTCTTTCATACCCGCATCCCCTGACGCGAGAAAGCCCAGGTAGTAGGACGCCGCCCTCAGGAAGAAGCCGATGGAAAAAAGGACATCGAACGTCACGACGGACTTACCGCGGTTGTATCGCGCGTAGAGACTGCGCATGTTCTCGAGCCAGGCGAAAGACGGCGGTCCCTCTTTTGCGGCCCTTTCCGTCGCCCCCTGTAGATGGATGATGCTTAAGCCCGGCAGGTAGAACACCTTGTGCCCGAAATCCCTCATGCGACAGCCCCACTCCACGTCTTCGGCATACATGAAGATGTTCTCGTCCATCTTCCCCACCTCCGGGATGATGGAGCGCCTGACGAGCAAGCCGGCGCCGCAGACCCAGTCGACCTCCAGGGGGTCCTTCAGGCCGCCGCGGTTCACATAGACCGTCTTAACGGAAGGGAAGAGCTTCGAGAGGAAAAGGGCGTAGCCTGCCACGCTCTTCAGGGTGGGCCTGAAGCCTGCGTCGCCCACCTGATGGCTGCCCTCGGGATAAATGAGCCGGCAGCCGCTCGCGGCCGCCTCCGGGCGCCCGTCCATGAAATGGAGCCAGGCCGGGAGTGTCCGGCTGTCGGGTATGATCGTATCGGGGTTAAGGAAGAGGACGTACTCCCCGGAGGCCCTTTCCAGCGCCAGGTTGTTTGCCTTGGCGAACCCCAGGTTTTCCGGGCTCGCCATGACCTCGGCCTGGGGGAACCTCCGCCGGACCATGTCTGCCGACCCGTCGGTCGATGCGTTATCGACGACGATCACCTCGAAGGGAACGGTCAGGTCCTGGCTGAAGAGGGACGTAAGGCACGGGCCGAGAAGCCCCTCCGTGTTCCAGCTGACGACGATGACGGAGAGCTTCATGCCCCTGAGCCAGTTATAGATTGTCCTCGCTGAAGGAAAAGGCGGCTGCGAGGCGGTCTATTTTTTGTTGTTATTATTGTTACCGTAATTGACTGCTATTGCGCCTATAATGCCGATGAGGCTGTAGAAAAGCATCGACGTGCTCATGAGGATGCGGAAGCCCGGGTCGACGAACCCGTGTACGGTGTGGGCCATAAGACCAGAAACGGCCCCTATCAATATCCCCCTTTGCCAGATATCGACCTTGAAAAGGTATTTAAAGCCGACGTAAAAAGCCGAAATGAAGATACCAGCGAAGGCGGCGAGACCTATCGTCCCCGTTTCCGCCCAAACCCATAGATAGACATTATGTACGATGTGAGCGACGTCGCCCTCGGTGCTGAAGACTGCCGAGCCGCCCGTGGTGTCATACGTCCTGAAAACCCTTGCGAGGTTGTTGAGGCCGACCCCCGTAACGGGAAATTGCTTGACGATCGAGAAGGCGGCCCGGTTCAACGGTATCCTCGACCGCGCGGCAACGTCCTCGAAGCTGAGGCGGCGCTGGATGGTAGGCAGCACGAGAAGGAACAGCAACAGGCCTATAAGCAGTCCCGGCGCCAGCAGCATCCAGGACCTTGCCTGTCTCAGCCTTCGGGAGTACATGACGATGAACACCAAAGGGAGCGACAGCGGAATGGTGATCCAGGACCCCCGCGACTGCGTCGTATACATGCCGACCAGGCCGGCCATTGTGGCAGCCAGATAGAGCCCCTTGAGCCAACCCCTCTCCTCGGCCATAAGCATGGCCAACATAAGGGGGACGAGCATCTCGAAATAGTAGGCCATGATGTTCGGGTGGCCGATCGTCCCTCCGGCCCTCGTAAGATAACCTAAGCCTATGGGAGCAAGCTTCTCCCCCACGACGCCCAGGCCGAGGGCCCGGCCGGTCTTGAACTGGTAGTAGGCGATGACGGTTTCCAGTATTACGCCTATGGCCAGGGAAACGAGAAAGGTCGTTAACTGTTCCCTCTTGCGGAGGTTCATGATGATGAAGAGGATAAGGAAGAGCATAACCAGGCGGACGAGCTCCAGGACGACAAGCGCCGGGGAGCTGGCGTTGTAGAAACTCAGGAAGCCCGCTGCGATATAAAGAAGGGGCGCCCAGACGAGGAGCTTATTGTAGCGGAAGAGCGGCCCTTCCCCCTCGCGGACATGCTGGTAGAAAAAGACGGCGTAAAGGATCACGGCGCATATAAGGGTCATGCCTATATCGACGCTCGTGACGCCGACATAGACGCGGTAAAAAAGATTGATGTCGAGGTTGAAAGGGATGCCGAGGCCCAAAAATAGCAGGACCCACCGGGTAAGCCCCCGTTCGGTTGAAAAGTACGAGACGAAGATTGTGCCCACCAGGACGAAGGAGGCGACGAAAAGCGACTTCATCTCGTATTGGGCAAGGGAGACGGCGAGGATCACTGCGACGGATCCGAGCAAAATGGCTGCGATGGCCTTGAGGTAGGCCTTCTCGACCGGGGGTATTGTCTCTCGATACTGCATATGTGCTTTAGGATGTAAAACCGGGCGCCCCTACAGCCGCTTGTAAATAGCCTCCGGAATGACGAACCGCTGCTTGTTGAGGATTGCCCCCAGGACGTTCACGCCGGCGCTTTCCAGGTCCCGCTTCGCCGACCGCGCGACCTCCCATCGCGTCCTGCCTGCCTGGACGACAAGGACCAGGCCGTCCATCCTGCTTGCCAAGAGCAAGCTCTCAGGATTGTCGAGGACCGAGGAAGAATCGAAGATAACCAGGTCGAACCGGTCCCGCAGCTTCTGCATGAGCAGGGGAAACTTTGCAGACTCGTACAGGGCTATAGGGTTATCGATCCTTTGTCCGGCCTGCATGAAATAGTATCTCTTTGAGGTAATCTCGGCAGCGGCGTCCTCGATATCGCCTTTCCCCTGGATAAGATCGACCAGTCCCTTCTTCTTCTTCCTTATCTCGAACTGGTAATGGAGGATAGGCGACCTCAGATTGCCATCGACCAGGACTACGCTTTTCGGGCAACTCACGGCGAAGGCCGTGGCAAAGTTGAACGCCATGGTGGAGGCGCCTTCCCCGCCCCTCACCCCCGCAAACGCTATCGCATAGCCGCCTTTCTTTGCTTTTGCCGCCCTGCCGTTGCCGTTCCCCTCTTTCGGCTTCGGGGCGGCCCCGTTGTGCTCCCTCTCCACGCGCATGAGGACCTTCCAGAGCACCTTGTAAAAATGGTCGTACATGAACGTCATGTTGCGGAGCTGGAGGCCGCCGAGCCAGCCTAGCGCGGGCAGCCCTCTTTCCTCATATGCCATTGCTTCGCTCCTGCTTTGTGGACGGGTCGCCATCGCTTCTAAAACCTCACGCTCGAAAAGCTCATCGCTTTCTCCGCCGCTTCATGAACAAGACCCCACCGCAAAGCATATTTCATAAGCCAGAAACCTTTACCTGCCGGTCCCGGAACCGGAGTCCGTATTTCCACTGCCCGGCCGGAGCGCGGCCTCGTCCCGTGGCGTCGCGTCGCTTCCGAACGCTCTGTTCTGATAGTGTAATTGCCTGAGCCGGGCCTCCATCTCGCCTCTCACCTGGGCGAGCTCCGAATCGATCTCGGCCCGCCGCTTTTCCAGGACAGCCCGCCGCTTTTCCAGGTCGTCCGAGAGCAGGGGGATATCGTCCTGTCTCGGGGCGCTGATCTTAGCGTCTTCGGCCTGTTTGGCAGGCGCGCTACTGAACAGGCGGACCGGATAAACGGATGCAAGGGAGACCTGCTCGGCCAATGCCGGCCGCTGGCTGGCGGCCTGGGCGGCAAGGATGGCCTCGTTCACGTCCCCGTCGCTCTTATGCAGGTAGAGCATGTAGCCGCCAATGCCCGTAATGAGGAGCACGAAGAAGACCATCACGTTGACTCCGCCCTGCACATAGGAGCCGCGTCCGGCCACGGGCGCTTGCTCCTCGCGGAACGCTCTCCGAAAGCCCTCGAACCCGCGCCTCACCGCCCCGCGCCTGAAGGGTTGCATCTCCAACCCCCCAAGGAGTGGGACGGAAAGCAGGAGGGGCACGCCAAGCACGTCGAGAATGTCCTCGTGGCCCCTGAACGTATGGTTGAAGAATTCGCTTACGGCTGAGAAGCCGAAGCCGAGGGCCAGGCCGACGATGGCGGAGATGACGACGATGAGGCCTTTCTTAGGATATGCAGGAGTGAGGGGCGGTATCGCGGGCATCGCTATCTTTACGTCGGAGATGCGCCGCGAGTCGAGGTCGTCGGAGATGCGCAGCTCTTCCGCCTTCTTCTTGTAGACCTGGTAGTTTTGCTCGGTGATGTCCCTTTCCCTCTCAAGCTGTTTCAGAGTTACGGTCTTTACGTTGATGTCCTCGATCTTCTTTCGCTCGCCCCCTACCTCCCGCTCCAGGCTGGTTCTCCTGTTCTGGAGGAGCGAAACCTCCAGGCCCGCGATGTTGAGAAGGCTTTCAGTCTTCTGCTTCCGCATACCCGCAAGCTGGGTGTCGACCGCCTTGATCTCGTCCGATTTCGTCGTGTAGAACTTGAGTAGCCTTTGCCGCTCCGCCCTCAACCGGAAGTACGCCTCGTCGACGGATCGGAGATACGCCTGCTTATCGGCCATGTGACTCCCCATCTCGGGCGTCTCGACCCATCCCGTGCTGCGCGCCATCTCCCTTATCTTGTTGACCTTCGTCTGGGCCTGTGAGAGGTCGATTGAGGTGGTGTTCAACTGGTTCTGCAGGTCGGCCAAGTTGCGAAGGAGCAGGTCTTTCTGGAGGGTTATGTTGGCGATGTTCGTGCTCGACAGGAAGTTTTGCAGCCTGTCTTCCGCGTCCCGCAGCTTCTTCTCGAACGTCGCTATCTGGTCTATATAGAAACGATACGACTTCTGGGATTCGTAAACGAGCATGTGCTGCGTCACGTACTCGTCGGCGTAGACATTGGCCACCAGCGCGGCGAACTTCGGGTCCGTCCAGTCGAACGCCACGGAGATCATGTCCGTGTCTTCGAGGTAGGTCACGTGGAGGGCGCTCAGGAAGGTGAGCACAGAGCCTTTATCCGTGCTGACGGGTCTCGAAGAAAGGCCGAGCCAGGAGAGCATCGTCCCGAATACCGTCTTGACGCCGTCGACTACCCTGCCGATGATCGACTCGTCCGTCTTGAGCGGCTCGATCCTGTCCTTGAGCCGGGCGAGGACCTTCTCCGTAAGGTACTGACCCCTGAGGAGCTCTATTTCGTTGCGGATGTTCTGCGTACGCTCCTGGAAGACGACGTTGTAGATCTCCGGCCGTAACTGCTCCATCGACGACACCTGCGACTTGCCCAGCTTGACGAGGAGCTTAGTCTCCGCCCGGTAGACGGGAGGGGTGACGATGCAGTAGATGAACGACAGGACGATAGCGGTGAGAAAAACTGTGGTGATGACCACTCTACTTTTGAAAAAGACGTAGAGTATATCCCTGGCCGTCAGCAGCCTTTTTCCTTCCATCACACTTCTCCCGTACTACTTACCATCCCCGATCGATCAAACCCTGGTTCCATTTGCCGCACCGTTGCGGCAATCCGAAGGGATGCCGAAAGAGATGCGGGCGCCGGAGCCCCGCTCATAATCAGCATCCTGGAGTGCCGGGCGTGCAGGTGACTATCCTGGGCTGGTGGAGTATGTAGCTGAACCCCAACGACGCGCTCTCGCCCTGCCACAGGAAAAGCTGCTTGATGTACTGATCGACCCACTGGTCCATCCTTGCTATCGTCGTCTTCGGCACGTAAATGACTGCGTTGTTCGGTACTATCATATCATTTTCAAGGTTCAGGCCGCTAAACATCTTGAATAGATCGATCGTCCTCACCATCGACTCGTTCTTCTCGTTCCAGTAAAGGACCTTCACGTTCTGGAGCGTGCCCTGAGGCGTCACGCCGCCGGATTGCGCGATGATCTGCAAGACGGTCATAGGCTTGGCGAGCGGCACCGGGCCCGGCCTGTAGACCTCTCCGAAAACGAACGCCCGGCTCCCTGCCAGGCTGTCGATAAGGACCGATACGGTCAGGTTATTGAATTCGTACCGGTACGCGGTGTTGATCGCGTCGTTCAGCTCGTCGATCGTCCTGTTCGCCGCTTTTACCGGCTTCAGGAGAGGGAGGTAGACGTTGCCGTCGGGCCCTATCGGAAAGACCTTCGCCTGGCCCCTGGGGGCATTCGTGATCGCTTTCTGGAGCTCCGTTATCTTCGACGAGTACTTATTGACGCTTACGGTGACTACGGGCTTGTTGAGGATGTCGGAGAATGCCTTTGCGAGGCTCGACGCAAGCTCTTCAGGCTTGAGGCCGGCCGCCGAGAAGTCTCCCTTTATGGGCACCGTGATCTTGCCGTCGGGCCTGACCACGACGGTGCGGTTGATCTGGGGCTGGTAGAAGAAGTCGATGTTAAGCTCGTCATTAACGCCTATCCGGTAGGCCTGCGTCTCCGACACGAGGGAAAGGTGATACATCACTTCCAGGGTGTCTCCCGGAGACAATCTATACCGTGTAAGCCCATCTTTCGCTTCCCTTATGAGGTTCTGGCGCATCTTCGCCTTTTCCGCCTCGGGCAGGTCTTCCGTCTGCTTGACGCGGACAATCTCGCCGTCGGCAGTCCGCTTGACCTCTCCGGTCGGGACCGGGGTGCTGCATCCGCCGAGACCGATGAGAACAGCAAAGGCCGCAACCGGAAAGAGAGGTAAAATCCCCGCGAGCATTACCTTTTTCAAGCTAAAAGTTGTATTCAGGAGATTATGCATACAACCTGCACCCCTATCCATCACGCGGAAAAGCTACCGCCCCTCTCCTCGCTCGGAAGGAACCCGCTAAACCTTACCCTGGACTTTACTGGTATAATTCGTACAATTATACCCGGCTATTGTCAAGCTTTTTCTGCTCTCTATTTCTAACATTGTTTACATCAAAATCTTAACTGTCATTATAATCGGCTCGCCAATCTGCTGCCTGCTTGCGGCATGAATTCTAGCGCCCGGCGACAGGCCGAAATGGCACCCGAATTGTGTTGACATAGGTATATCTCTATCCTATACTCCATCTGAAGCGGGCCACTCTGAGGCCTGGGGGTTATACGTATGTCGATGAAGCTATGCATATTCGCCTGCGCGGTTGTCGTTGCAGCCGTCGTTCTCTCCGGCTGCGAGCCGATCCGCCGGCTGGAAGAGCCTGCCTCCTTTCTGAAGGTCGAGAGCACCACCATCCCTGCGCCCGAGGGCGTGGTCGTTCCTCCGGAGAAAAAGACGGCCATATGCCCGGACTGCGCTGCCCGCATGAAGGGCGTCACGTCCTCGGTCGTCTACCGGTCGGCCGAAGTCCCTGCGCTTGCCGACATTTACTTCGATTACGACAAGCACGCAATCACGCCGGCTGCCGCCGGCATCCTCCGCAGAAATGCGGAGTGGTTCAGGGCAAACCCGGGGGTGAAGGTCAGGCTTGAGGGGCACTGCGACGAGAGGGGCACCGGCAAATACAACGTCCGACTCGGGCAGCAGAGGGCCAAGGCCGCGAAGAGTTATCTCATGAGGCTGGGCGTCAGCGGAAGGGTCCTGGAGGTATCGACTTATGGCAGTGAAAAACCCGATTCGTCCGAGCACAACACTCAGGCATGGGCCAGGAACAGGAAGGTCCACTTTGCGCCCCTTGAATGATGCCTCCGCCGCAACGCGGGCAGAGGCAGGAAGCGCCTGTCCCGCGTCCAGCCGCTCGCGGGCGGAGAGGCGCCTGTCGCTTCCCGGCCTTATCGCGGGTGCTGTCGCAGCCGCGGCGCTCTGTCTTGCCCCTGAAGCCTACGCATTCAAGGCGGCCGACTATCAGAAGCTCCTGACTACCAACTCCTGCGAGAAGTGCGACCTGGAGCAGCTCGACCTCTCGTCCGCAGACCTTGCGGCAGCGGTCTTGAGCGGCGCCGACCTCGGCAATGCCGACCTCACTTTCACCAGCCTCTACTATTCCAGGATGGAGGGCGTCTCCCTCAAGACGAGCAACCTTTCCGGCGCGAACCTAGCGGGGGCAAACCTCGCTGGGGCAAACCTCGCTAGGGCGAACCTTTTTGAGGCCGACCTATCCGGGGCGAACCTAGCGGGGGCGAACCTCGCCGGCGCGAACCTCGTCGCAGCGAAGCTCTTCGGCGCCGTCCTTTCGAAGGCGGTACTGACGGACGCCAACCTTTCCCGCGCCGTGCTTTCTCACGCGGACGTGACCCGCGCCAATCTGGCAGGGGCCAATCTCAACAAAGCCGTTATGAAGTGGGCGGACTTTGCGGGCAGCAACCTGTCGCGCTCCGACCTGACCGCCGCCGACATGGGCAGCTCGCGGTTCTTCCGGGCCGACCTTTACTGCGCGAAGCTGAGGAACTCCCGCGCCTCGGGCGCCGATTTCCTCAAGGCGAACCTGAGCCAGGCGGACATGACCGAGGCGTACATGAACGGCTCCAACTTCACGGAGGCCGACCTCAATTTCGCGGACATGACAAGCGCAGATTTCACTAACACGGTCCTCTTCCGCGCCATCCTCGCGCGGGCGGTCCTGACAAACGCCATATTCACCGGCGCGACGTGGACGGACGGCAGGATATTCACGTCGGCAGCCTTCAGCGGCAGGCCCCGCAGGTAGGCCGCCGGCCGTACCTGCGGCCATTCCATCATATTCGTCCCGCTTGAGGCCCCGGAAGCACCGGGCGTCCTCCGATGCCCCCCCGCTAGGCGTCCTTACCCTTACCACCACCAGTACGGAGGACCCCAGCCCTCCCAGTAGCCGGGATAGGGATAGTAGTGCGGGTAGACGTCCACGTATCGCACCTCCCTCTCCAGGCTGATCCGCACTATCGTAAAGACGGGGAAGACGTACTCCATCTTGCCGACCGTGCCCTTGGTCGTACCCGTGAAGACGCCCGCTATGGTAATGTTCCTGTCTCTCTTGTAAAGAAGCGGGTCGAGTACGCCCTTATCCTTCGGATAGACGGCCAGGTAGCGCCGGGCCGAGGTTGTTACCGGCTCGGGATAGCCCCTTGAATCGACGGGGGCGTAAAGGGCCTCGACCTCCGACCCTGCCGGCGAAAGCGTCGTGCGGGCAATGACCCCGCCCACGATAAAGAGCTTGTCGCGGTAGAGGTCGGGGTTTTGTATGAGGGCGTTAAGGTCAGGGTTTCGCGTCCCCTCCTCTATGAGGTCCTTTTGAACGGCGTAACTACAGGAAACGAGAAGTGAAAGAAGCAGGAGTGCCGGGAGACGTCTCATGTCGCCACCTCTTTTCCGTGTCGTCTTGGGGTTGTATTTAATCTCTATACGGGGGGAGAAAAAATCAAGAGCGGTGGATTGCGGGCGGCTGGACTCGCGCGCGGCGCGTTAAATCGACCTTTTGCCTCCGCTTTCGCGAACGCAGGCGACTTGCTAAAGCTACGTCGCCTTGCTCCGCGCTCCCCGGGCTCGCCAACGCACACTTTCATAGTAAGATCTAGTCTTCATACCCGTACTCTAGCTCACTGTAAGCCGAGGCCCGCCCCAAGCCGCGCTGGACGCGGTTAGTTTCACGGTCGGCCGCCTTTGAAGCCATCGGGGTCCCGAGAGCCATGGTCAGGCAAAAGAATGCTGCCGCAATAATAAACGTAAATCGGCAAATAGGACTGCATGGTATCCTCCTAATTGTTATTGTTCTCCCATTATGCGCCATGGTTCATTCATAATGGCCGACAGGTTTGTCGAGAAAACAGCCCCTCGTTCGACAAGATTGTCTTACCAGACACCCAGAGGACGCCGGAAGGTGAACTCGTAGGGTTTCAGCATAAGTCTCCTGCTCACCTCCTTCGTCTTCCCTTTCGGTATGGTAACGGGCATAGCGACGATAGTCGCCGCCGTTCCAAGGGCAAGGCCGGCTGCGCCGAGAGGTCTCACGACAATAACGTCTGCGGCGACGCGCTCAAAGGCCGGACGCTGTTTTTGCGCCGCCTGCCCGGCTCGTGCCTCGGCCGATCCCCGGGCAAAAGGAAAGGCGAGAACAGAGATAAGAACAAGGGCTATGTGCAGACTCTTTCTCATGCTTTTCCTCTCTAACCGCTACTACGGATTGACCGGCCCTGGCGCCGGAAATAGAGATCAGCGACGATGATTGATTTGCAAGCAACGTGCCCACCTGTCGGCTGAATACAGCGAGGGACAGCCGGTGCACACTTCCAGTGGTGGATTCTTCCTGAGCGTCTCAAATTGATGTCGTCGGGAATAATGAAGAATCCCAGCGGCATTCTTATCGCCCGATAGGAGAACATAGAATGCCCGGTCTTTGCGCTAAGTGCTCCTTTTTCTGCCCACGGTACTTTCCCGGTCCAATATCGGAATGAAAATTGCTACGGAATTTAGTGCCGTTCGGTATGACGGCCGCCGAAGAAGACCGGCTCAAGAGGAAAGGAGGAACGACATGCCTTTTGACCTCATCAAGATCGGACAATTGTTACGGGATACGCGTGAAAAGCAAGGCTTGACGCCCGATGAGGTGTCAAGAGAGCTGTTCCTGAGGAAGCGGGTGGTGGGGGCAATCGAGTCGGGGAATTGGGAGAATCTGCCTCACCCGGTCTATGTCAGGGGATACGTCAGGCAATATGCCGCCTTTCTCGACATAGTCGATCTTCTCAACACAGAAATAGTGTCCGAGGAAGCGGCCTCATCCGGGCCGCGGGGCGCAACCAGGAGAAGGAAAGGGATCCCGAAAGGGCGGGAGTCCGGGAAAAGGAGAGGGCCGGTGATGAATTTCGTCATTGCGCCCTGGACCATCGTAGATCAGTTTATAGGCAGATAGGTGCTATCGCCCGGCAGTCTTTTTGTACTGCGGTCGATGCGCCGATAAGCGTGCACGCTGGATCCGGGCCGAACGGCCTTTGTGCCGACGGCCCTGCTGGCGGCAATACTGCCCCCGGTGGCGTGTAATTATACGACGTAATCAGATCAATCAGCAAAGAGTAGAGTTAATGCGGAAGATCCACTCGTGCAGCGTGAAGTGTAAGCCGGGTTATCGACAGTTACCGGTGCATCCGACGAAAGCGAAAGTAACGAGAAGGCTCTGCTTCTATTTATCCGTCATGATGCTGGGCCGGTTAAGTCCGAACAATCCGTTCACGAGAAGGCTCAGGTCCATGTGCCAGCGGTGCATCAGCCGCTGTTTCATGGCAACGGGACATTAAGCGATCCGGACCGGCAGTTGATGGAGGAGGGTTGCCTTAACGCTGAGTACCTGGTCGGCCTACCTCCACGGCTTCTCCTTCGCCGCATTCGTCCCGGCGATCTTCCCGGTTACCAGGGCCTCCGCGTTATTCCCCCCGCCGTTGTACATCCAGCCGAAGAACGACCCCATCTCGCCGCCGCTGTAAAGGCGGGGGATAGGCCGGCCGAAGGCGTCGAGTACCTGGCACTTCCCGTTCCGCCTCGGCCCGCCCTGGGTGTTGTACGCGGCCGGATAGGTCTTCATCGCATAGAACGGCCTCTTATCCAAGGGGACGAGGGTGCCGGCGGGCCGCCCGAATTCCGCGTCCGCCTTGCCCTTGCAGGACTCATTGTACCGTGCTACGGTAGCGCCCAATAGATCGGCCTCCACCTCCATGCGCGAGGCGAGCTCCCCGATGTCGGCCCCGGAGAGGATCCATCCCTTTGCGACCTCGGCGCTGTTGTCGCTGCTCCATTTATAGCCGGAATGGGCGTTGAACCAGGAGAACTTGGTGCCGTGCCTGTATACGACCGGCCCTTTCTTTGCGGTGGCGTCGTCGAAGACGGTCCACCAGGGGTTGCGCGTGAACGCGCCCAGGACGCCGTCGAAGAAGAGCTGGTATTCCTTGTGGCCGAATCCGTGGCGGTTCTCCCGCCTTTCGTTCATGAACCGCCGCCCGAACTTGTCGGTAAAGATATAGCCGTCCGTCGGCATCGCAAGGTTGATGAGGACCGGCGCGTATTCGGGGACGACGAGGCAGCCGAAGCCGCCCAGGGTATTGTTCATGTGCCAGAGGGCCGCGCCTGCTTTCTGGCACATCCTGATCCCGTCGCCCGTATTGTAGGGCGTGCCGCGACCGTAGACAGGCCAGCCGGGAAGGAACTGCTTTGCCATCTCGAAGTCGAACTCGAAGCCCCCGCACCCGACGACTACGCCGCGCCTCGCCTTGATGGAGACCGGCTTGCCCCGTGCCTCCGCCTTGACCCCGATGATCTCGCCGGAAGGGGCCTGGACAAGCTCCCTGGCGGGCGTCTCGTACATGAACCGGAGCTTGATCTTGTCCGCGTATGCGCGTATCGGGTTGTACAACTGGCCCAGGACGACCTCGCCCCTGTTTCCCCAGGTGCGCACGCAGTCCTTTCCGGGGAACTCCGGGTACTCAGGCTCGAACATCCGGCCTATGGGCGCAGGCTCGATGTCAAACTTGGCGGAGAGCCAGTCGTTGAGCAACACGTGCTCCGCCTCGAAGGCGAGCAGGCTCTCATCGTCCGTAGTGCCGAAGGCGAGCGCCTTGACGTAGGCGAACCCGTCCTCCGCGTTTGTGGGCGTCCACCACATGTTCCCGGAGACCTTGCTGTTGCCCCCTTCGTGCTCTTTCTTCGCCTTTTCCAGAATGACCACCTTCGCCCCGGCTTCCGCAGCGGTGACCGCGGCCGCCAGGCCCGTAAAACCGGTGCCGATCACGACTACGTCCGCTGCGATGTCCCATTTTCCAGGGATGCCTGCCGGTGTCGCCTCCGTCGCTTTTTGGGAGCCTGTCACGCCCGCCGTCGCTATGCCTGCGCCGGCCGCCGGTTCTTTCAGGAAATCACGCCGGGTTACTCTCTTTTCCTTCGACATTCTCCTCCTCCCTTAAGCGAAAAGCGATTTTCCGGCCCCGGCTCGCAAAACAGCGCACCCATCGATGCCGGCCGCCGGTCTCTACTATTTACACCGAACCGGCCCGCAAGGCAATTGAATTACATACATTGAGTGTACTTACGGAGCATCGACTCCAAGGAAGGCGATACCCTTGCAGCGACGGAAGCCTGGGGCTATTTGTCCTTATCGGTGACCTTGAGCATGGCGATGGCGGTCGCCCTCGTCTGGTCGTTCACACGGAAGGAGGTCATGCGGGGCGCCCTCTCGTGCAGGAGCCGCTGGAGCTCGTCATTCGACAGCAGCGTGTAATCTTCATTTGTGTCTGCTTCCGCGCGGGGCGGGATTATATTTTTCGATTTGCTCATCGGTCTGGGGCATATAAAGCCGGATGATAGCGATTATGTCAACCTAGGAATTTTCCTAGCTCGCTCTTGTCTTGCCCGGGGAGTTAAGCGCCCCCCCCTTTCGGGGACAAGACAGGACGGGGCTATGATCGACTGCACCCGTCTTGCGCGGAGGGTCCATCCGTCTTATCCTTTTCTAGAAACCCGACCCCCATGCGCAATCTCTTCGAAAACGTGGCGAGGGCCGGCGGCCGCGTGTCTTCGGAGCTCAACCTGGGAAAGGGGCGGGGACAGGGATAATGGGGAGCAAGCGTTACCTGCCAATCTGTTTGCCCGTATTGACCGCCGCATTTTTCCTCGGAGGCTGCGCTGAGATAGTCCTGTTCCAGCCGCGCGGCCCGGTCGGCGCATCCGAGCGGACGCTCATCATCGTCGCGCTCCTCCTTATGGCGATAGTCGTAATCCCCGTCTTCATCATGACCTTCCGCTTTTCCCGGAAGTACAGGGCATCGAACACCAACGCGCCGTATGCGCCGCGATGGAGCTACTCCGCAACGATCGATGCGATCGTCTGGCTCGTCCCCGTCTGCATTATCATGGCACTGGGGTATCTTTCCTGGACGAGGACGCACAGCCTCGACCCACATAAGCCGATAGAGCCGGGCGTCAGGCCCGTCATCATCGAGGCGGTCTCCCTGGACTGGAAGTGGCTCTTTATCTATCCCCAGTACGATATCGCGGCGGTCAACCGGCTCGTCTTCCCCGCCAACGTTCCGCTGAGCTTCAGGATCACATCGGATACGGTCCTGACCTCGTTTTTCATCCCGCAGCTCGGCAGCCAGATATACGCCATGACAGGCAAACAGACCCTGCTGCACCTGATGGCCGACCGGCCCGGCGTTTACGACGGCCACAACCAGCAGTTCAGCGGCGCGGGATACCCGGAGATGCACTTCAAGGCCATTGCCGTCCCGGGACAGGAATTCGACGCCTGGGTGCAAAAGACCAGGCAGGCGCAGGGGAGGCTCGATCCGGCGCGGTTCAGGGAGCTGGAGAAGCCGACCATGGGCTATCCGGTGACATACTTCTCATCGGTCGAGCACGGGATGTTCGACTACGTGCTGGAGAAAAACAGCCGGCCCCCCGCCGTGGGACCGGACCGGGCAAGGACGGATAAAGGGAGCTAAGGGATGGCATGTTCGGAAAACTGAGCTTTTCAGCGATACCCATCCACAACCCCATCATAATGGGCGCAGTCGTAGGCGCCAACCTTGTCGCCCTGCTCGTCATTGTGCTCATCACTTGCTACCGGAAATGGGGGTATCTTTGGAAGGAATGGCTGACGAGCCTCGACCACAAGCGGATCGGCATTATGTACGTCATCCTGGCGCTGGTCATGCTGCTCAGGGGGTTCTCCGACGCCATCATGATGCGCTCCCAGCAGGCAGTCGCCGCGGGCGGGTCGCCGGGATTTCTCCCGCCGGACCACTACAACCAGATCTTCGGCGCCCACGGCACGATCATGATCATATTCATGGCCATGCCGTTTTTGATCGGCCTGATGAACGTAGTCGTCCCCCAGCAGATCGGCGCTCGCGACGTCGCCTTCCCGTTCCTGAACTCCGTCAGCCTGTGGCTTACGGTGGCGGCCGCCTGGCTGGTGATGGTGTCGCTGGGCGTCGGCGATTTCTCGAGGGTCGGCTGGAGCGGGTACGCGCCCCTCGCGGAGAAAGAGTACAGCCCGTCCACGGGCGTGGACTACTGGATGTGGGCCTTCCAGATAGCGGGCATTGCCTCTCTTATGAGCGGCATCAACTTTCTCACCACGATCCTGAGAATGCGCGCCCCCGGCATGACGCTCATGCGGATGCCGCTGTTCGTCTGGACCACACTCTTTACGACCGTGCTCATCATCTTCGCTTTCCCGGTCCTGACCGCCGACCTTTTCCTTTTAGCCCTCGACCGCTACCTCGGTATGCGCTTTTTCGCCGACGCCTGGGGCGGCAACCTGATGATGTACGTCAACCTGTTCTGGATATGGGGACACCCGGAGGTCTACATCGTGATCCTCCCCGCGTTCGGCATCTACTCCGAGGTCGTCGCCACATTCTCCGGAAAGGCGCTTTTCGGTTACAGGTCCCTCGTCTGGGCGACGGCGGCGATCATGGTCCTCTCCTTTTCCGTCTGGGTGCACCATTTCTTCACCATGGGCGCTGGCCCTTCCGTTAATATCTTCTTCAGCATCGCGACGATGATGATCGCCATTCCGACGGGGGTGAAGATCTTCAACTGGCTCTTCACCATGTACCGGGGCCGGATCAGGCTCAGCGTACCGATGTACTGGACCCTGGGGTTCCTCGTGAATTTCGCCGTCGGCGGCAGCACGGGCGTGCTCCTGTCGGTGCCGCCGGCCGACTACGTGCTCCACAACAGCCTCTTCCTCGTCGCCCACTTTCACAACGTGCTCATCCCCGGCGCCCTGTTCGGCTTTATGGCAGGATTCAACTACTGGTTTCCTAAGGCGTTCGGTTTCCGGCTGAGCGAGAAATGGGGCAGGCTCTCGTTCTGGTGCTTCGCGGTCGGCTTCAACGTCGCCTTTCTCCCCTTGTACGTGCTCGGCTTCATGGGCATGCCCCGCCGCATGGAGAGCTACGTCAACCCAGCCTGGCACCCTTACCTGCTCATCGCCGCCGGGGGCGCCGCCATCATCCTCGCGGGCATAATCTTTATGCTCATACAGTTGTGGGTAAGCATCAGGGAAAAGGATGCACGGCGCGACCCGACCGGCGACCCGTGGGACGGCCGCACCCTCGAATGGGCCACGTCTTCCCCGCCGGCTGTCTACAACTTCGCGAGGACGCCCGTCGTAGAGGGCCTCGACGCCTTCATGTCGATGAAGGAAAAAGGCACAGCCCACGAGCGGCCCGACCGGTACGGGGACATAAGGATGCCTAAGAACACGGCCCACGGCTTCGTCCTCGGCGGCCTCGCCTTCATCTTCGGGTTCGCCCTGGTCTGGTATATCTGGTGGCTTGCTATCCTGAGCGGCCTGGCCATGCTCTTCACGGTTATCGCCCGCGCCTGCGACGACGACACGCATTACACCATCCCCGCAGCCGAAGTGGAGCGGATCGAGGAGGGGCGCCGCCTGCAAATGGCGCAAGGCCCAAGGCAGGCGGAAGGACAGGCAATTCTTCGGCCCGGAGGGAGGCCCGTCCCATGACGGCGGACGCATCGACCATAGATACCGTTCGCAGCGAAGGGCCTGAAGAGGCCGGCGTTGTCGCTACCCAGGCGCTCGGCTTCTGGCTCTACCTGATGAGCGACCTCATCCTGTTCTCGGCGCTCTTCGCTACCTTCGCGGTCCTCAGCCGGGGCCTCGCGGGCGGCCCTTCGGGGAAGGAGCTTTTCCACCTGCCCCGCGTCTTCGTCGAGACGATGCTGCTCCTCGCGAGCAGCGCGGCGTGCGGCTTCACCATGCCCGCTGCGCAGGGCGGCAGGAGGCGCGCGGTGCTGATCGGGCTCGCCGTCACCTTCCTGCTTGGCGCCGGGTTCCTTTCCATGGAGATCAGGGAGTTCCGCGAGATGGTCCTCGGAGGCAACGGGCCTGGGCGCAGCGCCTTCCTCTCGGCCTTTTTCACCCTGGTAGGCGCCCACGGCGCCCATGTCTTTTTCGGCATGATCTGGATGCTCGTGATGGTAGGGCAGGTTGCCGTAAGGGGGCTGACCGCGCCGGTCAGGTCGAGACTCTCGCGCTTCAGCATGTTCTGGCATTTTCTCGATATCGTCTGGATCGGCGTCTTCACCGTAGTCTATCTCATGGGGGTCGCGTAGATGGACCGGGCGCAGCACAACGGGGGCGAGGCAGGGGCAGGGAGCTACACGTCCTCCGCCGCAGGTTTCATTATCTCTGTCGCCCTGACGGCAGCCGCCTTCGGGCTCGCGGCGAGCGGCATCTCCCGCGAGGCGGTGCTCCTCGGCGTATCCGGCGCCGCATTGGTGCAGATCGCGGTCCATCTCCGCTGCTTTCTCCACCCGGCCGCCTCTCCGACGGCCCGATGGAACGTCATGGCCCTCATTTTTGCAGTAATCATTATGGCGCTCTTCGTGGGAGGGACGATTTGGACCATGTACAAGCTCTACTACCACATGCACTGAGGAGGTGGCAGAATTACCTGCTCGTCGCCAAGCCGGGGATCGTCCTCGCAAACGCGGTCACTGCGGCAGGCGGCTTTCTTCTTGCTTCCAGGGGCCGGCCGGACCCGGCCCTTCTGCTGCCCTCCCTGATAGGCATATCCCTCGCTGTCGCCTCCGGCTGCGCCTTCAACAATTACGTTGACAGGGACCTTGACCGGAAGATGGACAGGACGCGCAACAGGGTGCTCCCCAGGGAGCTGATATCGCCGGGGGCATCCGCAGGTTACGCATCGCTGCTCTTTATCGCAGGCATGATAATACTGGGACGGGCCTCCGGCGCGCCGGCCGCCGCCATCGTCGCGGCAGGCTTTGCGGTCTACGTGACACTTTATTCCCTCTGTCTGAAGCGCGTCTCCGCCTACGGCGTGCTGGTCGGCAGCCTGGCCGGGGCAGCGCCGCCGCTGGCGGGATATTGCGCGGCGGCGGGCCGCCTGGACGCGGGCGCGGCGATACTGCTCGCGATCTTCTGCCTGTGGCAGGTCCCTCATGCATACGCGGTCGCCGTCTTCCGGTCCGACGATTACGCAGCCGCCTCGATCCCGGTGCTGCCGGTGAGGCAGGGGACGCGCGGTGTGAGGAAGCGCATCGCCTGCTGCGTAGCGCTTTTCGTGGGGGTCGTGCCGATGCTGACCTTCGCGGGTTACACCGGTTACGGCTACCTCGCGGTGACGGCCGCGTCGGGGCTGTCGTGGCTTTGCGCTGCCCTGTTCGGCTGCAAGGCCTCCGACGACCGACTCTGGGCGAGAAGGCAGTTCATCTTCTCCCTTCTCAACGTATGCGCCGTGAGCGTCATGATGTCTATCGATTTTGCACACCCCGCCTGATTGGCCGGGGCCGGGGACGACGATCCTGGCTTTCGGGGCTTTTCCCCCATGAGAGGGGTTTCGGCGAGGCTGCCGTCGAAGGGTCGCCGGAATATCCCGTCTTACGCGCTGCCGGAAGAAGGCTTCCTTGCGCGCTCCATCTCCTCGTGGTACGCGCGGGTTATGTCCTTTCTGCTCACTACGGAGACGACCTTCCCCTCGTCCTGCCCGCTCACTACCGGCAGCTCCCTCACGTCGAGGGCAGC
>Ga0326727_10013251_pt1 | contig 18419 bp, 15 predicted proteins | sample MB2enrmetagenome_FD_207643 | JGI IMG/M metagenome (GOLD analysis project Ga0326727, IMG submission 207643) | Lab enriched peat soil microbial communities from McLean, Ithaca, NY, United States - MB29MY | ecosystem: Environmental > Terrestrial > Soil > Wetlands > Peat | place: USA: New York...
TGCACCTGCGCCGGCGACGCACCGCCGGCCATCTGCTGTAGCGTGCCGAGCGAAGCGTAGTCGGCCGACTCTTGCATGAAGTCGTCGCAATCTTCCGGATCGGCGCAGAGCGCGTTCGCGGCGTCGTCGCCGGGAAGTTTGCCGGTGAGGTCGGCGATCAACGCGGAGCGCGCGTCGAGGTTGGCTTCCGACGCGGCGGCATGCCGGGTCGGCGCGACCTGTTCGATGTAGCCGCGCTTGACCGAACGCACGGCTTCGCCGTCGATCACCACTTCGACGCGCAGCACTTCGCCGGTGCGCGGGTCGGAGATGTTGGGACCGTAGGCGCTGAAGGCCGGCTGGTCGCTGGTGAGCCAGCGAACGGTGGAATAGCGGATGTCGTCGGGGTCCCAGGCGGGATCGCTCGGCTGGTCGCGCACCTCGACCGCGTTGGGAATGCCCACCTTGGCGAACGCGTCGTTCCAACGCAACAGCGCGCGGCGGATGGCCGGCTTGTATTCGCTCGGAATCTCGTTGGTGAGATAGTAGACGACCGGGCCGTTGTTGAAATTCCAGCGGTCGATGTAGCGCAGCACCGGCGACGCGCTCGAGTCGTCGGAAAAATTCTTGAGCGTGGTCATGAAATAGCCGACGCGATCGTCGGCGAAGCGCGGCACGTAATTGCTCGCCGCGGGCGCCTCGACGATCGACCAATGCATGCGCAGGCGCACGCCGCGGCCGTCGGTCGCGCCGCCCGGCCCGGCGGCCGGACCGGCGAAGACGAGGTTGGTGAGGATCTCGTCGTTCTTGGGCAGCGCCTTCGTCTTCTCGACGTACGAGCGCGTCGGGTCGAGCGCGTACGTCGGGCGCGCCGGACCGAGCAGCAGCACGAGACCGCCGCCGCCCTCGCCGCCGCCGAGGTCGCGGCCCAGCGACTCGTAATCGCTCAAGAAGAAAGCGGCGGAGATGACGATGCGCTTCTTGGCTTCGTCTTGCGCCACGATCGGCGTCGAAGCGATGACCGAGTCGCTGGTCGAAACCGCCAGCGCGTTGGCGAACGACGTCCCGGGCGGTGCGGTGAAGCGCGGATTCTTGCTGATCCACAGAATGCGCTTGCCGACCTTTTGAAACTCGAGGACGAACGTGGGATAGATGCGTCCCGCAAAGGCGTTGCCGCCGACGCCGCCCGCGAGCGCCGGAGCGATCAAGAACGGACGTTCCAATTGGTCTTCGTTCAGGTCGAAGTAGACGTCGTCGTCCTTGCGCAGGATGTCGATCAGGCCCGTTTGACGCTCCGCTCCCTTGACGAAGGCGGCGTACGCCTGCGGCGCTCCGCCGCCGAACATGCCCTGCAACCCGGGCGGCAGGCCGGACATGCCGGGTAACGACGGGGTTACCCCGGGTGCGGCGGGAGCCGGCGAAGCGACGGGGGAGGCGAGCGGCGCGGGGCTCGGGGGCTTTGTTTGGGCGGACGCGGCACTCGCGAGGGCGGCAAACAGAGCGATGACGATAACGGGACGGGACGTTTTCACGCCGCCGGATACGCCGGGCTTACAGTCTTCACCCGCCGATAGTGGTAGAATCTAAGAATGAGCGACCATAACGGAACCACGATTGCCGAAGCCACCTTCGGAGCCGGCTGTTTCTGGGGCGTCGAGGCCGACTTTCGCGCCATCGACGGCGTCGTCGACGCGACCTCGGGCTACGCCGGCGGCACGACCGCGAATCCCACGTACGAACAGGTCTGCAGCGACCGGACCGGCCACGCCGAGGTGGTGCGCGTGCGTTACGACCCGGCGCGCGTCTCGTACGCGACGCTGCTCGACGAGTTTTGGAAGATGCACGACCCGACGCAGATGAACCGTCAAGGGCCCGACGTAGGCACGCAGTACCGCTCGGTCATCTTCTATTACACGCCGGAGCAAAAGGCCGAAGCCGAAGCGTCGAAGGCCGCGCTCGAAGCGTCGAAACGCTACGACCGGCCGATCGCGACCTCGATCGAACCCGCCCCGCCCTTCTATCCGGCCGAGGGCTACCACCAGCGCTACTTCGAAAAGCGCGGCGCGGCCCACTGACCGCGCGGCCGGTCAGGCGAGAGCGACTGCCGCGGCGGTGCGGTCGGTGCCCGGCATGCGCCGCCGCCGGCCGCGGTAGCGGCGGGTGGCGCGGCGCGGTTTGCGCGCCGACGCGCCGCCTGAAACGTCGCCGCTCTGCACCTTGCTCTGCGCCAGCGCGATCGCCTCGGCGAGCGACGGAGCGCTGCCGATGTCGCGCGGTTGCCCCTTGCCGGTGCGCAGGGTCGCCACCCATTCGTCGCCGCGTTTGATCACGTCGATCTGCATCGACTCTTCGCGCACCGAGTTGCGGTCGACGTCGAGCAGGCGCAAGGCGAAGCCGGTGGCGTCCTCGTGGGGCGCGATCTTCTTGGCCATGTGCACCAGCCGCTCGAACTGTTCGGCGAAGTGCGGCACCATGCGTCCCTTGCGGTCGCGGGCGACGCGCTGCGGCGGCCGTTCGAGGCGCCAATGTTCGGCGCCGGCCTGCTGCCACGTAGCCGCTTGCGCGGTCTTGGGTTTGGCGGCGTCGTCGAGTTCGATCAGCACCGTCTCGATCTGTTCGGCGGTACGCACGCGGGCCGCGTCGCGCGGCGAGCGCTTGAAGAGTTCTTCGTAGCGTTCGGCCACTTCGGAGATCGGTCGCCCTTGCGCGTCGATCTGCGCGGGCAGATCCCACAACGTGGGCAGCGTGACCAACTGATGGCGGCGCGCGCGGTCGACGATGTCGATGACGATCGCGTACGGCTTGTTGCTCATCGCGATCATCTTGCGCCGCGCTTCGGCCGTGGGCAGTTCCGAAAGCACGTAGGCGTATTCGTCGAGCGGACGTAAGCCGCGGCCGGTGACCTGCGTGTACAGCGTGGTCGACTTGGTGGGACGCGCGTTGATGATCGTCTCGACCGAGGGCACGTCGAAGCCCTCGAGATACAGACCGCAGTTGACCAGCACGTCGACGGTGCGCCCGCGGAAGCCGGCGACGATGGCCTCGCGTTCGGCGGTCGGCGTGTCGCCGCTGGCGAAGGCCGCGCGGATGCCCGCGTCCTTGAAGAGTTGGGCGACGTTGCGCGCGTGTTCGACCGAGGCGGTGAAGACCAGCGTCTTGGTGCCGGGCACCAGCGTGGTATAGGCTTCGAGCACGGCCTTGTTGCGTTCGTCGTTATCGACCGCTTCGGCGAGTTGGGCCAACACGAAGTCGCCGCCGCGCGAAGAGACTTCGTCGAGGTTGGTTTCGGTCGCGACGGCATACGAGCGCACGGGCACCAGATAACCGGCGTCGATCGCGGCGCGCGCGTCCATCGAAAAGACGACGTCGGGGAAGATGTCGACGAGCCGCGCGCCGTCGCCGCGGTTGGGCGTCGCGGTGAAGCCGATCACGAGCGCGTCGGGCCGTTTGAGCGAGATCTTGTCGACGATGGCCCGGTACGTCGGGGCCGCGGCGTGGTGCGCTTCGTCGATGACGAACAGCGCGATGCGGCGGCCGAACTTGGTGACGAAGCGGTTGAGGCGCGGACCGGTGAGGGTCTGCACGGTGGCCACGACGATGCTGCACTCTTCGGAGGCGTGCGCGTCGGCCTTCTCGATGCCGACCACCGCGTCGGGGTTTTGCGCGCGCATCTTTTCGTAGAGTTGCTGGATCAACTCGTCGCGATGCGCGATCACCAAGGTGAGGTCGTTGGGACGAAGCTCGAGCAGCTCGGGCAAAGTCGCGATGATGACGCTCTTGCCTAAGCCGGTCGCGAGCGAAACGAGTTGCGCGCGCAAGCCGCGGCGGCGCGCATCCACTATCGCCCGCTGCGCCTCGATTTGATACGGGCGCAGGCGGAGGGTACTAAAATTCAAGCTAAGACCCTGTCGATCGCTCGAGGAGGAATACGGCGCGACGGGTATCGCGCGTACGCGTACGGCACTCGTTGGGCGTCGCTACACCGAGGTGAGGCGCCGGAACTCAGGAGTGACCGCCGACGCCAGCATTGGCGAAGACGCGCGCTTTCCCCTATCGGGCCGCTCGACCGATTCTCAGACCGGTTCGTCGGCCTCCAGCCGCTCGCGATAGTTCCGTTCCGTGTGCAGCCACTCGGCGAAACGCTGCTCGAAGACCTCGGGGCGCAGGAGCATCAGGTCGCGGAAGGCTTCGAAGCTGCGCTCGTGCGCTTCGTGGTACTTGCTGAGCAACTCGGGACCGGAGACCAAGCCCTTTTCGATGCAGACGTCGGCCAACGCGCGCAGCCGGACGCGCAGGAAGGCGATGGTGTCGAGCATGTTCGAGAAGAGTTCGATGCCCACGGTGTCGGGCTCGGGCTCGAGACTTCCCGGCTCGGGCGGATGGTCGAGCGCCAGCCGGCGCAGTTCGCCGAGCGTCTGGAAGGAGGAACCGAAGGCCCCCCAGGTGATCGGGCCGCCGTCTTCTTTGAACGTGTAGCCGAAGTTCTGGCCGCCCAGCAGGTGGGACACCATGTCGGCGTCCTCCTTGGCGATCAGGTAGTGGTCGGGCAGCGTGGCCGCCCGGCGGATCGTTTCGGGGCTGACGGCGCTCGCGCTCTGGTCGTTCACGATACAAGCTCTCCTCGGGCGGGCGCGGCCGGCTCGGTGCGCCCTCTCTCCTTTTCGGCTCCCGCGGCGACCCCGTGCATACGTGGGCCCAAAAGTCCTAGTCGTCGTCGGGCGGGCGCAGGTCCGGGAACTGCCGGTTCCAGTCGCGCGCCTTGAGGTCTTGGCCGAAGCTCTGGAACGGACGCGGCGTCGCGCTGAAGTCGAAGGCGTCGTCCTCGGGGGAGTTGGCCCGGGCGTCGCTGCGGGCCAGGCGCTTGAGCCCGAACTGGTCTTCGGCGAACTTCAAGATGCTGCCGTGCTCGTATTGAACGTGCGAGACGTAACCCGGCTTGGCGTAGGGCGAGATCATCAGCAGGGGCACGCGGATGCCCAACCCGTCGTAATCGACGTAGGGCGGCGGGACGTGGTCGAACCAGCCGCCCCACTCGTCCCACATCACGAAGATCGCGGTCGAATCCCAAAATTGGCTCTCACCGACCGCGTCGACGATGCTCGCGACCCACTCCGGCCCTTTCTTGCTCCGGCAGCCGGGGTGGTCGGAGGTGGTACAGGTCGGCGTAATCCAGGTGACGTTGGCCAGCGTTCCCGCGGCCACGTCGCTGAGGAAGTTGGCGTTGGGCGCGATCACGTTGGCCCAGTCGGGGCCGTTGTAGATGTGCTTGACGGCCTGATAGCCCGACCACTCGTCGGTCAACGCGGCGGCGTAGAAACGCCAGGTGAGGCCGGCGGCGTCGAGTTCGTCGCCGAGCGTTTCGTAGTCGAAGCACGGAAACTGATCGGGACCGTAGGTGCGGTCTTTGGTCAACGTGCCGACGAGGTCGCCGCCTTGGCCGTCGCAGCCCCACTGAAAGTTGGGCAGGTCGACGCTGTGCTGCGCCTGACCCGCAATGATGTACTGGTGCGAGACGAAGCTGGCGTCGATGTGGGAAGTGAACATGCGGTCGGCGAGCACGTACTGCTGGGCCATCGCGAAGTAGATCGCCGTTTCGGCGTGGGGCACGTAGGCGTAGGCCGGATGCGGGGGCGTCGGGCCGAAGACCGACTCGTCGTCGAAGCCGTCCATCTTGCCGCCGTCGTAGGCCGCGAAGAATTGGGTGGAATCGTGGTCGATGCTGTATTTTGCCGTGAGCGAAACGGGCCGCAGCTTGATCTTCTGGCCTTGCTCGTCGTACCCGTAGTCCTGCGTGTCGGCCCCGGGATAACCTTGGAAGAGGTTGTCGAAACTGCGATTCTCTTGGATCACGATCACGACGTGTTTGATCGGGCTCGGCTTGCGCGGCCCGGCGTGCGAGCGAGCGAGCGGGCGCGGACCGGCCAGCAACGCACCGGTCTCGGGCGAGAGGGCGGGACCGAGGTCGCTCCGCGCGCAGCCGCCGAGCGCGGCGGCGCCCACGAATGCGGCGGCCATTGCCACGCAACCGCGCCGGGACGAAATCAATGGTCGTCCGGCGGACGCCGGTCGTGCGGTGCGTCGATGAAGGACTTCGGCGGCGGCGCCCCCTTGAACGGGACGAACGGGCGCGGGTTTTGGGTGAAGTCGATTGCGTCGCCCTCCGGCGAATTGGCCCGCGTGTCGGACGCCGACAGTTGCGCTAGGCCGTACTGATCTTCGATGAAGCGCAAGATGCTGCCGTGTTCGTATTGCACGTGGGTCACGTACTTCTTCTTCACGTACGGCCCGATCATCAAGAGGCCGACGCGAATGCCCAATCCGTCGTAGTCTTCGTAGGGAGGCGGAACGTGATCGTACCAGCCGCCCCACTCGTCCCACATTACGAAGATCTGCGTGGAATTCCAGAATTGGCTCTCGCCGATCGCGTTGACCAGGCTGGCCACCCACTTCGGACCCGTCTTGCCCTCGCAGCCGCCGTGATCGGAGTTGACGCACTCGGGCACGATCCACGTCACCGCGCCGAGCGTGCCGCTTTGAATGTCGGTGAAGAAGTTCGTGTTGGGCGCGACGACGTTGGTCCAGTCGGGGCCGTAACGGATGTGCTTTACCGCCTGATAGGCCGACCAGATGTCGGTGGTGGCGACCGCGTAGAAACGCCAAGGCAGCGAGGCGCCGTCGAGTTCGTCGCCGAGCGTCGTGTAGTCGAAGCAGGCTTGCTGCGCCGGCCCGAAATCGCGATTCTGCGTTAGGGTCAGCACCGTGTCGTTCGGGCCGCCGTCGCAACCCCACACGCCGTCGGGCAGATCGACCGAACTCTGCGCCTGCGCCGCGATGATGTACTGATGCGAGACGAAGCTCTGATCGATGTGCGAGGTGAACATGCGGTCGCCGAGCGCGTACTGCTTGGCCATGTCGAAGTACAGCCGCGACTCGGAATGCGGCACGTAGCCGTAGGTCGGAAAGCGGCCGTGTTGTCCGAAGACCGACTCGAGGTCGAAGCCGTCCATCTTGCCGCCGTCGTAGTCGGTGAAAAACGCATTGGCGGAATGATCGAGGTCGTAGGGCGCTTCCAGCGGGATCGGCTTCAGCGCGATCTTGTGGCCTTTGTGATCGTAGCCGTACGGAAGCGTGTCGGCGCCCGGAAAGCCTTGCCAGAGATCGTCGAAGCTACGATTCTCCTGCATGATGATGACGACGTGCTGGATCGGCGACGAGACGTGCGGCCCGGCCCGGTAGCGTAGCGATTGGCTCGGGGGCGCTAAACTCGAGGGCAGCGGCGGGGCGAGCCTGCTCTGCGCGCAGCCGCTCGCGCAAACGCTCAGAGTCAGTGCTCCCGCGGCGAGACGTCGTAGAGAATCCTCGTGGCTCATAGCGACCTTCCGGACCGGCCGCACGCCGGCACGACCAAACGATTTCTCGCCTGCCGCGCGGCCGCCTGCGCGCGTCGCTCACAGTATCAGGCGACGTGCACCCAGGACGGCGCGCCGCGCATCTTGGCGTAGGTCGCGAGCGCCTGACCGACGACTTGATCCATGTTGTAGTAGCGATACGTTCCGAGCCGGCCCACGAACCGGACGCCGGGCGTGGCGTCGGCCAGCGCTTTGTAGCGCGCGTAGAGCTGCGCGTTTTCGGGACGCGGAATCGGATAGTACGGTTCGCCCTCGGCGAGCGCGTACTCGTAGGCGACGCTCGTCCGCGGGTGGCTTTGCCCGGTCAACTGTTTGTACTCGGTCGAGCGCGTGTAGGCTTTGTCTTGCGGAAAATTGACGACGGCCGCGGCCTGCACGCGTTCGCAATCGTAGGTGACGTGCTCGAAGCGCAGCGAGCGGTACGGGAGCGGGCCGAAGCGGTGGTCGAAGAATTCGTCGACCGGCCCGGTATAGATGATGTCGCCCACGCGCAGACTGCCGATCACGTCGCGGTAGTCGACGCCGAGTTCGAGCGTGATGTTGGGATGGTCGAGCATGTTTTCGAAGAGCCGCGCGTAGCCGTGCAAGGGCATGCACTGATACGCGTCCGAGAAGTAGCGATCGTCGCGCCCGGTGCGAACCGGAATGCGCGCCGCGACCGCGGCGTCGAGTTGCGCCGGATCGAGGCCCCAGTGCTTGCGCGTGTAGCCGCGAAAGAACTTCTCGTAGAGCGGACGGCCGATCTTGGCGACGACCACGTCTTCGGAGGTGCGGATGCGTTCGATCGGCTCGGCTTCGGCGGCGAAGTATTCGGCGAGTTCCTCGGAGGTGAGCGACCAGCCGTAGAGCCCGTTGACCGTGTCGAGGTTGATCGGGACCGGCAGCAGTTTGCCGTCGACCGAAGCCAGCACGCGATGCTCGTAGGGGCGCCACTGCGTGAAGCGCGAGAGGTACTCGTACACCTCGCGGCTGTTGGTGTGGAAGATGTGCGGCCCGTAACGGTGCACGAGGATGCCCGCCGCGTCGTACTCGTCGTAGGCGTTGCCGCCGACGTGGCGGCGCCGGTCGATCAGGAGCACGCGGCGGCCCGCGTCGCGGGCCAGGCGCTCGGCCAAGACGCTGCCGGCGAAGCCCGCGCCGACGATCAGGTGATCGAAAGTCACGTCGCCTTGGACGCCGCCGCCGCCCCGATGGGCGAACGACTGAGCTAGAGGGACCAGGCTACTCTCCTCGGGCGGGATGCGGACGGACGCCTCGGGGCGAGTCCTCGGCTCGGCAGGTCGCCCTCTTCTCCGACCTCGGCCCGCCCACTCCCTTGGAATGACGGTGGGCTTGACGAGGCAACGTTTGATGTCTAATTTATTGATAACGCAAGTATTTCCCGAGGGGCGCATCGCGTGCGAGTAGCCTGCATCGGCGGAGGGCCCGCCGGCCTCTTCTTCTCGATCCTCTTCAAACGCGCGCGGCCCGAGGCCGTCGTGACCGTCTACGAGCGCAACCGGGCCGACGACACCTTCGGCTGGGGCGTGGTCTTCTCGGATCAGACCCTGGGCAACATCGCCGCGGCCGACGAGCCGACGTACCGGGCCATCGAGGACGCCTTCGTCCACTGGGACGCGATCGACGTCAACTTCCGCGGCCGACGCCTGCGCGCGGGCGGCCAAGGCTTCGCGGGACTCGGGCGAATGGCGCTGCTGCGCATCCTGCAGGCGCGCGCCGGGGAACTGGGCGTCGACCTACGCTTTGGGACCGAGATCGACGACGACGCGGCGCTGGCCGGCGCGGACGCGTTGATCATCGCCGACGGCGCGAACAGCGCGAACCGGCGGCGGTACGCCGAGGCCTTCGGCACGACGATCGACCTGCGCGCCTGCCGGTACGTGTGGCTCGGGACGAAGCACCGCTTCGACGCGTTCACCTTCGCCTTCGAGGAGACGCCGTGGGGCTGGTTCGCCCTGCACGCCTACCGCTTCGACGGCGATACCAGCACGGCGATCGTCGAGTGTCGCGACGAAACGTGGCAGGCCGCGGGCCTGCAGAACGCCGATGCCGAGCGGACGATCGCGTTTTGCGAGGAGTTGTTCGGCAAGTATCTCGACGGCCACGGCCTGATGAGCAACGCGCGCCACCTGGCCAACCCGTGGCTGCGCTTTCCGCAGATTTCCAACGAGCGCTGGTCGCTCGGCACGCGGGTGTTGCTCGGCGACGCGGCGCACACCGCGCACTTCTCGATCGGCTCGGGCACGAAGCTGGCGCTCGAGGACGCGATCGCGCTCGCGCGCGAGTTGGCGCGCGGCGGGCCGCTGGGCGAGGCGTACGCGAACTACGAGGCCGAGCGCCGCGTCGAAGTGCTGCGCTTACAGAACGCGGCGCGCAACAGCCTGGAGTGGTTCGAGAACGTGAGCCGCTACGCGACCCTCGAGCCCGAACAGTTCGCGTACAGTCTCCTGACGCGCAGCCAGCGCATCGGCCACGAGAATCTGCGCCTGCGCGACGCGGAGTACGTCGAGAGCGTGGAGCGGTGGTTCGCTTCTCGCGGCGGCAACGGCGCGCGCGGCGAGCGCGTGCCGCCGATGTTCGCGCCGTTCCGCCTGCGCGAGGTCGACCTGGTCAATCGCGTGGTCGTTTCGCCGATGGCCATGTACTCGTGCGCGGACGGACTGCCCGACGACTTCTACCTCGTGCACCTGGGCGCGCGGGCGCAGGGGGGCGCGGGGCTGGTCTTCACCGAGATGACGGCGCCCGCGGCCGACGCGCGCATTTCGCCGGGGTGCGCCGGACTCTATACGCCCGAGCACGTCGCGGCGTGGACGCGCATCGTCGACTTCGTGCATTCGCGCACGCGGGCGAAGATCGCGCTGCAACTCGGACACGCCGGACCGAAGGGGTCGACGCAGCGCGGCTGGGAGCAGCCCGACGAACCGTTGCCGGCCGGTAACTGGCCGCTGGTCGCGCCGTCGCCCGTAGCTTTCGGGCCGAACAACCAACTGCCGGCCGAACTGAGCCGCGCCGGGATGCAGCGCATCCTCGAGGAGTTCGTGCGCGCGGCCGAACGCGGCGCGGCGTGCGGCTTCGACTTGCTCGAGTTGCACTGCGCGCACGGCTATCTGCTCTCGAGCTTCATCACGCCGCTGACCAACCGGCGCACCGACGAATACGGCGGCCCGCTCGAAAACCGTTTGCGCTATCCGCTCGAAGTGTTCCGCGCGCTACGCGCGGTGTGGCCGCAGCATCTGCCGATGTCGGTGCGCATCTCGGCAACCGACTGGGTGCCGGGCGGCATCGAGCCCGCCGATTCGGTCGAGGTGGCGCGCGCGTTTCGCGCGGCCGGCGCCGACTTGATCGACGTGTCGGCGGGACAGACGTCGCGCGCGGCGCGGCCGGTGTACGGGCGCATGTTCCAGACGCCGTTCTCCGACCGCATCCGCAACGAGGTGGGCATCGCCACCATGGCCGTGGGCAACATCTTCGAACCCGATCACGTCAACGGCATCATCGCCGCGGGCCGCGCCGACCTCTGCGCGCTGGCGCGGCCGCATTTGGCCGATCCGTACTGGACGTTGCACGCCGCGGCGGCCCTCGGCTACGACGGCGTGCCGTGGCCCGAACCCTATCTGCCGGGCCGCGATCAATATCTGCGCAATCTCAGCCGCACCGCGGCACAGGTGGTTTCATGAGCCTCTCGGGCAAACACGCACTGGTCACCGGCGCGGGCCGCGGCATCGGTGCGGCGATTGCACGCGCCCTGGCGCGCGAGGGTGCGCGCGTCACGCTGCTCGGACGCGAGCCCGACGAACTCGCGACGCGCGCTTCGGAACTGCGCGCGGAGGGCACGGCGGTGCACGTCGCCGTCGCGGACGTCAGCGACGAAGCGGCGGTGCGCGGCGCGTTCGTCGACGCCGCCGACGCGCTGGGGCCGGTGGCGGTGCTGGTGAACAACGCGGGCATCGCGCGCAGCCGCTCGCTGCTCAAGATGGAGCGCGACTTCTGGGACGAGATCCTGGCGATCAACTTGACGGGCACGTATCTGTGCAGCCGCGCCGCGGCGGCCGGCATGCTCGAAGCGGGCTGGGGGCGCATCGTCAACGTGGCCAGCGTCGCGGGGTTGACCGGCGGCAAGTACGTCAGCGCCTACTGCGCCTCGAAGCACGGCGTGATCGGGTTGACGCGGGCGCTGGCGATCGAGTTCGCGGGCAGCGGCATCACGGTCAACGCGGTCTGTCCGGGTTTCGTCGAGACGGCGATGTTCGACGACGCGCTGGCCAAGGTCAGCGCGCTGACCGGTCGCGACCCCGAGGTGGCGCGCGCCGACGTCCTGGCGCAAAGTTTGCAGCTACGCCTGATCGCGCCCGAGGAAGTCGCCGCCGCCGCGCTGTGGTTTTGCGGCGACGGCGCCGCGGCGATCACGGGCCAGGCGTTGCCGATCGAAGCCAGCGGAACGGTGCATGAATAGCGAGGGCGCGAGCGACCTCGAAGCGCGCGCGGACGGCGGCGACCACCTCTCGTTGCGGCTCTGGCTGCGCTTGTTGTCGTGCACGAACCTGATCGAAGCGCGGGCGCGCGCGCGGCTGCGCGACGAGTTCGGCACGACCCTGCCCCGCTTCGACTTGATGGCGCAGCTCGAACGCGCGCCGGAGGGACTCAAGATGAGCGAACTGTCGCGGCGCATGATGGTGACCGGCGGCAACGTCACCCGGCTGACCGATCAACTCGAGGCCGAAGGTCTGGTGGTGCGCGGCGAGTCGGCGGACCGGCGGGTCTACCGCGTGAGCCTGACCCAGCGCGGACGGCGCGCGTTCGCGGCGATGGCCAAGCGCCACGAGGATTGGATCGTCGAAACGTTCGAGGCGCTGTCGGCGGACGAACGGCTGCAGTTGTTTGCGCTGCTGGCCAAACTCAAGGGCGCGCAGCGCGCGCTCGCGGGGAGCCGGGCGTGAGCGCGGGGCGCGACTTCGCGGGCTACGCCGCGCAGCACTTCGCCTGGAGCGTGCGCGACCGGGTGGCCACGATCACGCTCGACCGGCCCGAGCGCAAGAACCCGCTGACCTTCGAGTCGTACGCGGAGTTACGCGACCTGTTTCGCGCGCTCGGGAGCGCGCGCGACGTGCGCGCGGTCGTGTTGACCGGTGCGGGCGGCAACTTCTGTTCAGGCGGCGACGTCCACGAGATCATCGCGCCGCTGACCGCGATGACGACGCCGGCGTTATTGCAGTTCACGCGGATGACCGGCGAGCTGGTCAAGGCTATGCGCGCGTGTCCGCAGCCGATCGTCGCGGCGATCGACGGCGTTTGCGCGGGCGCGGGCGCGATGCTCGCGCTGGCTTCGGACTTGCGCGTGGGAACGGCGCGCGCCAAAGTGGCGTTTTTGTTCGTACGCGTCGGACTCTCCGGCGCGGACATGGGCGCCTGCGCGCTGCTGCCGCGCATGGTGGGGCAGGGCCGCGCGAGCGAGTTGCTGTTTACGGGACGCGCGCTCGGCGGCGCGGAGGCACACGCTTGGGGCTTCTTCAACCGGCTCTGCGAGGCCGACGCGCTGGCCGGCGACGCGCACGCGCTCGCGCACGAACTCGCACACGGTCCGTCGTTCGCGCACGCGATGACCAAGACGTTGCTGCATCAAGCCTGGTCGCTCGGGCTGGACGAAGAGATCGAAGCGGAAGCGCAGGCGCAGGCGCTGTGCATGCAGACCAAAGACTTCAGGCGCGCCTACGAAGCGTTCGCGGCGAAGCGGACGCCGCGCTTCGAGGGCGATTAGTGAGCGCGCGGCTGGAACATTTGGCCTGGCCGTTCTTCGACGGCGAGCATCGCGAGTTGGCGGCTACGCTCGATGCCTGGGCGGCCCGGTACGTCACGGATCACATGACTTCGCACGGCGACGAATCGATTGCGGGAGTCGACGCCGCCTGTCGCGAGCGCGTGGCGGCGCTGGGCGCGGCGGGTTGGCTGCGGCAGTGCGTGCCCGCGCCGTTCGGCGCGCGCGAGAAGCTCGACGTGCGGGCGCTCGCGCTGTGCCGCGAGACGCTGGCCTATCACGACGGTTTGGCCGACTTCGCCTTCGCGATGCAAGGCCTCGGCTCGGGGCCGATCGCACTGGCCGGCAACGACGCGTTGCGCGCGCGCTATTTGCCGGGCGTGGTGGCGGGCAGCGCGATCGCGGCGTTCGCGCTTTCGGAACGCGATGCGGGCTCCGACGTCTCGGCGATCGCGACGACCGCAACGCGCGACGGCGACGGCTGGGTGCTCGACGGCGAGAAGACCTGGATCTCCAACGGCGGCATCGCCGCCTTCTACGTGATCTTCGCGCGCAGCGGCGAAGCGCCGGGGACGCGCGGCTTGACCGCCTTCGTGGTCGACGCCGATGCACCGGGGCTCGAGATCGCGGAGCGCATCGAGACGATCGCGCCGCATCCGCTCGCGACGTTGCGATTGCGCGGGTGTCGCGTCGCCGACGCGCAGCGGATCGGCGCGCCGGGCGAAGGCTTCAAGGTCGCCATGCGCACGCTCGACGTCTTCCGCACGTCGGTTGCGGGCGCCGCGCTCGGCTTCGCGCGACGCGCCTTCGACGCCGCCGTCGAGCGCGCGACCGAGCGGACCATGTTCGGGTCGCGGCTGGCCGACTTCCAGCTCTCGCAGGCGGGCTTCGCGCAGATGGACGCCGACCTCGACGCGAGCGCGCTCTTGACCTACCGCGCGGCGTGGACGCGCGACGTGCTCGGCGAGCCCGCGACGCGCGAGGCGGCGCTGGCCAAGTGGGTCGCGACCGAGAGCGCGCAGCGCTCGATCGATCGCGCCGTGCAGTTCTTCGGCGGCCTGGGCGTGATGCGCGGCAACGTGGCCGAGCGGCTGTATCGCGAGATCCGCGCGTTGCGCATCTACGAAGGCGCCTCCGAAGTGCAGCAAACGATCGTCGCGCGGGCGGTGCTGGCTCGCGCAGAGGGGAAGTGACCGTGCAGCAGAGCGCCCACGTCGACACCTTCGCCCGCGACAACCTGCCGCCGCTCGAGCAGTGGCCGGAGTTGCGCTTCGACCTCCCCGCGCTGGGCTATCCCGCGCGGCTCAACTGCGCGGTCGAGTTGCTCGACGCGTTGGTCGAGCGCGGTTTCGGCGAGCGGCTCGCGGTCGTCACCCCGACGCGACGGTTGACCTACGCGCAGTTGCGCGACGAAGCCGATCGCATCGCCGGCGTGCTGCGCAACGATCTGGGTCTGGTGCCGGGGAATCGCGTGTTGATTCGCGGGTACAACGAAGCGACGACCGCGGCGTGCTGGTTCGGGGCGATCAAGGCCGGCTGCATCGCGGTGACGACGATGCCGTTGCTGCGCAGCAAGGAACTCTGCGAGGCGATCGAGCGCGCCCGGATTACGACGGCGCTCTGCGACGCACGGCTCGACGTCGAGATGCGCGCGGCGGCGGCCCGCTGTCCGAGGCTCGAGCGCATCGTGTGGTGGAACGACCCGAGCGCCGAAGGGCTCGAGGCGCGGACGCGCGCGCAGCCGGTTCCGTTCGCGAACGTCGACACCGCGTCGGACGACGTCGCGCTGATCGCGTTTACGTCGGGGACGACCGGCTCGCCGAAGGGCACGATGCACTTTCATCGCGACGTGCTGGCGATCTGCGACACGTTTCCGCCGGCGCATCTGCGCACGACGCCGGACGACGTGTTCTGCGGGACGCCGCCGCTGGCGTTCACGTTCGGACTCGGCGGCTTGCTGCTCTTTCCGCTGCGCGCCGGGGCGACGGCGGTGCTGCTGGAGTCCGCGCCGCCCGAGGCGCTGTTGGGCGCGATCGCCGAGTATGGCGTCACGATCACCTTCGCCGCGCCGACGGCGTATCGCGCGATGACGCCGCACGTCGGGCGATACGATTTGGGCTCGTTGCGTGCGTGCGTTTCGGCAGGCGAGACGCTGCCGGTCGCGACGCGCGCCGGCTGGAAGGACGCGACCGGCATCGACATCATCGACGGCATCGGCGCGACGGAGATGCTGCACATCTTCATCTCGGCCTCCGGCGACGAGATTCGACCGGGCGCGACGGGGAAGCCCGTGCCGGGCTTCGTCGCGACGATCCTCGACGACGACGGGCGGGAACTCGCTCCCGGCAACGTCGGGCGGCTCGCGGTGAAGGGGCCGACCGGGTGTCGCTATTTAGCCGATCCGCGACAGCGCGACTACGTGTTCGACGGCTGGAACGTGACGGGGGATGCGTACTTGCTCGACGCCGACGGCTACTTTTGGTATCAGGCGCGCACCGACGACATGATCGTGTCGTCGGGCTACAACATCGCCGGGCCGGAAGTGGAGGGTGCGCTATTGGCGCATTCGGCGGTGGCCGAGTGCGCGGTGGTGGGCGTGCCCGACGAGGCGCGCGGGCACATCGTGAAGGCCTTCATCGTGCTCGCGCCGGGGATTGCGGGCGACGAGGCGATGATTCGCGAGTTGCAGGATTGGGTCAAGGCGCAGATCGCGCCGTACAAGTATCCGCGCGCGATCGAGTTCGTCGCCGCGTTACCGCGAACGGAGACCGGCAAATTGCAACGCTTCAAATTACGCGCGACCGCGGAGGCGCGTCCATGAAGGCGTTGCTGCCGCCCGGCTGGCCGCGGCCGAAGGGGTACTCGGCCGGCATCGTCGCGACCGGAACGCTCGTGTTCGTCAGCGGTCAGATCGGCTGGGATGCGAGCGAGACGCTGGTGTCGGACGACCTTGCGGCACAGGTCCGCCAAGCGCTGGCAAACGTCGTCGCGATCGTAGCCGAAGCCGGCGGCACGCCCGAGCACGTCGCGCGCCTGACCTGGTACGTCACCGACCGCGACGAGTACGTCGCCCAACTCGCCGAAATCGGCGCGGCGTATCGCGAGACGATGGGCCGCCATTTCCCGGCGATGGCGGTGGTGGAGGTTTCGCGCCTCGTCGAGCCGCGCGCCAAGGTCGAAATCGAGGCCACGGCCGTCATTCCGTAGGTCCGTTCGCCAGAGAAAGCCAGAAAAGGCCCGCGAGCATTTAAAGGTTTCTTGTAAAAACCATAAAATTTAGTGATATGGCCGAGCTTTTGGAGCTGTGGTGGGGCGGGCTTGACGGCGGCAGTGGCTTGACCCGTCGGGATCGAGCCGGCTGTCACTACCACGCGTTTCTCCCCGACCCGCTGACAGGCCGCACTTTCCAGTTCGAGGGTCGGGTGGCCGCCGACGTTGCCGACGCCGAGCGGCGACTCACTTCGCTCGATCGCGCTGCGCTCACCCTCGGAAACACCGAGACGTTGGCCCGGCTTCTCCTGCGAGCGGAGTCGGTCGCCTCGTCGCGGATCGAGGGACTCGAAGTTGCACCGCGCCGGTTGCTCAGGGCCGATGTCGCGCGCGAAGAAGGCGCGTCAATCGCCGACGTCACGGCGCTCGAAGTGCTCGGAAACGTGGATGCCATGGCCTTTGCCGTCGCCTCGGTCGAGGAGGGCTCACCGATTACTAAAGAGCTCATCCTCGAAACGCACCGCCGCCTCTTGGGCGAGACCTCACAGGCCCAGCACGCCGGCCGGATCCGGACCGTGCAAAACTGGATCGGCGGAAGCAGCTATAACCCGTGTAGCGCGTCGTTCGTTCCGCCGCCGCCGGACCGTGTCGAAGGCTACCTCGACGATCTCTGCGCTTTCTGCAACGACGACGCGCTACCGGCCGTGGCGCAGGCGGCGATCGCGCACGCACAGTTCGAGACTATTCATCCCTTCGTCGACGGTAACGGCCGGGTCGGGCGCGCGCTCATCCAGATGATCCTGCGTCGCCGCGGCCTCGTACGGCGCACGCTGCCCCCCGTATCGCTCGTCCTAGCGACATATTCCGTCGATTACATCGCCGCCCTCAGGCAAACGCACGTGGCGGTAGCTCCGACTTCGCGCGAAGCGATGGACGGAATCAACGCGTGGGTCGCGCTCTTCGCCGCCGCGTGCACGCGAGCGGTCGACGACGCGGCCACCTTCGAGAAAGCGATCGAAACCATCAAGAAAGGTTGGCTGAAGCGACTGGGCAGCGTGCGATCTCATTCCGCCGCTCGCGCGCTGCTCGACGTGCTCACGGGGGTTCCGATCGTCACGGTCAAGAGCGCGGTCAAACTCACGGGACGCAGTACGCCGGCAGTAAACGATGCGATCGCGCGGTTGGTCGATGCGCGTATCCTGCATCAGCCCAACGCGCGCGCTTGGAACCGAACGTTTGAAGCGCGCGAGATCATCGACGCGTTCGTTGGACTCGAGCGAAAGCTCGCAAGCCCCGCGGGGGACACGGTAGCGTCGCCGCCGGCTAGACGGGTGCCGGCCCGCTAAAAGTCTGTGATCAACGTAGGCTCGCTCGCCGCGCAGGAGACGCGAGGGCAGCTTCGGCAGTCAGCAGCGTGCCGCACCACGAACCTGCCAGTCGCCCCGGAGGACGAGGATGATTACGGGAGTGATCGCTCAACTGCGAACGACGAATCTGCGGGAGTCCATCGCGTTCTACACGGCGACGTTGGGGTTCACGCTCGAATTTCAGTACGAGGATTTTTACGCGGGCATTCGCGCCGGCGAACAGATGGTTCACTTGAAGCTCGTCGACGCAGCGGATCCCTCGATCGCGTTCGTGCGCGAAGGCGAGCACTTTGACCTATACTTCGGCACGGACGATCTCGCCCGCGCCGCGGACTCCCTACACGAGAAGGGCGTGCCCTTCGTCCAAGCCGTTCACGAGACGGCGTGGGGCACGCGCGAGTTCGTAATCAACGACGATCAATCGTCATGTGCGCCCTTCTGCCGCATCGTGCGGCAGAAGCAGGGTCCTCCCCTGCGATAGCCCACTCGTGCGCGCCGACTGCGCGCGTCGGCGAATCTCCAGCGCCGCGTTCACGTCGGCATGGGTCGTAAACCCACACGACACGCACGCGAAGCGCCTTCTCCGCCGACTCCTCGCCGCTACGTGCAGGCACCGCCCGCACGTCTGCGACGAAAACCTGGCCTCCACGGCGATCACCTCGCGAGCAGCGTACTCTGCTTTCCCACGAATCAGCCGGGCCA
>Ga0326727_10013253_pt1 | contig 18417 bp, 16 predicted proteins | sample MB2enrmetagenome_FD_207643 | JGI IMG/M metagenome (GOLD analysis project Ga0326727, IMG submission 207643) | Lab enriched peat soil microbial communities from McLean, Ithaca, NY, United States - MB29MY | ecosystem: Environmental > Terrestrial > Soil > Wetlands > Peat | place: USA: New York...
CAGCTCGGCCATGTTGGCTTGTTCCGTGAGATGTGTTGATCCGGACATTTCGGTCAGTTCGCCGGCGGGGAAGATTGCCGATTGCATCGGGTTTGACATTGTGCCGGTCATGGGAAAACCTCCGTGATGATTCGCGGCCAGGGGAAGCCGTTCTGCTACATGGGCCGCATGTCTTTGGACGCCCGGTCCACGCTGATGTAAGAAGGCACGTTAGCGGCCAAAGTCGCAAGAAAGGAATATGCTGAAATCGCAGGGGATAGAAGCATTTCCTTATTCCGTGCCGTGGGTTCGAGTGTTCGTTTGCGCTTCCCGCTGTCCGCAAGCGAACACGCTGAGGTCTAATACGCAAGCAGGAGTACCGGTGGTTCCATGTTTGGCGATTTTTCCAAACCGCTGCTGAACTCCGATGCCGCTAAGAGGCCCGCCGCGCCGGTCGGCTGGTCGAGAGCGCAGGCGCGCGCGCTGGCGCTGGAGGCGGGCTTTGCCGAGGCCGGGCTGCTTGCTCTGCCGCACGCGGATGAAGAGCGGGATGCGGCGCGGTACGAAGAGTGGGTGCGCACCGGGCGAGCGGGAACCATGCGCTACCTCAAGCGGACAGAATTGGCGCCGGAGGGTGAGGCGGCGCGGCTGCTGCGGTCGCGGGTTGCGATTCCGTTTCCGTGGGCGCGTTCGGTGCTGGTTTGCCTGGCGAATTACAACAGCCAACAGCCGCGCTCAACTGAGCCGGCTGCCGAGGGAGCGGGTTGGATTGCCCGCTACGCATGGTCGGGCAAAGTGGCTGCAAGCGGCAAAAGGCGGCCAACCGATTACCACAAGGTGCTGCTCAAGCGGATGAGGGCATTGGAGTTGCGCCTGCATGACCGGATTGGCAACTTCGAAGCGCGCTGCTTTGTGGACACCGGGCCGGTGGTCGAACGGACGCTGGCTACGGCAGCTGGAGTGGGCTGGACGGGCAAGAATACCTGCCTGATCCATCCGAAGCTGGGGTCCTACGGATTTCTGGCGATTCTGGTGACTTCTCTGGAAGTGCGTCCTGCGGAGACTGCTAAAGGCCACGTCGAATTTTCGGGATCGATGTACGGCCTAAATCCCGTACCCTTCAACGAGACAAGCAATTATGCAGACTTCGCGGGCCTGCCGCTTGCGGTGCCCGACCGCTGCGGAAGCTGCCGCCGCTGCCTGGAGGCGTGCCCGACCGGAGCGCTCATTGCGCCCTACCAGATGGATGCGGCCAAATGCATCTCCTACCTGACCATCGAACATCGTGGGCCGATTGCGCCGGAACTGATGGAAGGGATGGGTCGGCAGGTCTTCGGCTGCGACATTTGCCAGGATGTTTGCCCATGGAATCGCAAGGCTCCCATAACGGCCGACCCGGAGTTGGCGCCACGCGAGGAGCTGGTGAACCCGGCGCTGGAGTGGCTGGCGGCGATGGATGAGGCGGAGTTCGAGAGCGAATTCAATGGTTCGCCGGTGCGCAGGGCGGGGTTCCTGGGACTCAAGCGCAATGTTGCCATTGCGATAGGCAACAGCGGGTTGAGCAGGCTGGCGCCCTGGCTGGAGAAATGGAGCGGAGCGGCTGACGAGGGATTGCGGAGCGCGGCGCGGTGGGCGCTGGAAAAACTAAAGGTTTCCAGATGAATGGCGGTTGAGTTTCGCGGTATCCCACCCTTTTTGCAGAGAACGCGAAAAGGATGGGGCACCCAGCATTTACGGTTATTCTTGAAGTAACACAATCTCCCGTTCGCGATCAGTTAAACCGCAAATTGGGCGAAGTGTGCTAGGAAAAGTTTTACTCCGGAAAGGGAGTAGCACGTGGCTGATGACTTGAATAGCGCTGCTGAGAAGGATGTTGTAAGCGAAGCTCCCAGAGCCGCCGATGTGGCAGAGCCGGCGACCCGGTCCAAGTGGTACCACTGGCGCAAGGACGGCACGGCGCTGGTCAAGTACCTGCTGGACAGCGAGGTGCACACCTTCGCCTTCAGCGTGGCGGCCAACGCTATTCTGTCGTTCATTCCGTTCACCGTGTTACTGTACAAAATCTGTTTTCATTCGACTGCGATGAAGGCCGTGGTCACCGACATGGTGGACTACTTTTTGCCGTCAGTCGCTAGCAAAGACTGGATTGCGCATCACCTGCGAGACGTGGCCGCGGGTCAGGGAATAACGTTCTTCTCGTTGCTGATGATTTTGATCGCTTGCACGGGCATCTTTCTCCCGCTGGAAGTGGCGCTCAATCAAGCATGGGGAGTGACCAAAAGCCGCAATTATCTTCAAAACCAAGTGATTGCCTTTGGCCTCGCCATCATCATGGTGGTGCTGGGTATGACGAGCATCCTGCTAAATACGGCCGCGCGTGGCGTGCTGACCCTGATTCTCGATCATCAGACAAACATCAAGTTGATCGATTTTGTTTTGCACATTACTAATCAAGGGCTCAGCTTTCTGTTGCTGGCCGCTACCACCGGCGTGGCCTCGATTCTTTTCTTCTTTTCCATTTACTGGCTGCTGCCCAACCGCAAGGTTCCATGGCGATCTGTACTACGCACTTCGATCTATACCGGAGTTATCTGGCTGGTCGCACGATTTATCTTTGTGCTGGTGCTGCCGCACATGGATCTTGAGGCTCTTTATGGACCGTTCTTTATTTCAGTTGGGCTGCTGTTCTGGGCCTATGTCTCGGGGCTGATTCTGTTTGCAGGGGCGCAGTTCAGCGTGGCGCGGCTGGGGAACGGAAAGTAATAAATTAACTGGACCGAGCGCAGACACGCTGCGACGGGTTGCTAGCGTTTTTTTGCGGGCTTGCGAGTGCGCGGTTTTGCCAGCATCTTCTGGTCTTCGGCAAACATTACGCCGCCAATCCTTCGGCCATCCTCGCTGTTGATGGGCCTGGCGGACAAAGTAACTCCGGCCTGCTTGCCGTTCTCGCGCTTGCAGAAAACCTCCTGGGCGTCAGTCGTTTCTCCGTGGAGAACTGCGCGGGCCAGGGGATACTCCTCAGGCTTCAGGGGCTGTCCGTCTGCGTGATGCGCGCCCCACTTGCCATAGTCGGCGATGACCTGGCCGGGCAGAATTGCACCTTGAAAGATCTTTGCCGACTCAGGGTTCGCCAGGACGATGTTGCCTTCCGGCGCGTTGGCAATGACAATTCCAAACGGAACCGCATCCGAGATTGCCTGCAACTCCGACTGACGCCATTGCAAGGCCTCCTCTGTCTGTTTTCGCTCCTGTATGTCTTCAACGCCGCCGTACCAGGAAATGATTTTTCCGGAGGAATCAAGCCGCGGATAACCACGGGACCGCAACCATCTCCATTCGCCATCCTGGCACTTGACCCGATACTCAATATCCGTGGATTGTCCACGGGCGATGGCCTCTTTAATCGTTTGGTTCACCAGCCCCACATCGTCCGGATGCAGCGCATCCTTCCATCCGGGGCCCAGTGTCTGCTCTCTTGTCATGCCCGTCAACTTTTCCCACCGCGGGCTCACCTCGACCGTGTTTCCTCTCGTATCCATGACCCAGGGCATCTGCGGATTCAATTCCACCATGCTCCGGTACTGCTCTTCGCTTTCGCGCAGTGCCTGCTCGACGCGCTTTCGATCCGAGATGTCGTTGACGACGATGGAGACGCCCATCACTTCGCCAGCTTCATCCCGGACAGGTTGATACGACAGCATGAGCGTGCGGTAGCCGTGCCCCGTCTCGAAGTTCGGCCTTTGCACCTCAAAGTTAAGGATCGATTCTCCCTGCAGAGCGCGGCGAAGAAAGCCCTCAAGCCTGGGGTACAAATCCGGGACAAGCTCGGAAATCGACCTGCCGAGATGCGCTGCAAGCGGTGCGCCGTTCATTTGCGCAAGCCGCCGGTTGAGGCTCACGTAGCGCAAATTCCGGTCGAGCAAGCATAAACCCACGGGAACGCTATCGTAGATGGCCTGCAGTTGCGCGAACCTCTGCCCCGGCAGCGCCTCCAGGCTGGTGATCTGGCCCGCATCCAGAGGTTCCGAAAGACAGGAGGCATATGCTTGCGGCTTGCGGGAAATAGGGTCCGGAAGATCTTCAACCGGAACCGGCTCGCTATAAAGATAACCCTGGCCGAAGTCGCATCCGAGCCATAGCAGCATATTGGCCTGTTCCCGAGCCTCTATTCCTTCAGCTACGGTGATGAGTCCGAGGCTGCGTCCCAGGCCGACAACGGCAGCGACAATTTTTCTACTTTCCCGCGATTGCGTCATGGAGCTGACAAAACTTCTGTCAACTTTCAGCTCATCGAAGGGCAACGCCTGCAAATGTTTCAAGCTCGAATACCCGGTTCCGAAATCGTCGAGCGCCAGCTTGCAATGCAAAGCCTTCAACTCATGGGCGACGAATTGGGCGCGCGGAAGATCCGCCAGCAGCGCGCTCTCGGTAATCTCGATGGTCAAATGGTCGAGCGGAAAACCACCGTGCCCGGCGGCGGCAGCAATCATGCCCGGAAGCGTGAGATCGAGCAGTTGAAGCGGAGAAAGGTTGACGGCCAACATCACTGAGCCGGGCAGCATGGGACCAGCTGTGAAGGCTCTCTCCAAAATCTGGCGGGTCAGCAGATTGATGAAGCCGCTCTTCTCCGCAGCGGGGATGAAATCGTCCGGAAGGATAATACCGAGCCGCGGGTGTTTCCATCGCGCAAGCAGCTCAAAACCGGCCAGTTGGCCGGTCCTGAGTTCTATCAGAGGCTGGAAGTAGGGATAGAATTCCTCTTCGCCGAAAGCCCGATGAAGGTCGATTTCATCGAATATCATGGCATAACCTTGCGCAAGCATACAGGAAGACTTGCGCAATGTGTAAAGACATTTTTGGGAGTGTGGCGTATCCCCGGGAGACCGCGGCAGAGGCGCATCTCCCGGGCTTGCGGTTATATGTCGAGGTTGCGTACGTTCAGCGCGTTGTCTTCGATGAATTTACGGCGCTTTTCCACGTCTTCGCCCATGAGCGTGGCAAAGATTTCTTCGGCTTCCACAAAGTCTTCCAGCTTTACCGAGAGCAGCGTGCGGCGCTCGGGGTCCATGGTGGTCTCCCAAAGCTGCGTGGACGTCATCTCTCCCAGGCCCTTGTAACGCTGCACCTGGTAGTCTTTTTTACCCTGTTCGACGATGTAGGCGAAGAGCTCGCGAGCGGTTTGTTTCTCCACGGGCTCACGCAGCAGGCGCGCGGCGCGGCGGGCCTGTTTGGCCTCCGCTTGCACCTCCGCGCTGTCGGGTGCGGCATCTTCTGTCTCCGCTTCTTCGGCAGCTTCGGGACTGGTCTCGGCAGCGGCAACCTTGGGAGCGTACTCGATGAGGAACGGCGGCTCGAGGAATTCCTTGATGAGCGTGTACTTGGTCATCATCTGGCGGAACTCGGGGCTGGAAGCCAGCGTCCAGTCGATGCAGCGCACTGCGCCTTGCGCATCGGTAAAGCAGATGGACCAGGTGTGATGCTCTTCGTCCTCGACGGCCTCATTGAGTGCTTTGAAGCCAAACTCCTCGGCTCGTTCGGCAAGTTCGGCGCGCAACGCGGCCAGCTTGGGCGGAATCTCGCTTTCCGATTTGGAAGCAAAATCCGCGCGATGGATCAGTTCGGCGCGGGCCAGCAGCTCCGTCAATTTTTCATTGCGGATGCGCTTGTCCACTTTTTCGACGAAGTCCAGGTACTCGCTGAGAGTGCCCATGAAGCGGGTGAGGCCCGTGCCCTCGATGCGGCTGGCCGCCTCGCCGTGGCGAACGATCATGCCCTCCGATGCACGGTTGACCATCACTCTGACAAACTCGCGCTCGTCCTTGATGTACTGCTCGAAGCGGCCCTTCTTGATCTTGAACAGCGGCGGCTGCGCGATATAGATATTGTCGCGCTTGATCAGCTCTGTCATGTGGCGGAAGAAGAAAGTAAGCAGCAGAGTGCGAATGTGCGATCCGTCAACGTCGGCATCGGTCATCAGAATGATCTTGCCGTAGCGAAGCTTGGAAACGTCGAAATCATCCTTGCCGATGCCGCAGCCGAAGGCGGTAATCATGGCGCGGATTTCTTCGTGGCCCAGCATCTTGTCATAGCGGGCTTTCTCGACGTTAAGGATTTTTCCTCTCAGGGGGAGAATGGCCTGGAAGCGGCGATCCCGGCCCTGCTTGGCAGTGCCTCCGGCGCTCTCGCCCTCCACCAGATACACTTCGCAGCGGTCTGGATTGCGCTCTGAGCAGTCGGCCAGTTTGCCGGGCAATCCGCCTCCGTCGAGCGCGCCTTTGCGGCGAGTCAGGTCGCGGGCCTTGCGAGCGGCCTCGCGCGCGCGGGAAGCTTCAATGGCCTTGTTGATGATGCGCTTGGCAATGGGCGGATTCTGCTCGAGGAATGCGCCCAGCCGCTCGTTCACAAACGCCTGCACAGTGCCGGCGATGTCGGAGTTGAGCTTGCCCTTGGTCTGGCCCTCGAACTGCGGCTGAGAGAGCTTCACGCTGACCACGGCAACCAGGCCCTCGCGCACATCATCGCCGCTCAAGTTCTCTTTCAAATCTTTGAAGAGGCCGAGCGACTGGCCAATGGCGTTGATCGTTCGAGTAAGAGCGGTCCGGAAGCCGGAGAGATGCGAGCCGCCGTCAACGGTGTTGATGTTGTTGGCGAAGCTGAAGACGGTCTCCGAGTAGCTGTCGTTGTATTGGAGAGCGATCTCGATCTCGACATTGTCGCGCATCGCCTCCATCATGATCGGCTTGTCATGCAGCACGGCCTTGCCGCGGTTGAGGTACTTCACAAACTCGGCGATGCCGCCGGCATAGTGAAATTCGGCGTGGCGGGCTTCGCCGGTTTTAGCGTCGGCGGTGCGCTCGTCGGTGAGCGAAATCGTAAGGCCCTTGTTGAGGAAAGCCATCTCGCGCAGGCGCTGGGCCAGCGTGTCGTAGTTGAACTCGGTGGCTTGAAAGATGGTTTTGTCGGGCAGGAAATGGATCTTGGTGCCGCGGCGCTTGCTGGTGCCCGCCTGGCGCAGCTCACTGGTGGGATCGCCGCAACTGAAGTCCATCTCCCATGTGTGGCCGTCGCGCCAGATCTCGACATTGAACTCCTGCGAGAGCGCGTTGACGCAACTGACGCCCACGCCGTGCAGGCCGCCGGAAACTTTGTAGGTGGAGGCGTCGAATTTTCCGCCGGCATGGAGCTTGGTGAGCACCACCTGCACGGCAGGCATCATCTTGCCGTTGGAAAGCGGCATCATGTCCACGGGAATGCCGCGGCCATCGTCGACCACGGTGATGGAATTGTCCACGTGGATGACGACGTCAATTTTTTTGCAGTAGCCGGCCAGCGCTTCATCCACGGAGTTGTCCACAACCTCGTAAACCAAGTGATGCAAACCCATCTCACCCGTCGAGCCAATGTACATGGCCGGACGCAGGCGCACTGCCTCCAGGCCTTCCAGGATTTTGATGTTCTCGCCGGTATAACTGCCGTTATCTTCGGGAATCGGGGTAGTGCTCAGGGGTTCAGTCGCCATAGGGTTCCATTCGTAATGCCTTCGCTTCGAGCTCCACTGGGGAAGGCGCGGTGTTCAGGGGAGCTTCCGGGGGAGTGGATTCGAGGTCTAACCGATTGAAAGACCGAGGCTTTCAATCGGATTGATCTGTGCCTATTTTATCATGCGGAGAGGGTCTGAAAGAAGGAGAAAGAGGGGCGGGGAAAGCGGGTATAGGTTCCAGATCGGCAGCGAATAGAGGTACCTTGGTAATTTGTAATTGAGTCACAATGGGTTACCTATTATGGTTACCATAGAATAATTATTCTGAATTTGCTGGACTTAGTCGGTCATATTACCTACGATTTCAGTGTACAGAAGATGCGTCTTCTGTGACTCAAAATCTACCAGAGGTTACTAACGATGAAATTCGCTGTCCGCATCTTCGCTCTGTCTCTTGTTGTTGCTGGCGCTGCCGCCGCTGCCGTTACGCCCAAGACCGCACCCGCCGTTCCCAGCCACCAGTCGGCTACCGCGAGTCTGCCGGCCCCTGGATGCGGACCCTATATGTGTGCCGTCAGCCCCAATTCGGGCAACTAAAGCCCGTAATCGAGCGGCAAAGGTAACCTGATTAGTACACTTTTTTATTGATTGGAAGGACATTCGGCGCTATTCTGGGATAGTTCTCAAGATAGTCAGGGGCCCCTATGTCTTCACAGACCGCTATGTCGCTGATGAGCTTGGCCGAATTTGCTCTTTGGGCTATGCTCGCTGTTCTTTTTTGGGCGAAGAGCCTGCATCGCCGCTTCCCCGCAATGGGAGGCTATTTGGCGTTGCGCCTGGCATCGATGCCTGTGCTGCTTTTCTTTTTGTATGGTCAATCGCAGTTCTGGTTCCACGGCCTCTGCTTCCCAATCTATTTTTATCTCTACTGGACTGTTTATACTGCCAGTGCGATATTCCTTTTCTTCGTCTGCATGGAGGTTTTCCGCTCCGCGCTCTCAGCGTTCCCGGGGCTGATGCGGTTCGGCCTGGTGATCTTCCGCTGGGCGGTTCTGGCCTCGATCATCGTGAGCTTCGCTGCGGTTAACTTCACGCAGCACGGCGTTCTGCTCATTCCCGAAATTGCCTTTCGGCTGATGCGGTCCGTCAGCGTTGTTGAGCTTTGCCTCCTGGGCTTCCTCTGCCTGAGCATGAATGCGCTGCGCTTTTCGGCTCGCGACATGGCCTTCGGAATTGCTCTTGGCTTTGGCGTAATGTCTTCCAGCGACTTTATCCTCGCTTCATTCTGGTCGCCTAAGACTTCCCTGGTGGATGTCGTGCAATTCATTTCAGAGGCGGCGATTCTGATAACGCTGGGGATGTGGGTTACTTACTGCGCCCTGCCTGCTCCGGCCCGCAAGCCCGTCACGGTGCCGGCCAACTCCACCATCCTGCGCTGGAACGAGATTGCCACCGCGCTGGGCCACACCGGAACTCAGGTCGCTTTGCAGCCGGCCAGCGGCTTCTTCCTGAGCGATGTGGAGAAGGTTGTGGAAGAGGCGCTCACGCGGAACTTGAAGAGTCGCGAATCGGCGGCATAGGCGCAAGACTGGAATTAGAACGCAAGAAGGGCCACGGCATTGCCGTGGCCCTTCTTGCGTGAAATGGAGCCGCGCTTACTCGGCTGCTACAGGCTCGATGGAGGCGAACCGTCCGCGGTTGCCGTGATCGCTAAACTTCACCCGGCCGGTAACCTTGGCGAAGAGCGTGTCGTCAGAGCCGATGCCCACATTGACGCCCGGCTTGATGCGGGTGCCGCGCTGGCGCATGATGATGGTGCCGCCAGTAATGAGTTCTCCGGCAAAGGCTTTTACGCCCAGCCGCTGCGCATTGGAATCCCGTCCGTTTGTGGAGCTGCCTCCACCCTTCTTATGTGCCATTGTCGAATCTCCCTCTGAATTTCGATTCCGCGCCTAGACGGCTGCGGTGTAGGTAACGCCGTCGGCCTCGATGGCCTTGATGCGTACCTCGGTAAAGTTCTGCCGGTGCCCTTGCAGCTTCTTGTATTGCTTCTTGCGTTTCAGGTGGAAGACCAGGATCTTGTCGCCACGGCCCTCGCCCAACACTTCGGCAATTACCTTGGCGGTGGACGGCTTGGCCACGGTTCCCGGCTCGCCGCTGACGGCCAGCACATCGCTGAACTCGACCGTCTGGTTTTCGGAAGCCACGCTTTCAATCTTGACAACGTCGCCTGGCGCGACGCGATACTGCTTACCACCGGTGCGAATAACCGCGTACATAAACCCTCCAGCGCAAGTCCGGCTTGGCCGGTGCGCGCCTAAAAAAACTAGCTCGGGCGGAAACTTCCGTGCCGCGGTACGCTCAAGCCCTTCCATGTTCGGGCGAGCGTCTGGCTCCACGGCCACAGGCAGGAATCGCCAAACTAGTGTAGTGTACCGGTTTTGCGGGTCAAAGGTCAATTTGCACTGAAAATAGTGCGGTTATGACCTGCACAAATTCCCCAAAAAGGGGCTTCAGTTGTGGCTGGTCCTGCCCGACCATTTCGGCCGGGATCACGGCCGCGCAGGAACCACGTAGAAAAGGATGGCAAAGTAGTGGGCGACGCTGCCGGCCAGCACAAACAGGTGCCAGAGAGCATGGAAGTAAGGCAGGCGGTCCAGAGCAAAAAAAACGATTCCCAGTGTGTAAGCCACACCGCCGGCGCCCAGCCACATTAGCCCGTACCAGCCCAGAGTGTGGATCAGCGGACCCAGGGCGACGACAATGAACCAACCCTGAGCCAGGTAGACCAGTGCCGAGGCAACCTCGAATCGGCCAATGGCAAAGCTCTTGAAGACCACCCCGGAGACAGCCAGCGCCCACTCGCAACCGAAAAGCGTCCAGCCCAGCGGACCGCGCAGCGTAACCAGGCAGAACGGTGTGTAAGTGCCGGCGATGAGCAGATAAATGGCCGAGTGGTCGAGGATGTGAAAGACATGGCGGGCGCGCGTTCGTACCAGTGAGTGATAAAGTGTCGAGCAAATGTAGACCATCACCAGCGTCGCCGAAAAAATGGAGCAGCTGACCACGCACCACGCGCTGCCGCGCGTCGAGGCGACGATCAGCACAGCCGCGCCGGCGATGGCCAGCAGTGCGCCGATGCCATGCGTGATGGCGTTGGCCAATATGTCGCCTAATTTGTAGTGGGTTTGCACAGAACCATAATAGCGCGCGTCCGCGGGGTGTCCTCTGCTCCGCAACCTGCTCGGATAAGCTTGTGGAATGAATCCTGAAACGCAGCCGAGGCGCCTGACCGAAGCTCCCGCCACAATGCGCTTTGACACAATCGACCTGCTGCGCGGGCTCTCCATCATTGCGGTCATCCTGCTCCACGGCCAGATTGGTCGCTCTCCATCGAGGAGATGTTCTATCTCTTCTTTCCCCTGGCGTGCCTTCTTTTCCTGAAGTGGAAACGAGGAATGCCGTTTTTTGTGCTCGTGCTTCTGGTCCTCGCCGGTACAGGCCCCTTTGCGCGCACCGTGTGGTCGATGAATCCGGTCTGGCAGGGCACGTCTTACCTGGGCGGGATGAGCGGAATCGCTTTGGGCTGCCTCACGGCGCTGCTCACGGACCGGCTGCAACGTGCAAAACCAATCTGGCTGACGGCAAAACTGCTGCTGGCAATTCAAATCGCTGGCGCTCTCCTGCTGCTGATGATCGTTATCTGGCCCCCATGGCAATGGATAAAATTCCTCGGCCGCAGCGGCACGGATGACACGGCGCTCGGCTTGGCCACCTGCCTCATCATGCTGTCCTCCGTGCTGCGCGGACGCCCGGGGCGCGCATGGAGCGCGCCAATTCGCTGGTTTGGCCGCCGCAGCTATGAGGTCTACCTCACCCACGAGTTTGTGGTTGTCTGGATCACCGCGCTCTATGTCAAGGTGCATCGCGGCTCGCCGTTTGCCTGGATTGCCGCTGAGCTTCTGCTCGCCGCACTTCTTGGCGCCCTCGTCGCGCGCTGGTTCTCCGAGCCACTGAACCGCCGGCTGCGTGGACCTGCTTTCAAGCAACCCTTGTACACTGAATAGTTCCCTACTTTTGCGCCCACCAGCAGGAGGCCCCTCATGGCATCGATCACTTTTCCGGCAGTTCCATCCGAATCGCGCGCCGGGCGGTTTGGCGTTTATGGCGGGCGGTATGTGCCGGAGACGCTGGTCGCGGCGCTGGTCGAGTTGGAGCACGAGTACGATCTGGCCAAGAATGACGCGGCATTTCAGACTGAGCTGGCCGGGCTGTTGAAGGATTATGCGGGCCGGCCCACGCCGCTCTATTTCTGCAAGCGGCTGACGGAGCAGTTGGGCGGAGCCAAAATTTACCTCAAGCGCGAAGACCTGCTGCACACCGGCGCGCACAAGATCAACAACGCGCTCGGCCAGGGATTGCTGGCCAGGCGGATGGGCAAGAAGCGCGTAATTGCGGAGACCGGCGCGGGCCAGCATGGCGTGGCTACTGCAACGGTTTGCGCGCTGCTGGGCCTGGAATGCGTGGTCTACATGGGCGATGTGGACATGGAGCGGCAAGAGTTGAACGTGCTTCGTATGCGTCTTCTTGGCGCTGAGGTGCGCGGAGTTTCGTCGGGATCGAAGACGCTGAAAGACGCCATCAGCGAGGCGATGCGCGATTGGGTTACCAACGTCCGGACGACCTACTATTTGCTCGGCAGCGCGCTGGGAGCACATCCGTATCCCACCATGGTGCGCGACTTTCATCGCTGCATCAGCCGCGAGATGAAAGAACAGATTCTCGAACAAGAAGGCCGGCTGCCGACAGCCATCATTGCCTGCGTGGGCGGCGGGTCGAACGCCATCGGCGCATTCTACGAGTTCATTCCCGATAGGCAAGTCCGGCTGATCGGTGTCGAGGCGGGCGGGCGCGGCACGGCGCTGGGCGACCATGCAATGCGGTTTCGCGGCGGATCGCCGGGAGTTTTGCAGGGGACATATTCTTATGTCCTGCAGGATGAGAACGGCCAGATTGCGCTGACGCATTCGGTTTCCGCTGGACTCGACTATGCCTCCATCGGCCCGGAACACGCCATGCTGCACGATTCGGGACGCGCGGAGTACGTTTCGCAGGATGATGCGGCCACGCTTGACGCATTAGTGCGGCTGGCGCGCACGGAAGGGATTTTGCCGGCGCTCGAAAGCGCGCATGCCGTTGCCGAGGCGCTCCGAATTGCTCCGACGATGGCTGCCCGTGACATACTAGTGGTGAACCTTTCTGGCCGCGGCGACAAGGATATGGGCATTCTGGCGCGCGAGTTGAAGCTCCAGGGAGCGTGACAGTAATTTCGATGGCGATACGTTTCGATCACAAACCGGGATTAGTTGTGTATTTGACGGCGGGCGACCCCAGCCTTGATGCCACGCGCGAAATTGCGCTTGCGGCCATCGACGCGGGCGCAGATGTGATCGAGCTGGGCGTGCCGTTCAGCGATCCGCTGGCCGACGGACCGGTGATTCAACGCGCCAGCGAGCGTGCTGTAGCCAGGGGAACGCGGCTCAAGGATGTGCTTGCACTAGCAGGCGAAATCCGTGCGGTGCGGCCTGCGGCGGGCCTGGTGATCTTCAGCTATCTGAATCCGATTTTGCGCTGCGGCCTCCATCGATTCGCTGATGCGGCGGCTGTCGCCGGCGTGGACGGCGTGCTGGTGACCGATCTGATTGTCGAAGAAGCGGACGAATACCTGAGCGAGATGGCCCGCGTAGGACTCGCGCCGATTTTCCTCGCCGCGCCCACCAGTCCCGACGAACGGCTTGAAGCGATCGCGACTCACTCCAAAGGTTTTGTTTACGCCATCTCGCGCGTGGGCATTACGGGCACGCAGCAGAGCTTGACCTCCGACGCCGCTTCGCTTGTGGCTCGCATCCGGCGATACGCCAAGCTGCCGGTGGCCGTCGGTTTCGGCATCAGCAACGCGGAACATGTTGCGCAGGTGGCCGAGTTCGCCGATGCCGCGGTGGTCGGCAGCGCGATTGTCGAGTTGATTGAGCACTCGACACCAGAAACGGCGCCCGGCGCGGTAGCACGATTTATCAAGGGCCTCCGCTTGCCACAGGCGGCGCTGGCCCGGTAATTCCCCGCAAGCGGCGCACGCGCCGCAGGTATCTGTTCAACTTTTGATCCTATGCAACCGGCGTGCCCGATCCTTATTCACCGGATCGGCCACCACCGCAACACGAGGATGAAATGACGTTGGAAGAATTGCGAAACCAAATTGATGTTCTGGACCGCCAACTCGTGGAACTGCTGAGCGAGCGTGCGCGCGCAGCGCAGATGGTGGGCCACCTGAAGGCTGCCACATCGCTGCCAGTCTATGAGCCGGACCGCGAAAAGCTGGTCTACGCCAATGTGCGCGCGGCCAACAAAGGCCCCTTGCCGGACATCGAACTGACGCATATCTACGAGCGCATTATCGATGTGATGCGGGCATTGCAGAGGAACGAGTTGGCATCGGAGAAGAACGCCCAGGCGATTACATCGGGGTCCCCGGCGACAGGTCTTCGTCGCGGGGGTGATATTGCGCCGGGCCACGGCAGCGGCGCTGAAGCGCGCGAGACAGGGAACAAACAATGATCGTATCCATGCAGGAAAAAGCGACCGAGGAGCAGATCTACGCCGTCATCGAGACGATGGAAGAGGCGGGGGTCAACGTACATCGCACGACAGGCGCGACCCAGACCATTCTGGCCGGCGTCGGACCCACAGCCAATGTGGACCTGAGCAAATTTGAAGTGTTGCCTGGCGTGCTCAACGTTCACCGCATCAGCGCGCCGTACAAGTTGGCTGGCCGCGCCTTTCGCCCCGAGGGCACAGTGGTGGAGTTTGCCAATGGCGCCAGAATCGGCGGCACACAGGTTGCGGTGATCGCCGGACCATGCGCGATAGAAAACCGCGAGCAGATTTTTGCGACCGCCGCGCGCGTCAAGGCTGCCGGCGCGGGCTTTCTGAGAGGCGGCGCGTTCAAGCCCCGCAGTTCGCCTTACGCATTTCAGGGGTTGGGCATTCCGGGGCTTCAAATGATGCACGAAGCCGCCGAGGAACACGGTTTGCTCACGGTTAGCGAGGTCATGGAGATTGCGCAAATCGAGCCCATGCTGCCATATGTCGATCTCTTCCAGGTGGGCGCGCGCAACATGCAAAACTTCAATCTGCTCCGCGACCTGGGCCAGGCGCGCAAGCCGGTGCTGCTGAAACGCGGCATTGCCGCCACCATCGAGGAACTGCTTCTGTCCGCCGAGTACATCATGTCTGGCGGCAACTACGACGTGATCCTGTGCGAGCGCGGGATTCGCACGTATGAAACAGCCACGCGCAACACCATGGACATCTCGGCGATTCCGGTGATTCACAAGCTCTCGCATTTGCCGATTGTGGGCGACCCCTCGCACGGCACGGGACGGCGCGACATGGTGGCTCCAATGGCGCGGGCCGCTGTGGCTGCGGGCGCGGACGCGATTCTGGTCGAGGTTCACCCCAACGCCGACAAGGCCGCCTCCGACGCCGCGCAGACGCTTTACCTCGAACAGTTCTATGAGTTGATGGGTCAGTTGCGGGTGATTGCCACGGCAGTGGGACGGACGATGTAAGATGGGTTGGACGCGGCGGCGTTAGCGGAGATAGCGGTGTTGGCGGAGTTAGCAAAGACCATTTCCGCAAGCGCACGCGAAGCGTTCTAACACCGCTAACGCCGCTACTGAAAGGCATCCTCCATGATCGAGCGCATCGCCATACTGGGCACGGGGTTGCTGGGCACGTCAGTTGGATTGGCGTTGCGCGCTGCGGGCTTTCGCGGCACTATTACCGGCTGGAATCGAAGCTTGGAAGGCGCGCAGACCGCGCTCTCCGCGGGCGCGCTCGATTCGATTGCGGAAGACCCGTTGCAGGCGGCGCGCGAGAGCCAGGTGGTTCTGCTGGCTGTGCCTATCTACGCGACGCTCGACTACATGGAGAAACTCTCCTGCGTGCTTGGCTCCGAGCATCTGGTCACCGACGTGGGCAGCACCAAAGCGCAGATCACCGCAGCCGCCGGCCGCCTCTTCAACACTCCGACGCGTGCGGCGTTTTTGCCGGGGCATCCCATGGCAGGCAAGGAGCGCGGCGGCGCGGCGCTGGGCGATGCAAATCTCTTTCGCGGCTCGGTATGGCTCTTTACCGACGACCCAACCTGGCAGCGCTCGCCTCATTCGGCTGAGTTGGTGAAAGGCTGGCGGGAGTGGGTCGCTGCGATGGGATCGAAGACTCTCGATCTGGAACCAGCACGTCACGATGAGTTAGTGGCATGGGTCAGCCATCTGCCGCAGTTTGTGGCCACGGCGATGAGCGCGCTGCTGGAAGAAAAAGTCGGCGACGCGCCGGAGCTGAAAGACGTGGGCGGTCGCGCGCTCAGCGAGATGACGCGGCTTGGGTCCAGCCCTTACTCCATGTGGCGCGACATTGCCCTCACCAACACGGAAGCGGTTCAGGCCGCGCTGCTCGCGCTGGAGCAAAGGCTGGCGCATCTGCGCGAAAATCTACGCACGCCGGAGTTGCGGGATGAGTTCGAGCAGGCAAATAAGTTCAGGCGAGAATAAGCACATGCCTGAAGAATCTTCGCTCTTTTTGTAGAGGCGGCATGGCGCTTTTCACTCTTGCGCCGGGAAAAACACGCAAGAATGCGGCGCGAAGTGACACGACACGATCTAACGAGAAACGCCCCAAAGCACAATGGAGCCATCGCTCAAGGAGTGCTCTGCGCGGCAGTCGATGGACGCGCGGCGATGACGACTGCGAAGGCCAGCAGCGGAAGCGACGCGAGCCAGAATTGATTAAGCGCGAAAATCAAAATAAACGGAGCTATGAAAAGCAGGACGGCAGCGAATATCTGCGCGCGCCTGAATCGATATTTCTCTTTCCCGAGTCCTGTCAGGCGGTCCAGCATGACCACGATGGGAAGAATCAGGATGCACATGTCATGCGGATACAAGTAATAGCTGACCAGCGCGCTGGCGGGAATCGCGATGAGCAGCGCATCCGCGCCGCGCGGACGCCGGAAGGCAACCAGGATCATCGTTGCAGCCGAAGCCGCCGCGGTGAGTGGCAGCACGAGAGACGATCCTTTCAATAAAGTGGAGAAAGCTCCATGCAAATTCCCCATCAGGTTCATCCGGAGCGTAAAGCCCGCGACCGAACCGAGTGAGGAACCGGCCCCCATCAAGGATTGAAAATATCGAATTAACGGGGCCACGCCAACGATTCCTATCGAGATGGCCGCGAGCGCTACCAACACGCCTGCGAAGGCCGCCGAAAAGCGCCAGCGCCGCCATGCCAGGAACAGCAGAAAGATAGGAATGACCAACTGAAATTTGAATAAGCCGAGCGCTACCAGCGCCCCGGCGGCATATTCGCGGTCTCGCCGCAGGCAAGCGTACGCGCCCACAAGCGCCGCGAGCAGCAGAATGGAGTCCTGCCCCTGCATCAGCGCCACAGTGATGGGGGGATACAGAAAAAGTAATGCAGGCAGACAAAAATTGATCCGCGCCAGATTGGGGGTATCGGGGTGCAGGAGCTTCATGCATTCGAAAAGAATCCCCAGGTTAAGCGCAAGAAACAGGAAATAGGCCTGGCGAAACGGCAACAGCGAAAATGGAAGATAGAAAAGAGCTTGATATGCGGGGCGGATGAATGGAAGCGGCAAACTCTCTTTGGACACTAACCGATTCTGGAAGAATTTCTGCGCCGCTGTATCGTAAATTTCGCGGCAATGTCCTGCCCTGACCATGTAGCCGGCAGTGTACATATTGCGAAAATCCACATGTCCGGCGCGAATCGCGGGAAGAAAGATGGCGAGAGCAAGCAAGCATTGAAGCAGAAGAACGGCAATCTCCGAAGCGAGAATCCTGGCGGAGAAGCGGCCGTGCAACTGCACCCTGCTTTGAGTCAACTCGGCGGCTTGGTCTTCATCTTTCGCTGGATTCATAGAACCGGCTTACTCGGTTTCCTTGACCGGTTCTTCCGCTTCCCTCACCGGTTCTTCCGTTTCCTTTGCCGGGTCGATGATGTGGAAGCCCTCGGCTTTGGCGACTTCGAGCAGTTGCGCGGAGGCGGAGACGAAAATGATTTCCGTGTCCTCAAACATGTCGCGGGCGACGAGGGCCGCGGCCAGTTGCAAGGTGTCAGGCCAGCGCAGGCTGGTGCGGTCGAGGAGCTGGCGCGCGGCTTCCAGGACGGCCGGATTCAGCGGCTCCTGAACCATGCGCGCGGCTTCCATGCGCAGGCTGTCGAGCGCGGACGCGGCGTCTTCGGCGGAGATGGCGCCGGAGCGCTCGCGCCGTCGTATAGCCCCGTAGACCTCGAGCGGCGTGGAGGCGGAGATCAGCTTGCGATTGTCCTCGACGGCTTCCATCAGGCTGATCAATGCGCTGGTGCCCTGCTCCTGCACAAACAGCTTGGCGAAGGCGGTGGCTTCAAGAAAGTAGCAGCTCACTGGTTCCCCCGTTCTTCCTCGATGGCCTCGGCGATGGATTCACCGTGGGACGTGACGGGATGGAAGCGCTGCGCCTCCTCAGGCATGCCCGCCTCGGCGCGGTTGAGGCGGATGGTTGTGGTGGGATAGGCCGGCGTTTTAGGATTGGCGATCTTGCTGGTGATCACGACCCCGCGCTGGATCGCCTCGGCCAATACAGCCTGGCGCGACTCGGGATGCTGATTCCAGCGGAAGGCTTTGCGCGGCAAAAAGGAGTCTCGGAACCACTTGAGGGCGATGAAGGCGTGTCCGCCTCGCTCGGCTTCGGCCAGCGCGGCACACAACTCCTTGACGCGGGCGTCGATGTCGGCGGGGATCACCGCTTCCTGGCCGTCTTCGTCCTCGTAGTAAGCAGGCTCGGCGGCAGTTCGCTGCGCGCGGGCGGGACGCGGCTCCATCTCGGCTCCGTCAATGC
>Ga0326727_10013254_pt1 | contig 18416 bp, 2 predicted proteins | sample MB2enrmetagenome_FD_207643 | JGI IMG/M metagenome (GOLD analysis project Ga0326727, IMG submission 207643) | Lab enriched peat soil microbial communities from McLean, Ithaca, NY, United States - MB29MY | ecosystem: Environmental > Terrestrial > Soil > Wetlands > Peat | place: USA: New York...
GCACTACGTGTGGATTATGTACCACCCCGAACCAGAAGATCTTCTTAACAGGTAGCAGCCTTCGGATTGGCTGACGGACTGAAATCGAGTGGAGGCCCCTAAAGGCGTTTCCCATCGCTCAGTCCTTCAAAAGGGCGTACCGCCTGCTTCCCAGTGTTGTTGCGGGGAGGCACCAAACCGAATGATCGAAGAATCATTTATACTCGTGTCACCACACTCGTTCCGAAGTTCGAGCAAAGAGCTCGGTGGCCCGGTCTCTTCCATTCAATTTCTGGCAGGTTGCGAAGCGCGATATGAAGGATGATCCCTCGGGCAGCGACAAAACAAGCGTTCCACGAAAAGCAACGTCGCGCGGTGCGCGAGCAGCTCTTTCTTCGGTCCCTGACGGCTCCCTGCCTCCCCTTCGTAACGATGAGTCCGCGGCACCGCGAGATTCTGAAGCAACCATCATCGCTACATCACCGTTTCGCCCCAATTCTGACCCTGCGGTTGCTGACCAGGCACCGGCACAAAACCCGAACGCAACGATAGTCGGCGCCCTGCCGCGCATAAAAACGAACGCGGAATCAATAGTGTCAAGGGGCGCCACCGTCGTTTCGGGACCCGCCACTCGACGTAGCCCAAGTCCGGAAGGCGCGAACGGCCCCGGCGGAAGCGCGATTCTACTGCAAATCGGGGATATTCTTGGCAGCCGGTATGAAATTCTCGAACTTCTCGGAGAGGGCGGCATGGGAGCCGTGTACAAGGCCTCTGACCGCGAGGTGGATCGAATCGTGGCCTTGAAAGTCATCCGTCCCGAGATGGCCTCGAATCCCGAAATCCTGGCCCGTTTCAAACAGGAGCTCCTGCTCTCGTCCCAGGTGACTCACCGCAACGTGATCCGGATTTACGACCTTGGCGAAGCCCAGGGCGTGAAGTTCATCACCATGGAGTTCATGGAAGGCGAGAACCTCCATCAGATCCTGAAGCAACGGAACAAACTGGAAGTTGCGGAAGCGGTCGACATCATGGAACAAGCGGCCAGCGGGCTGGCTGCCGCTCACCGGGAAGGAATCATTCACCGCGATTTAAAGCCGGCCAACATCATGCGCGACAAGAGCGGCCGCGTGGTGCTGATGGATTTTGGCTTGGCCCGCACGTTTTCAGGCGATGGAATGACAAACACCGGCGCCATGCTGGGCACGGTCGAATATATGTCTCCGGAGCAGGCGCAAGGTATGGACTTGAAGGCCAGCTCCGATATCTTTACGGTCGGCCTGATCCTGTATGAGTTACTTGCCGGGGTCACACCCTTCTATGCGGAGAGCGCGATCGCTAGTTTACTGAAGCGCACGCAGCAACGCGCCGCACCGCTGTCGGACGTCGATAAGAGTATCCCGGGCACGCTGAGTAATATCGTCGCCAAATGTCTTGAAAAGGATCCGGCAAACCGCTACCAGAGCGCGGAAGAACTGGACGCGGATCTTCGCGCGTGGCAAGGCAGGAGCGGGGGTAAGAAAGTCTCTGCTTCTTCGGGGCGGCTGCGCATGAACCGCATTCGGGAGCTTCCATGGCCGCGTCTCGCGGTCACCGGCGTTCTGATCGTGGCGCTCGCGGCCGGAATTGCCTGGTACTTCATCAGGACGCAACAGACCGCGAAATCAGCGGCGCATGCCCCGATCTCGGTGCTGGTTGGCGACTTTGCTAACCATACAGGCGACCCGCTTTTGGATAACACACTGGAGTCGATGCTCGGTCTGGCCCTGGAAGGAGCCAAGTTCGTCAACCTCTACAGTCGCGGGGATGCGCGAAAACTGGCCGAGAAACTTCCCCATCCCACAGACAAGCTCGACGAGCAGTCGGCGCGGCTGATCGCCGTGAGTCAGGGCGTCAACACGGTAATCACGGGTGAGATTAGTCTACGCGGTGAAGAGTACGATATTTCGGCGATTGCCTTGGACGCCGTGAGCGGCAAGGTGCTTGCAAAATCGGACGTTTCCGTTGCCCACAAGCAGGACATTCTGAACAGCCTTCCCAAGCTCGCGGTGCCGCTTCGCAAAGCTCTGGGTGACACGACGCCCGCCTCGGTGCAGTTCAATGAGGTCAGCGGAGGTTTTAAGGCCGCGTCCCTCGAGGCCGTTCACCAGGCCGCGATCGGTGCTGACCAGCAGTTCGCGGGTAAGTTCGAGGAGGCGTTCCAATCGTTTCAGAAGGCTGCGGAGCTGGATCCGAAATTTACGTGGGCCTACACCGGCATGGCGGCCATGGACCAGAACCTGGGAAAAACAGAGGATGCCGTCAAGTACATGAAGCTGGCGATGGAACAAGTGGACAACATGACCGACAGGGAGCGCTATCGCGACCGCGGACTGTACTATCTCACCACGGGTGACTGGCAGGATTGTGTTCAGGAAAACACGCGGCTTGTCACTCACTATCCCGCCGATCGTGTCGGTCAGAACAACCTCGCCACTTGCTATACACAAATGCGCAATGCGCCCAAGGCAGTGGAAGCTGCGCAACACGCTGTGGAGATTGTCCCCAAGGGGGTAGGGCCGCGGCTGAACCTGGCCTTCATCAGGGCTTTTGCCGGAGATTTTGCCGGAAGCGAAAAAGAAGCGCGCACCGTCCTTTCGATCAATCCGTCGGCCGCGCAAGGATACCTGGTGCTCGCCGAAGCGCAGCTTGGGCAGGAACAGATCGAGAAGGCGGCTGATAGTTACCATCAGCTTGAGAAGTTTGGTCCGCTGGGCGCATCGACCGCAACCGCTGGACTAGCCGATCTTGCAGCCTTCCAGGGAAGGTATGAGGAGGCAGCGCTCATCCTATTACATGGAGCCACCTCCGATTTGGCGGGCAAAATGGCCGACAACGCTGCAAGGAAGTACGCGGCGCTTGCGAACATAGAGGAATTGGAAGGACACCATGCGGCGGCGCTCTCTGACACTGACAAGGCGTTTGCGAACAGCCAGTCTACTTCCATCGAGTTCCTGGCGGCGAGCACATATGCCGATGCCGGAGAACTGGCGAAAGCGCAAAAGCTGGCGACCAGTCTCTCTTCAGCACTGACAAGCGAGTCGCAGGCTTATGGCAAGATCGTCGCGGGGCTGATCGCACTGAAGAAGAAGGACGCCAACGAAGCAATCAGGCAGATGACAGCCGCGAACAACCTGATGGATACCTGGATAGGCCACTTCGATCTAGGGCGGGTTTACCTCGAAGCGGGGGCGTTTACTGAGGCTGACTCAGAGTTTGATCAATGTGCAAAGCGGCGTGGCGAAGCGATCGAACTGTTTATGGATAACGTGCCGACTTATGCCTATTTTCCGCCCGTGTATTACTACCAGGGACGCGTGCGGGAAGGAATGAAGAGCGAGGGATTCGCGGACTTTTACAAGACCTATCTCGGCATCCGGGGAAAGTCCATCGACGATCCTCTGGTTCCCGAAATCCGCAGTCGCATCAGCCAATAGATGGCGGCGGAATCGAATCTTCGGCAGCACTGGCTTGGCTCTTTCGGATATTGGCCCTTGCCAGCCAAATGCATCGTTTGCGTGCTGTTCCTTGGGATCGTCGCGTGTGCATTACAGTGCCGAGGTGTTTCACTCGATTAGATCTTGGACTGGTTCCTCAGTTGAACTATGCGTCGTAAAGGTTTGTGAAGGGTGGCGTTATATCTGTGAAACGCCACCCTTCTATTGGGGTTTCGTGACACCTTAACTGGGCCACTGGAATATCCCGCAACGGTCTGCTCCCTCCAATCCATCAGTGCCCGGTACCGCTCAGATACAGCGTTTGGGGGCTGTTGTTGGCATCATCGTTCACCACCACCTTGGCCGTTCTCGAGCCCACATCGCCGGGCGTAAATGTTACTGAAATTGTGCAGCTAGCCCCTGCCGCCAAGGTGTTCGGGGAGACAGGGCAATTATTGGTGGGAGCAAAGTCAGCGGCATTCGTCCCGGCAACCGTAATGCTGGAGATCGTGTGCGAAACCGCATCGTTGTTGGTGAGGACCGCAGTCATCGCAGTGCTCGAAGTACCCTGCGCCTGTGGGCTGAAGGCCAGGCTGCTGGGTGAGACGCTCATTGGGGCAATGGTCGGGACCACGCCGGCCCCTGGGCTGAAGTAACCCGTATAGTTAGTTCCGCCGCCGCCCGTGGCGCCAAAGATTACAGACGTCTTGTAAGTTTCCGGCGTACCGGCAGGGTCGTTGCCATTCGGGTCAGCGGCGCCATCCTCAGGGTTGACGCCCAGCAAGTTGGAGTTTCCGGTCGTTGCATAGGTAGTGCTGAACGACGTATAGACCGCCGCGCCCCACTGCCAGTTGAGCGTGACCCCGGGGGCGTCGGTCGTAAACGCAGCCGACCAACTCATATTCTGGATGCCGGTAGGGAAGTTGACCGGCACGGGGAATGCTAATCCGGTAACGAAGGTATTGCCCGTCAGCCCCGATGGGCTCACCGCCGTACTCCACCTGTTGTTCGTCAAGTCATAAGTCGTTTTTGCGCCGGAAGTTTGAGACGCAGAGTTAAAGGTAACAACGGCGTTGGGTTCGGCTACGTTGTAGGTGATGTTGTTGGCTGTGAAGCTGATCGTCGAATTGGTCAGGTACAGTTTCACCTGTCCCGATCCGAGGTTCTTCAGATTGTTGACAATGGCGTTGAACCAGATGTAATTTCCCGCCTGAATGCTGGGAAGGCTGCTGTCGTAGTGGACTACACCGCCGCCGCTTGTGGTGAACTTGCTGCCGACAATGGACCCGAAGAAATCGGCGCCACCGCTAATATTGACGAGCGCATTAGGCGCGTACACCGTGGCGTAGCTATTTGCCCCGCTGGAGAGATTCACCCCCTGGGAGCCGGCATATGTGAACTGGAGGTTTCTGGGAATCCCGGACGTGTTCTGCATGGTCCCGCCAGTAAAGTCAAGGGCAGGACTACCCCCGCTGAGCGAAGCACCGGCCAGATTCACAACCACTGGCCCAGAGCCAACAACAGAAAGACGGCTGCCGCCGCTGAGCACGAGGCTGTTGAAATTATAGGTGCCGTTGCTGAGGTCCGCGATGGTCGCGCCACTCAGTTGCACGTTGCCGTAGGTTCCCGGGGCCAGCGTAACGGTCTCATTACCTGGGCCGTTTGTGCAGCCGGACATGCCCGACGGGCACGCCCCTGAGATTTTCTGATTGGTGGTGGGCGGGGCAGGATTCAGCGTGGGAAGGACAGGATAGGTGATAGGACCGTTGAGCGCCACCAGCCCGCCTGTCACTTTTGCTCCACCGCTAATCGTGTCGCCAGTGACCGCACTGCTGCTGCAATTCCCGGTGGTCAGCGAATCGACAGCCGCCGAGCCGTAGATAATACTGCCGCCACTGAGAGACACGTTCCCGTTGGTGCCGACATTACCTCCGCTTAGGACGTGGGATGAGCTATAGCCCAGTGTGGAATTGAAGCTGTCGACGCTGGTGCCGCCACTGCCGGTGATACCGCCGCAGCCGTTTGCCGTCGCAAAGACGGCATCGTTATACAGCGAGGCGCCCGTGATCGTACTCAGCCCGGCGCCCGTAATCGAAATAACCTGTTGTGCCCCGGCCGAGTCGTCGTTATTGTCAGTGATCTGCAAGCTGGCCGTTTGAACGCCGGTGTCCGCGGGTTTGAATGTGATCGCTATCGTGCAGCTCTTCGTAGCCGCAACGCTCGTGCCGCAGGTGTTCGTCTCGACGAATTGTGTATCTGTACTCGGGTTAATGGAGATGCCGTTGCTACCTATGTTCAGTGGTGCGTCCCCGTTATTTGTGAGGGTGATGGTTATCGGGCTGCTTGTCGTGTTCACGTTCTGATTGCCGAATGAAACGGACAGGGGACTCAGGCTTACGTTGGGTGCTGGATTCACTGTCTGTACCAAAGGTGAACTCGTTTGGCTGCCCGTAAAGTTGCTGTCCCCTGCGTAGATTGCCGTGATGTCGTCCGGACCGCTATCTGGAAGGCTGGATGTGCTGAACGTCGCCTGGCCCAGACTCAGCGTGCCGGTCCCGATCTGCGATCCGTCGTTGTAGAAAGTCACAGTGCCGGTTGGCGTGGTTCCACTGTATTGAGGTGTGACGGTGGCCGTGAAGGTCACCGCCTGCATATACGTCGAGGTATTGCCGGGCGAAGAAGAGGTTACCGAGATCGTCGTGGATGCCTGGTTAATCCCCACGGTGCCGGGCGCGTAGTTGATCGAGTAATTCGAGTCCGATGCGTTCGAGCAAGTGCTCATGTAGGCCCCAACCCGGGATAAGCTGCTTGCTGAGGTTGTGCAGATTGGCTGCGTCGTAAGGTTTGACGCGCTTTCGTTGCTCACAAATCCCATATAAATGGGCGTGATTGGTGGCACGGGCCCGCCGTAAATCATTGAGGGGCTGCTGGCGGTAATCGACAGCGAAGCGGGAAGAATCCTGTCTGTGATCGTGCCGCTCGTGTTGTTGTAGTCGCCGGTGGTGTCTGTGAAGGTCCAGGTATCGGTGTAGGTGCCGGCCGGCGTGTGCGTTGTAGCCGCATTCAGGTTCAGCCCTGACAGGATGACTTCGCCCACGCCGGTTGCCGTACCGATCGCGGTATGCGGATTACCGTTATAGGTGACGCTGTACGGCGTCACGTTGATCGCGGCGTTTGTCTTGGAGATGGTCAATGTACCGTTCACGTAAAAGAAGGAATAATTCGCTGCGGCCAACGAGCCGGTCGAAACTGTGATTGGGTAGGTGCCGGCATTGCTCGATGAAGCTGCAGTCGTGGATAGCAACGGTGTACCGCTTACCGCCGTAGCGAGCGAATCTCCATTGACCAACGGGCCGAAGGTGTAAGTCAACTGCGGGATGGACTGCCCGTACGTAATCGTGATGGGATTTGCCGTCACCGTAAGCGGTGCCGTCGAAATGGTGAACGACTGGGTCACCGAGGCGGCGCTGTACGTGCTGTTGTTCGGTGCAGGCCCCGTTGGCGCTGACGCTGTAATCTTGCACAAGCCCGCCCCGGTCGTGGTGCCGCTCGCCGCGCCGGTCGTCGTATTCACGGTGCACGGGCCGGACGCCGAGAAGCTGACAGGCAGCGAGGCGGAGGACGATGCACTTACCGAGAATCCGCTGCCATACTGCACGTTCGGCAACGGTCCAAAGCTGATAGTTTGCGATTGCGTTGTGGAACCCTGAGGCAGGATCGTGAATGCTCCTGACACAGGAGTTGCCGCGCTATAGGCAGTCGTGTCCGCTGCCGCCGTGGCGCTGTTACCCGGCTGCGACGCGCTAACGGTGCAGCTTCCAGTGCTTTTCAGGGCCACGATAGCCGAGGAAACGCCGGATGAGTCGATTGACTGGCTGCCGCTCACGATGGAGCAGGATCCCGCTGCGCTGAAGCTCACCTGCAGGCCAGTGGGCGGATTCGGGGAGATGTTCGACACGGCAGTCGCGGTGACAGTGAGCTGCGAACTTGAGATCAACACCGAACTCGGCAACGAACCAAGGATGATCGTCTCTCCCACCGTAAGTACTGCCGGTGGAGACGGTGCGCTCTGGCGGGGCGTCGAGTTGGTGGTGTCTGGAACGAGCGTGGTCGCAATCGTGTAGACCAAGGTTCCACTTGTGGGAGGGTTTGTGTCGGTAAATGTCGTCGCCGGCGCAAATCCGTTCACGCCGCTGACGCTGCCGATCACCACCGGCGGCCCAGGCGTAGTCGACGGCGGGGTAATCACGCTGCGAGAAATCGTGTAGGTCTGAACCACGCCAAAGGCCGGCGCCGTCCAATTGACCTGTACTCCGCCCGTTGACGTGACCGAATAGGTGGCCGAAGGCGGCGGGCGAACGATCGAGTTCGCGGTGTTGTAATCCATCTCAGTGCTGGTGACTCCGCCGGCGCCCAACGTAACATTGCCGCCAGCTCCCAGGGCAATATTGCCGCCTGCGCCAAGCGTGACATTGCCGCCGGCACCAAGGGCGACAACGCCGCCGGCGCCCAAGGTGACATTGCCGCCGGCGCCCAAGGTGACATTGCCGCCGGCGCCCAAGGTGACATTGCCGCCGGCGCCCAGCGCAATGGTGCCGCCACCAGCGGGAAGGGTGGTGCTTCCACCTGCGCCAAGCGTTACGGTGCCGGCGCTGCTGGTGACAGTACCGCCTGCGCCCAAGGTGACCAATCCGCCTGCGCCGAGCGTCACAGTTCCGCCCGCACCGAGAGTGATGTTGCCGCCTGCGCCCAGCGCCACAGTCCCGCCTGCACCCAGGGTCACATTGCCGCCAGCGCCAAGCGTGACATTGCCGCCGGCGCCCAGAGCGACAACGCCGCCGGCGCCCAGGGTGACATTGCCGCCGGCGCCCAGTGTCACAGTTCCGCCGGCTCCAAGCGCGATGTTGCCACCCGCGCCCAGCGTAATGTTGCCGCCTGCACCGAGCGTGACGTTACCGCCGGCACCCAGTGCAATGGTGCCGCCTGCGCTCAGCGTGACGTTGCCGCCTGCGCCCAGCGTGACGTTTCCGCCCGCGCCAAGCGCGATGTTGCCGCCCGCGCCAAGCGTCACGTTGCCGCCTGCGCCAAGCGTGACATTCCCGCCGGCCCCCAGGGCTATGGTGCCGCCGCCAGCGGGAATGGTGTAGGTGCCACCCGACGGCGGAATCGTCACCGTTCCGCCGCTGTTGAGTGTGATGGTGCCGCCTGCGCCAAGCGTGACGTTGCCGCCGGCGCCCAGCGCGATGGTACCCCCCGCCCGCAGCGTGATGGTGCCGGTACCGCTCAGGGTGACATTGCCGCCGCTGGGCAACGTGACCAAGCCGTTGCTTCCAGGCGTGACGATGCCGCCGTTGCTCAGCGTCGCGTTGCCTCCCGTGCCGAAAGTGATGGTGCTGCTGTTACTGATAATGGCCCCACTGCCCACGGTGACGTTTCCGCCGCCGCCCAGAGTCATGTTGCCGCCAGCGCCCAGCGTTACGGTGCCACCGGCGCCCACAGCCACGCTGCCACCCGCGGCAACGTTCAATGGCGCTGAAGAATTACCGAAAGAAAGAAAGCCCGCCAGAGATGCGAACTCACCCCCCGTGGCGCCTACCTGGCGCAGGTCGATGTTGGCCACGTCGTTGTATCCACGCAACGTCGTATACGGCACACCATCGAAGGTAATGTTCTGCCCATTCGACCACGACGGAGTGATGGGCGCGATGGGCCCACTCACACGGTAGCCCGTATCGCCGGTGAGTGGAGTGCCATCGCAATGCAGCGTAGCGGGGCTGGTCGTCGAGCTGGGGGCGTTCGGGGTGTACCAGAACGAGGTCGGAAACGTCGCAGCATTGCCGGATGGATCTGTTAACTGATAAGCCAAACCAAACGAGGCTTGGGACAAAATGGCGGGTGGCCCGCTCTGCGGTTCGCCGTCAAGCACCTGGTTGGAGTAAGCAACCGCTGCATTGGGTCCCACCCCATCGAGCTGGAACAGATAGTTCATCACGCTCTGATAATTCGGCTTGCAGTTCGCTTCAAACGTTGGGATATAACTCGGGCTCCCGTCGTAATAGAGCCCGCCGTGGGGCAGCCCGAGCGTGTGCCCGACCTCATGGAATAACGTGCCCGCGATTACCTGGGCGCGCTTGCTCATGTCCTGGTTCGGAGCCGTCTCCCAAAGCGCCAGAGTCACTGCAGAATCGGCGCCGCCCAGATCGGAATAACCCGAGATGCTTGTCACCGTGCCGGAAGTGAGGCCAATCTCAGGTTCAGGTGGTGTGTTGGTGGAATAGTTATAACTCCAGTTGGAGACGCCGGGAGTTGACAGAATTATGGTGTACGCGTCGGGACACGACAGCGTGTTGTACACGCCGTTGAGACTTGGATTACTCAGCACGCCGGAGATCGTAAAGCGGCTTGGGCAATAGTTGATGCTACCCTCGGCGCCCCGGTTGGTGGTGGAAATGGTTGTTTGGCCAGCGCTGGCGCTTGCAGAGATCGCAGTTAACGTCCCGTAACGCGTATTCCAGGCCGGTATCGCTAGAGAGTGGCCGAACAAAACGTAGTGATAGCTGTCCTTCTGGCCGTATGGGAAACGTGCTGTGCAATCGCCGCCCGCCGCGCAGGAAGTAAAATTGCGTGGCCACACCTTGGAGAATTCCAAGCTATTCTTCCAGCCTATTACGCCAGGCTCGCCGGGGAATTGGCAAAGCGGCCCCGCACTATCTGTGCAGGTGCTTTCGGGAACCGCGTTTCCAATTTCGAGATGGAGCACGATTCCAGTTTGAGCGAATGCCTGCTGCACCATCGCGAGCGGATCGTTGCCTTCAGGATCCGGTGAGGGGTACAGGTTTTCCTGGCTTGGATCGCACGCGCCGGATGCAAGCACGTTGCCGCACATCCAATCGAGTTGAACGAAGAGGTCCTTTTCCCCGTGCTTTGCGCCCGGCAATGGCACCCACGATTGGGTCTTTACATCGTAGTAACCCGGCTGCCCCGTAAAGAAACCGCTCGCCGGCCCGGCCTTCCAGGCGTCCAGAATACCGTCGTTGTCACTGTTGTTCACGGGTGTGCTAAGGATCTCCGCGGCATAGGCGTTGCCGGCATTCAGAGGTGCGGTGTATTGGTTCGACGCGCCAAGCGTGACTGAAGTGGGGTTACCATTCCACGTTCCAGTGCCGCTGTAGTAGATGGGCGTGCTTTCTCCCGTGCCGGAGGCTCCACCAACCGCGTCATAGAATCCCTGCATGTTCTGATTCGTGGAGGCGGTTGGTATCGTCGAACCGTCGTAAATGACGACCGATTTAAGAGGGAAATTCGGTGATAAGACGCGATAGATTTCCACCAGGCTTGCGCCCGCGGTGAGGGGCAGTGTTCCGGTTTTGCCGCTATCCGGCAGAGTAACCGTGAACGAGCCCGAACCGGCGCGCACTCCGCTACCGTTCGCCGCAGCCTGGAAATAGCTGTTGACGTCGGCTCGATATACGCGCAATGTCCCCTGCAACTGAGTGACCGGGTCCGTGTAGGGCACGTCGCTACCTACCTGCTGCCCGGTGATTGAATAACCGAGGAAGGTTCCATTGTTGGCCGAAGGCGTCGGCGTATTCTCAACGGTCGTCCAGTACAGGAAACCATCCACGATGTCGGCCCCATCGGGAACCCCCTGGCCACAGCCGCAGGTAGTGAGATCGGGGATGGTGATGGTTCCAGTGGCGATGCCGCTTACGCCAGTCCCTACCAAAGTCACGCCCGCAGTCGCATAATCGCCGGTGACGAGGTAGTTATTCTCGAAGGTGAGCGGGTTCGGCTCCGGCAGGGGCGCCTCTCCGGTAGAAATCATGAGTGCGACCGCAGATCCAAGATTTGCCTGCGCTCCGGCGGCCGGGCTTTCGCCCATCACGCTGCCGGATGGTTCGCTGCTGCTGTACCCGCTGCTCACGGCTCCCACCGTCAAGCCTGCATCAGTGAGTGCCGTTGCCGCCGCCGCTTCCGTCATTCCAACCACGTTGGGGATGGTGGTGCCGGTCTGGCCGTTCACGCTGCCGATGCCGCTTAGATTGATCGTCTGGAGGGCAACAAGCGGAGAAAGGTTTAATGTGTTGTCGCTGAAAGATGCCGTGCCCGTAAGATAGCCGGTGGCCTGTGGCGTGAAGCTGAAGCTCTCAGAGCAGCTAGCGCCCGGCGCCAACGGAAATTCGCTGGAGCAATCGGGAGTTGAGTTCTGCGTAAAGTTCGTGCCCAGAGCCGACAAATTAAGTGAGCCCGTCAGCGGCTGGTTGCCGACGTTTTGAACCGAAACCAATTGTGGGCTGTCCGCACTCGTGCTGCCCTCATTCGTCAGGGCAAAGCTCAGGGATGGCAACTGCGAGCGGTTCACCTCGACCGCAGTGTTCAGCGCATTATCAGCGATGAAGACATCGCCCGCCGGATCCACCGCCAAACCGGCGGGAACATTCAGACCGCTGGTGGGCACCGTGGTCTGGACGCCACTGGGTGTAACCTCAAACACCAGGTTCCTGATTTGATCCGTGATGAAAACATCGCCCGCTGCATCCACAGCCACGCCGTTGCCGGCAGCCAATCCGCTTAGCGGTACCGTGCTCTGAATCCCGCCGGGTGTAACTTTCAGCACCCGCTCTTGTGAGACATCCAGGAAGAAGACGTCGCCCGCCGCATCCACCGCCGGATAGTAAGGATGGATCCCTGCGCTGGTGGGCACCGTGGTCTGGACGCCACTGGGCGTAACCTTTACCACCCGGTCGTTGTTTAGATCCGTAATGAAGACATCGCCCGCTCCATCCACCGCCACGCCAGTTGGATACGACAGACCTGTGGTGGGCACCGTGGTCTGGACGCCACCGGGTGTAACCTCTACCACCCGGTTGTTGCCTGTATCTGCGAGGAAGACATTCCCCGCTCCATCCACAGCCACATCGTATGCGGATACACCGCTCGTGGGCACTGGGGTCTGGACGCCGGAGGGCGTAATCTTAAGCGCCCCTGCGTTATTCGAAATGAAGACATCGCCCGCCGCATCCACTGCCGCACCGGATGCGCCGGCCAGTCCGCTGGCTAGTGTGGTCTGCGTACCCGGCCCGAACGAAATCGCCGGTCCCTGTCCAACGCCGTAGATTGGCGCGGTTGCCAACAGGTTGCCGATGTTGTCAAAGAGATTTACCTCACCCATGCGCAATCCGGGCGCGAGCGGAGCGAAAGTGGCATTCACCGTGCAGGAATTGCCTGCGGTGATGGTGCCGGCACAGGTGCTGCCGCTGCCGAGCGAGAAGTCGAGACCGGTGATGCCTTGCGTGACCACCTGGATCGCGCCAAAGGTTGTGGTCGCCGCAGCGTTGTAGCTTAGCGTGACCGTGGTGTTGCAGGGTGCAGGGGTGTTCACGCCGCTTGGGCAAACATTGACGTTGCCGAAGCTTCCATATTCGAGCACCCGATTGTTGGAGTAGTCGGTTACGTAGAGATTGCCGCTCGAGTCCAGTGCGACAGCCCACGGTTGCGAAAAGCTGTTGGCGGTGATCCCGCCGTTGTTCGCGATGGTGCTTGTGAAGCTGCCCAACTGTCCATAGACTCGCGTCGCTGTCGTGCTGCCGAAGGGATAGAACAACATCCGGTTGTCGGAGCGATCAACCACGTAGAGATCGCCGCTGCTGTCGAGGGCAACGTACATTGGATTATTGAGAGTGCTGGCGCTGACCACCCCGGCGTTGTTCGGGGCGTTTGAAGTGAAGCTGCCGCCCTGCCCGTAGACCTGCGTGGCAGTGGTGCTGTTGTAGGGATAGAACAGCACGCGATTGTTATAGATGTCGGCAACGTAGAGATCGCCGCTCGAGTCCAGGGCGACTCCCGTCGGTTGGTTCAAGCTGTTCGCGCTAAGGCCGCCGTTGTTCACGGTATTCGAGGTGAAGCTGCCGTTCTGCCCATAGACCCGCGTAGCGGTCGTGCTGCCGGCGGGATAGAACAGCACCCGGTTGTTTTGGTAGTCGCCCACGTAGAGATTGCCGGCGCTATCCAGAGCTAATCCGTAGGGTTCACCCAGGCTGGTGGCGCTGACCCCGCCGTTGTTCCAGGTGTTGGTAGTGAAGCTGCCGCCCTGCCCGTAGACGCGCGTGGCGGTGGTGGTGCCGGCGGGATAGAACAGCACCCGATTGTTCCCCTCGTCGGCGACGTAGAGATTGCCGCTGCTGTCGAGGGCTAACCCCTGCGGAGTCGATAGACTGTTGGCGCTGACTCCGCCATTATCGGGGCCGAAGGAGGTGAAGCTGCCGCCCTGCCCGTAGACGCGCGTTGCGGTCGTGCTGCCTGCGGGAAAGAACAGTACTCTGTCGTCTTGATCGTCGGCCGCGTAGAGATTGCCGCTGGCGTCCACGACGACTCCACCGAGAGCACCCAGGCTGTTGGGGCCGACGCCGCCATTATTCGCAGTGCCGCTTGTGAAGCTGCCGCCCTGCCCGTACACGACGCCCGCGGTAATGGGCTTCAGCGTCCCCGCCTGAGACGGCCCCGGCGCAACGAAACTCGCGCTCACGTTCAGAGCCGAATTCATGGTCAGGGTGCAAGACGTACTCGCTCCCGAGCTCGAGCATGCGCCGCCCCAGCCCACGAATATCGAGGTCCCGGTCGCATTCGCCGTTAGTATCACCGAGGTTCTGCTCGGATAGCTCACCCCACACGTTCCGCTGCTTTTGCTGCAACTGATCCCTGCCGGATTGGACGTCACCGTGCCGACTCCCGTGCCCACGACCGTCACAGACAGGGCGTAGGCCAGCGAGAAATTCGCGACGACGGTTGAATTCGCGCTCAGCGAAAACGAGCAGCTGCCGGTGCCGCTGCAAGTTCCCCCGCTCCAGCCGGTAAATTGCGAGCCGGTGGCCGGCGTCGCCGTGCACGTCACTGTGGTCCCATACGGAAAAGTTTCCGACGAACAGTTCGTGCCCCCCACCGTGCCGCTACCGCTGCCACCGGTGCTCACAGCCAGCGTGTAGTTGGTCAGCACTCCGGTTCCACTGAGGGCAATGGTCTGCGTAGCCGGATTGCCATTCAAAGCGTTGTCAGTGATGGCAGCCGTGCTGATGAGGGGACCGCCGGTCTGCGGCTCGAAGTCGATGCCCACGTCGCAGCCCAGGCCCGGCTCCACCACAAAATTGGCGCCTGCGGTGCAATAGGGTGTAGGGCCAATGAGCGTATATGCCAGGAAGTTGGGTCCGGTGACGACCACCCCGGCGGGGCCCAGAGAGCTCAACGCCTGATTGCCCACATTCAGAACCGTGAACGTTTGCGGACTGTCCGCGCTCGTGCTGCCGGTTTCCGTGGTGTCAAAGCTCAACGATGGCGGCTGTGACCGGTTGACCACGACCACTTCGTAGCTGTCGGGGTCTGGGCTGGTGTCGAGGTCGGGGATGAAGATGTCGCCCTTTCCATCCACCGCCACACCGTAGGCAAGGATTCCGCTCACCGTGATCTGGCAGGCGGCGCTGGTGCAACCGGCGGGAACTTCCACCACATAAGGCGCTTCATCGGCGACGAAGACGTCGCCAGCCGCATCTACCGCTACGGCCTCGGGAGCATCCCACCCGAAGCCCACCGTGCTCTGGCAGGCGCTTATAGTGCAACCGGACGGTATCTCCACTACCTCCCCGGGCGAGGCGCCTGGGGGATAAGATAAAGCGGTGACGAAAAGATCGCCCGCTGCATCCACCGCCAAGCCGACGGGATGAAGCCCTGTCGCTGCTGAACTATAAACCACGGTCGTGCACGCGCTGCTGGTGCAACCGGCGGGAGCCTCGACGACCTCATTGGCATTGAAATCGCTGACGAAGAGATCGCCCGCTCCATCGACCGCCACTCCCAACTGAGCGGTCAGACCGAAGTTCATCTCGGTCTGGACGCCAGCAGGCGTAACCTCCACCACTTCATTCAAATTGTTATCCGCAATGAAGAGATCGCCTGCTCCATCCACCGCCAGCCCCTGCGGGTACTCGAGCCCAGATCCCACAGTTGTCACAGTGCCATTCGCCGCAACCTTCACAACCCGTGTGTTGCCGGTATCCGAAATGAAGGCATCGCCCGCGGCGTCCACCGCCACGCCCTTAGGCTGGTAAAGGGAGTAGCTCCCAGTGTTCGCTGTGGTCTGCGTGCCCGGACCAAAGGCAACCGCCGGTCCCTGGCCAACACCGTAGATCGGCGTGGTTGTCAAAAGGGCGCCACTGCTGTTGAAGAGTTCCACCGCACCTCTGCGCAAACCGGGCGCGAGCGGGGTGAAGGTAACGTTTACCGTGCAGGAGTCACCTGAAGATACAGTTCCGGTGCAGGTGCTACCGCTGGCCAGCGAGAAGTCAAGGCCCGTTGTACCTTGCGTGACGACCTGGGTTGTGCCGAAAGTAGTGGTCGCCGCGACGTAGTAATTAAACGCAAGAGTATTGCTGCATGGCGACGGAGCGGTTGCTCCCGACGGGCAAACATTGATGTTGCCGAAGTTCCCCGGGAATACCCACTCCCACGTGTCGTTGAGATAGCCGCCGTTATCGCCTCCGAACAAGATCATCCGGCCGGCCGGATCGGAGGCCATGGAGTGGTATTCACGCGCGAGCGGGCTGGTCGCGGGGGTCTCCTCAGTCCAGTTGGTCCCGTTCCACACCCACGTGTCGTTGAGATAGCCGCCGCTGCCTTCTCCTCCGAACAAGACCACCTCGCCGCTTGCCGCATCGTAGGCCACGGCCTGTCTTATACGCGCTGGCGGGATCGTCGCGGGGATCTCCTCAGTCCAGTTGGTCCCGTTCCACTCCCAAGTGTCGTCGAGATCGCCGCCGTTGCCGTCTCCTCCGAACAAGACCACTTGGCGCTGTTGCGCGTCGAAGGTCATATCTGCGCGGTTCTCACGCGCGGTCGGGCTGTCAGCGGGCGTTAGCTGAGTCCACGTAGAGGCGTTTCCGTTCCACTTCCACGTATCGTTGAGTAGGCCGCTGCTGTCGTCTCCTCCGAACAAGAGCACATTGCCGGTCGGATCGGAGGCCATGTCGGGGTAAATACGAGCGGTCGGCCAGGTCCCGGGGGCCTTCTCGGTCCAGTTCGTCCCGTTCCACACCCACGTGTCGTTGAGGAGGCCGCTGCTGCCCTCTCCTCCAAACATGACCACCTGGCCGCTGGCTGCATCGAAGGCCATGGCGTGGTACTCACGCGCGGGCGGGTTGGTTGAAGGATTCGCATTAGTCCAGTTGGTCCCATCCCACAACCACGTATCGTTGAGTAGGCCGCTGCTGCCGGATCCTCCGAACAAGACCACCAGGCCGCTTGCTGCATCGTAGGTCATGGCGGCAGCCGAACGCGCGGACGGGCTGTTCGAAGGAGATTTTTGAGTCCAATTCCCCATCAGAATCTGCGCCTGTGCCGGAAGGGAAAAAGCGCCAACCAGGATGGGTGCCGTCACGGACAAAGCTATGCCTCGCGCCCGCGCAAGCCCCAGTCGCCAAGCGTGGAGTCGAGACCTCAAGTTTCGGTTACCAGAATCGTTGGAAAAAACGGGCTGGCCTGCGAAAAACGCTCTGGCAACTGAAACGGCGGACTGATGGGTCATTTTTGAGATCTCCTGGGGAATGGAAATGGCGGTGAATAAGCTGTGCTTGGGCCGTTTAAGCGCAGTGACAAATGCTCTTGAGTCGTCGAACGCGCAGGTCACCCATTGACAGCGGACAAACGCCCGGCCGCTCGGCAAAGTCCTTGGTGTTGCCGAGTAAAATATTCAAATCGCCATTAGGGGAAATGGCACCGACTTCCGGGCTATTCATGCCGCATGCGCTTAACCGGCTCACACGGCACCTGGGGAGGAGGCCCTTCAAGTGCGATATCGTTATAAACTATTGACGGCAGTATGAGTTGTCAAGGAGATTGGCCGATTCCTCCCAAATTTAACAATCGATCATATTCATTTTTCTTCGGCGGCAACATGTTTGTCTGGTTGGCGTTGGAATCGGAAAACTGCTAGAACTCAAACACCCAGAGTCTATGTCCGAATCGACTGTCACGATCAACGCGTATATCGAGGTCGTGTTTTCTGACCGTCCCAAGCAGGCGGTTCCCGTCAATGAGCTTCCGTTCTTCATCGGGCGGGGTCAGGAGAACGGCAATCACCTGTCACTCGACGACATGCGCATCTCGCGCCAGTGCGCGGTCATTTCCGAAGGCGCCACCGGGTTCCTCATTCATGATCGTGGTCAGCGCGAAGGTATCTTCGTCAACGGCGAACGGATCAAAGACCGAAGGCTCGCCGACGGTGACCGGATTCGTCTTGGCAACGACGATGCGTGCCAACTTGTTTTCCATCTACCGTTGGAGGCAATCGCCCAGGTAGTCGCTGAGTCGAAACTGCGAAACATTCTCGGATCCCTGGGAAACGACTCCGCCGAGGAACTCAACGGGCTCCGGCTTCTGCTTGAAGCCACGTCGCTCATGCATTCACAGCTTCCGCTGGAATCTGTGCTCGCCTCGATGCTCGATCATGCAATTTTCATCACCCACGCCGACCGCGGAATGCTGCTGGAACCCGATGATTCAGGTGTGCTGCAGGTCAAGATAGCACGTGGCCGGGACGGCGAGAGCCTTGCGCCCGAGGCGATGAATCCTAGCCGCTCGGTGCTCGCCAGCGCCATCGAACTTCAATCGGCTGTGATCAATGAGGATCTGAACCTGGCGGACATAAACCTGCAGAGCGCGCAGAGTGTTGTGCTTCAACTTTTGCGCTCGTCGGTCGTCATCCCGTTGTACGGTTCCCCGCGCAGGAAGGTCGATCATTCAACAGAAACTGCCCGGCGGCAATTGCTGGGCGCTGTTTATCTTGATTCCAAGCGCACCTCCACCTTTTCCGCGCTGGACCGGCAGATCCTGGATGCCCTGGGCGCACAGGCCGGAAGCATTCTTGAAAACGCCCGGCTGATCGAGCGCGAACGGGAACGCCAGCGCCTCGAGCAGGAG
>Ga0326727_10013255_pt1 | contig 18416 bp, 19 predicted proteins | sample MB2enrmetagenome_FD_207643 | JGI IMG/M metagenome (GOLD analysis project Ga0326727, IMG submission 207643) | Lab enriched peat soil microbial communities from McLean, Ithaca, NY, United States - MB29MY | ecosystem: Environmental > Terrestrial > Soil > Wetlands > Peat | place: USA: New York...
TCTAACCGGCCCGCTGCTTTTCTTAAACTTTGAGCAACTCCGTATACACCGCCATGCCCACCACGGCATCCGCGCCCAGCGCATCCAGCGCATCCACTTCCTGCTGGCTGCGAATGCCGCCGGCCACAATGAGCTGTTTCTTCGTCAGCTTGCGCAGCCGCGCAGCCACGTCGATGGGAAATCCCTGCATGGTGCCTTCCGTGTCCACGTGCGTGTAGAGGAATGCTGCCGCATACGGCTCGAGCTGCGGAATCGCGTCGTCCGGCGTGAGTTCCACCTGTGCCTTCCAGCCCTTCACGGCAATGCGTCCGTTCTTCGTGTCAATTCCGGCCACCACCCGCTCCGCACCCACGTCCGCGGCAAGTTTCGCCGCAAACTCCGTGTTCACCGCGCCCTCAGTCGAAAAAAGCGCCGACCCGATGATCACGCGTTTCGCGCCCGCCTCCAGCACCCGCCGCGCCCGCTCCACCGTGTGGATGCCGCCGCCCGCCTGTACCGGCAGCCGCTTGGCAATCTGCTCCACCAGCGCGGAGTTCTCCCCCTGCCGCATCGCCGCATCAAGATCGATGAGTTGTACAAGGGGGAAGCGCGAGAAGCGCTCGATCCAGTATTCAAAATCGTCGAACGCGAGCCGCAATTTCTCGCCCTGCACCAGTTGCACAATCCTCCCGCCCAGCAAATCAATCGAAGGAATCAGCATGGCAGCCTCACCGGTACGCCCGCCTGCGCCAGCTCCTCTTTGAGCGACCGCGAAGTCGAGACCCCGAAATGGAAAATGCTCGCCGCCAGAGCCGCGTGTGCTTTTCCGCGCGAGAAAACGTCCGCAAAATGCGCCACCGTCCCCGCGCCACCCGAGGCAATCACGGGAATGCCCACGGCCTCACTCACCGCCGCGGTCAGTTCGCAATCAAATCCCGCGCGCGTCCCGTCCGCATCCATTGAGGTCAGCAGAATCTCGCCCGCGCCGCGCTCTTCAGCCTCCCGCGCCCACTCCACCACACGCCGCCCCGCCGGCTTGCGCCCGCCATGCACAAACACCTGCGCCTCGCGCACCGGGTCCGCAGCCGCGGGATCACGCCGCGCGTCAATCGCCACCACCACCGCCTGCGCGCCAAAGCTGCTGCCGATCGCGCTGATCAAATCCGGGTCGGCCAGCGCCGCGGAGTTGATGCTCACCTTGTCCGCGCCCGCCTCAAACACCTGTTCCGCGTCGCGCGCCGACTTGATTCCTCCGCCCACGCAGAACGGCACAAACAGTTCGCGCGCCGTCCGCCGCACCGTATCCAGCAGCGTCTGCCGTCCTTCGTGCGTCGCCGTAATGTCCAGCAGCACAATCTCGTCCGCGCCCTCGCGTGCATGCCGCGCCGCCTGCGTCGCCGGATCGCCCGCGTCGATCAGGTCGACAAACTGCACGCCCTTCACCACGCGTCCCGCGTGCACGTCGAGGCAGGCAATAATGCGCTTGGTCAGCATGATGTTCCTTTCGCCTGCCACGCGAGAAAATTCCGCAAAATCTTCAGCCCTGTCTCACCCGATTTTTCCGGGTGAAACTGCACACCCATCACGTTCCCGCGCTCCACGGCCGCCGCGAACGGTTCAATATACTGCGTCACCGCGGCAGTGTCCGCCGTAACCGGCCCCTTGTAGGAATGCGTAAAGTAGACAAACTCGCCCGGCTCGACGCCCGCGAGCAATCGCGAGCCATTCTTCACTTCGAGCGAATTCCAGCCCACGTGCGGCACTTTTTCCGTGCTCTCGGCAAACCGTGTGCACGATTCTGGGAAATGTCCGAGCCCCGCCTGCTGCGGCGCCTCGGTCGATCCCGCGTAGAGCCACTGCATCCCCACGCAAATGCCCAGAAACGGCACGCCGCGCGCAATCGCCCCGCGGATCGCGCCCGTCAATCCCGTCGCGTCCAGCCGTTCCGTTGCCGCAAAGTGCCCCACGCCCGGCAGAACGATGCGCTCCGCCGACTCGACCAGCGACAAATCGCCGTCCGTGACCACCGGCTCCGCGCCCAAATGCCGCAACGTCTTCAACACCGACGTTAGATTGCCGGCCTTGTAGTCGATCACCGTCACGCGCATCAGAGCAGCCCCTTCGTCGACGGCAGCATCTCGCCCAACTGCTTGTCGCGGCTGCACGCCACGCGCAGCGCCCGCGCAAACGCCTTGAAAATCGCCTCAATCTTGTGGTGGTTCGAGCGTCCGTACATGGTCTTCACATGCACATTGGCCCGCGCCCCGCGCGCAAAGCCCTCAAAAAAATCCGTCACCAGTTCGGTCTGTAAATCGCCGACAAGCCGCGTCCGCACCTTTGTGTCCACCGCGTACGCCGCGCGTCCGCTCAGGTCCACAGCCGCAATCGCCAGCGTCTCATCCATCGGCATCACAAAATATCCCGCGCGCAAAATGCCGCGCTTGTCGCCCAGCGCTTTATCAAACGCCTCGCCAAGCGCGATGCCCACGTCTTCCACCGTGTGATGCTGGTCCACATCCAGGTCGCCGTCGCATTTCAATGTCAGATCGAATGCCCCATGCCGCGTAAACAACTCCAGCATGTGATCGAAAAAGCGAATGCCGGTGGAGATCTTGTACCGGCCACTGCCTTCGATCGTCAGTTCCAGCTCGATGCGCGTCTCCGTGGTGTTACGCACAATGGTTGCCGTGCGCGCGCCTGCGCGTCCTGCACCTTTCCCGCTCTTTTTCGTCGTCATTGCGTCTCGCCTCCGCTCCGCAGTGCGGCCAGCGCCGAATTCAGGGCCACCACGGCTTGCTTCATCTGTTCGCGCGTTCCGATCGTGATGCGCACGCGCCCGTCGCATCCGGGATCGCTGGAGCGGTCGCGCACCAACACCCCCGCGGCGCGCATCAACTGCACGAACTCGGCATGCCGCGCGCCGATGTCAACCAAAATAAAATTCGCCCGGCTCGGCCAGCGGCGCACTCCGGCGGCATCGAGAGCCGCCTCAAACTCCGTGCGCGCGGCCAGCACCTCACCCACGTACCAGTCGAGATAGCCCTCGTCCGCAAGCGCCGCCTGCAGGCACACCAATGCCAGCGAGTTCACGCTGTACGGCGAAAGCACGCGCCTCACCCAGCGCATCAATTCCACCGGCCCGGCCAACAATCCCAATCGCAACCCGGCGAGCCCGTACGCCTTTGAGAACGTGCGCGCGACGATGAGATTCGGCACCGCGCCCACCAGGTCCATCACGGTTTCGCCGTGGAAGTGGAAATACGCCTCATCCACCAGCACCACGGCTTGCGGCGCGCGTCGCGCCAACTCCAATAGCTGCTCGCGCGTGGCCGCCGAGCCCGAAGGGCTGTTGGGATTGGCAATAGCGATCACTTTGGTCCTCGGCGTAATCGCCCGCACCAATCGCTCAAACGGAAACTGCAAGTCGTCCGCGGCCTGCACTGCAACTACACGTGCATCGGTCGCCGAGGCATACACCTCGTACATGGTGTACGTGGGCACCGGCAGCAACAACTCGTCGTCCGCTTCGAGAAACGCCTCGAACAGAACGTGAATCGCCTCATCCACGCCGTTGGTTAGCGCCACCTGTTCCGCCTTCAGCCCGAGCTGCGCAGCCACCATCGCCTCCACCGGCTCGCGCTCGGGATAGCGCGTGAGCGAGCCCGCAGAAACCGCCGCCAGCACCTCTTTCACCTTGGGCGAGCACGCCAGCGTGTTTTCGTTGAAGTCCAGCCGCAACCGGTCGCGGCTGCCGAGCGGCGGGTGATACTCCTTCATGGCTTGTACACGAACACGCGGTGATGGAAAAAGTGTGGAAACACTCTCAGCCACGGGACCTCCTTTTCGTGGGTGCCGCGGCCTTATCGCGGCGCAAGCCGCGGCTGCCCCGCCGCAGGTGGATCGCCTCGGCATGGCCGATCAACCCTTCCGCCTCAGCTAGCAGCGCGGCCTTCGGCCCCAGTGCGCGCACGCCGTCCGCCGTGTATTCCTGCACCGTGATCAGTTTTACAAAATCGTTCGCGCTCAACCCGCCGCGCACCCGCGCCATGCCGCCCGTAGGCAGCGTGTGATTTGGTCCGGAGATGTAATCGCCCATGGGTTGCGCCGACCAGCGTCCCACAAATACCGACCCGGCATTCTCGACCCACTTGAGATCGCTCGCCGCATCCACCGTCAGATGCTCGGCAGCGAGCCGATTCGTGATCGCGCGCGCTTCCGCCACTGAACCCGCCACAATCACTACGCCGTTGCGCCGTAACGCCTCGCGCGCCACGGCATTTTCTTGGGCGAGCGTCTTTGTCTCTGCGATGACCGCCCGCGCCAGATCCTCGTGTGTGGTGACGAAAATCGCCAGCGCCTCCGGATCGTGCTCCGCCTGCGCCACGAGATCCGCCGCAATGTCCTCGGCGCGGCCGTTCTCGCTCGTTACCACAATCTCCGTCGGCCCGGCCAGCATATCGATCGCGCAGTCAAATGCCACCAGCCGCTTGGCCGCGGTCACGTACAGATTTCCCGGCCCCACAATCTTGTCCACGCGCGGCAACGTCGCCGTTCCGTAGGCGAGCGCCGCCACGGCATGCGCGCCGCCCAAGCGGTAGAACTCCGTGATGCCTAGCAAATGTGCCGCCGCCAAAGTCTCCGGGGCGGGCTTCGGAGAAACCACGACAATGCGCTCCACGCCCGCCACCTGCGCAGGAATCGCCGTCATCAGCAATGTCGAAGGCAAAGGATGCCGTCCGCTCGGAACGTAGCAGCCCACCGATCCCAGCGGCCGAACCACCTGTCCAGTCACCAAGCCCCGAACCGGCGCGAAGCTCCAAGATTTAGGCATCTGCCGCTTGGCAAAGCCGCGAATCTGCGCGGCCGCCGTGCGCAACGCATCACGCAATGCAGGATCGAGCGCCTTCCACGCCGCCGCCATCTCCCGCGCCGTCACGCGCAACGCGTTCGGCCCGCTCAGCCCGTCGAACTCCGCCGCATAGCCGAGAAGCGCGCGATCGCCGCGCCTGCGCACGTTGGCCACAATGCGTTTCACCACGGGCAGTACCGCATCCAGCGCCGCGCCGCCGCGCCGTTCCAGCGCCGCCAGCGTTTCCGCCGCGGCCTGCGCTCCACGTCCCTTCGTCCGGATCAGCTTCATGGTTCGTCTCTCGTCACAGCACCACTTTGTTCAGCGGATACTCCACAATGCCGGCTCCGCCCGCCGCTTTCAGCCGCGGAATTACATCGCGCGCCACGTGCTCTTCGAGAATCGTGTTCACGGCCACCCACTCGGAGTCGCTCAACTGCGAAACCGTGGGCGAATTCAGTGCCGGCAGCACCGCCAGCACCGCTTCAAGGTTCGCGCGCTTCACGTTCAGCATCAGACCCACCTGCGCCTGAGCGTCAATCGCGCCCCGCAGCATGGTCGCAATCTGGTCGATTTTCTGCCGCTTCCACGCATCCGCCAGCGCGGCCTTGCTCGCAATCAGGTGCGTCTCGCTCTCCATCACCGTGTCAATAATCTTCAAGTGGTTGGCCTTCAGAGAGCTGCCCGTCTCCGTCACTTCCACAATGGCGTCGGCCAGCATCGGCGGTTTCACCTCCGTCGCGCCCCAGCTGAACTCCACCTTCACATTCACGCCCTTCGCGGCAAAGTAGCGCTTGCAGGTCTCCACCAGCTCGGTCGCAATAATCTTGCCTTCCAGGTCTTCGGCCTTCTCGTAGCTGCTCAACTCCGGCACCGCCAGCACCCAGCGCACCTTGCGCCGGCTCTGCTTGGCATAGGTCAGCGTGGTCACGCTCTCCACGTCAAGCCCGCTCTCCACCACCCAGTCGATGCCCGTCAGTCCCGCGTCCAGCACGCCGTGATCTACGTAGCGCGCCATCTCCTGTGCGCGAATCAGCATGCACTCGATTTCGCTGTCGTCGATGGACGGAAAATAGGAGCGGCCGTCGGCGTAAATGTTCCAGCCCGCGCGCTTGAACAGCGCAATGGTCGCGTCCTGCAAACTGCCTTTGGGAATTCCCAGTCTCAGCTTATTAGCCACGGCTCACCTCCGCGCTGATTGCGATCGGCTTCGTAAAGCAGCTCACCGTCCCCTCGTGGCACACCAGCCCGTCGCCCTCCACCTCTACGCGAAACAGCAGCGCATCGTTGTCGCAGTCGGTTGCGGCCGAGATAATGCGCAGCCGGTTGCCGCTGGTCTCGCCCTTCATCCACAGCTTCTGGCGCGTGCGGCTCCAGAAGGTCACAAACCCGGTCTCCTGCGTCTTCGCGTAGCTTGTCGCATTCAGAAAACCCAGCATCAGCACCTCGCCGGTGCGCGCGTCCTGCACGATACCCGGCACAAGGCCATCCATCTTTTCAAAATCGATTGTCGGTAGATTACTCATCTTCTTTTTTGCTTCCCTTCAGATTTTTGTTGGCACATGAAAAAGCCCACCAGCATCTTCGCCGGCGGGCTCACTAACTTCCTTCTGATCTCTCTGGCCGTTTACTTCAGGCCATGGCAGTCCGCCGGCATGGATGTCCCATGATGATGGTGGTGGCCGTGATGGCGGAGGCTCTGCATCTCTTTCCAAACTACGGGAATCACGCCGTCGCTGTCAAATCCTTTTCTTGCCGCCGGCCCATGAGCAGGCGGAAAATGAATACGTGCAACTGCGCAATCCGTTCACGGTGTTCTCCGCCACGCTCCTGATTCTCCTTCTGGCCGCGAGCCTGCGCGCCGTCCCCAGCCTTGCGCAGTCCAACCCACCGCAAGCCGCGGCAAAATCCAAACCCGCTCCACCACCCGCCGCGCGCGTCGATATCAACCACGCCACCATGGATGAACTGCTCAAGGTTCCCGGCATGACGTCCACCTGGGCCGCCCGCATCGTCCGCTTCCGCCCCTACCGCACCAAAGCGGACCTTATCGATCACGGCGTGCTTCCCGCCGACGTCTACAACCGCATCAAGGACGCCATCATCGCGCACCGCGCCGAGCCATGATCGCAATCCCGCAGTCCCTTAGTCCCATAGTCCCTTAGTCCCATAGTCCCTTAGTCCCATAGTCGTTGCTTTTCGTTACACTGTTCACTGACAGGAGGCATTCCCTATGCAAACCCGCATTATCGGCACCACCATGCCGGTCCTCGAAGTCGATCTCAATCCCGATGAGAGTGTGTTTTCTGAGAGCGGCGAGCTCTCGTGGATGACCGCATCCATCGGCATGACGACGCACACGCAAATGGGCGGAGGCGGCGGATTCTTCGGTGTCCTCAAGCGCGCCGCTGCCGGCGCCAGCATCTTCATGACTGAGTACCGCGCCGTCCAATATCCAGGCTCGGTTTCCTTCGCCACCAAAGTTCCCGGCCACATTGTGCCCGTCGAGCTCAACCCGGGGCAGGAGTATCTGGTGCACCGTCACGGCTTCCTCTGCGCCACGCCCCAGGTCACCATCACTCTGGGCTTCCAGCAGTCGCTCGGCGCAGGCATATTTGGCGGCGACGGATTTTTGCTGCAGCGCATCGGCGGCGCGGGTACGGCGTGGCTCGAGCTCTCCGGCGAACTCGTCCAGAAAAACCTCGCGCCGGGCGAAGTCCTGCGCGTGCATCCCGGCCACGTCGGCGCGTTCCAGGCCTCGGTCGGCTTCACGATCACCATGGTCCCCGGCATCAAGAACATGATCTTTGGCGCCGATGGACTCTTTCTCGCGCAGATGGTCGGTCCCGGCGCAGTCTGGCTGCAGACGCTGCCCATCTCGCGTCTTGCCCACCAGATTTACGAGTATTTGCCTAAGGCCCCGGCGGCGGCCCAGGCGGGCGGCGCCGGACTGGTCGGCGGCATCCTCGGCTCGATCATCACCGGTGGGCAGTAACAGGGAGCAGGGAGTCGAAAGAAGTGAAGCAGTGAAAAAAGTGAACCAGTGAACTTTGTCCCGGAGTGGATTTCTCGTTCATTTCTTTACTTTTTTCACTGCTTCACTTGTTCACTTAATCACATTCTCTGTCGAACTCGGCTTGCAAGGATCGCCTCATATGAATCAACCTGCACCAAGCTCCGCGCCAAGCATTCGCAGCAATATCATCTTTGCCTTCGCTCTTGCCTTCGCGATCTACGTCGCGTGGCTGTTGCGCAATGTCCTGGTCCTGCTCTATGTTTCCGCGCTCTTCGCCGTCGTGCTCACGCCAGTAGTGCGCGCCACCTCCCGGCTGCGCATTGGCCGGTGGCATCCATTCCATGGCGCCACGGCCATCTTTTTCCTCCTGCTCCTCGTGGCCGCCGCCATCACCGCCTTCGGCTTTCTCGCTCTCCCGCCCGTCATCCGCGATCTGCAGGCGCTCAACGGCGAGATGCCCACGCGCCTTCCCGCGCTGCTGGCCCGGCTCAGGCAAATTCCCCTCGTGGACCGCCTGAACTCCGCTGAAGTCATCTCCTCGATTCAGGGCTTCCTGAGCCAGGCAGCCACCGGGGTTCTGTTTTCGCTCACCAACTGGGCCGGCGTGCTCGTTCAGGTCGCCGCCGGTTTCGTGCTCACGCTCTATCTCATCCTCGAAGGCGAGGGTGCTTACCGCTGGTTTCTCTCATTTCTTCCTCCGCAGCCCCGCCACCGTCTCGACGTCACATTGCGGCGTGCCGCCGGGCGTATGGAAAAGTGGCTTATCGGCCAGGCCAGCCTCATGCTCATCCTGGGAGTGGCCAGCACCATCCTCTATCTCTCGCTCGATATCCGCTACGCCTACGGCCTGGGTGTGCTCACCGGCCTGCTCAATATCATTCCTGTGCTGGGCGCGGCCGTTTCCATCGTGCTTGCAATTCTGGTGGCGGCCATTGACTCCTGGGGCCGCGTGCTCGGCGTGGCCATCTTCTTTCTCGTCTATCTCCAAGTCGAGAATTCCTGGCTCATTCCCCGCATCATGAAGCATCGCGTCCACCTGCCCGCGCTCGCCATCTTCGTCGCGCTGCTTCTCGGTTCCGCGATCGAGGGCATAGTTGGCGCATTGGTCGCCATCCCCACCGCCGTGCTCGTCGCCGTCCTGCTCGACGAGTATCTCGTAAAAAAGAGTGAAAACTAGGCCGTATCGACATTTAGGCTTACGGCAAATGCTTGATATATAAAGAACTTGTCATCCTGAGCGAAGTTGGGAGCGTTCTTTGCTCCCAACGGAGTCGAAGGATCTGCGGTTGCTTTTCGTCAGCGCCCCACATTCTGGCCACAATGCCAGACGATTTCACTGCAGCTATAGGTCGATACAACCTAATTGCAATCGCTCTTGTTGGAACGCTTGCGTCCGCTTTGTCGCGGCCGAATTACCCAAGAATTGAAGTGACGGAGTTCCGCAGTCACGATTCGTAGGGTGCGTCCGGATCGACAGCACGTAGAATGCACGCTTGACTTGGGAACTCACAGTCGAAATCCAGACCGCGCGTGGAATCGCTGAGTCGGTGCGCCAAATCTCGCTCCTCGGTCCGCGCATCCACCGAAAGCCCTTCAAAGTACGCTGCCGTAGCGCGGCCAAGGCGCGTGTGATCCCGCTCGCGTCGAAGTTGAATTCGTTGTGCGCTCAGGCCCATGGATTCTACTCCCGAGGGACATCTTATCTTGCAAATAGGATCGAAAACAATCGCGCGGCATCTCGCAACTCGAATGCTGAGTTTTCGACTCCCTTTAGAGCCAGGCTCCAACGTCGCAAAAGGCAGCACTGAACAGTCAGCTTTGTGCTGACCAGTGACCACAGTTCACCGCCCTACGCCGGCACCCGCATCGCCTCGAGAGCGGCGGTCAGGTCTTTGCCTAGGGTCTCCTGCGCCTCCGCGGTCAGCTTTTCCTCGCGGCTGGTCAGATAGAAAACATCGATCGCAGTCTCGCCTTCGGTGTCGATGAGCGCGATCTTGATGTCGCACTGGTGCGAGCTGAGCGTCATCGCGATCTGCCGCAGCAGGCCCGGAAGGTCCTGCGCAATCACCTGCAGAAGCGTGGAGTGACTCGAGGCCTCGTTGTCGAATTCGAGTTTCGTCGGGACTTCGACCTTGAGATTGGTGGGATGGTTCAGGTGGCGGCGCGCGTCCAGCAGTTGTTGCACTGAGAGCTTTTGCGCCACCACGTCATAAATATTGGCAAGAAAGCGTTCCTTCTCACTGGGATTCAGCTCAATGGTCCGAAATATATCGGTGAAATGGAAGCTGTCCACGATCACGCCCGCATCGTTCGAGTAAGCTCCGGCGCGCACGATGTTCATGCCCCACGACGCCAGAACTCCGGCCACGTCGGCAAACAATCGCGAGCGGTCGCGCGTTATAACAGTCAAATCGAAAAGCTGCCGATTGGGCCGCAGGTCCAGCTGCACCGGGTTCTGGTCCAGGTTCAGAGCCATCTGGAAGTGGTGGCGAATCTGCTCCGGCAGGCGGGTTTGCAGGTAGCGCTGCGGCAGGCCTTCCAGGAATTGCTTCAGCGCGTCGTGCTGCGCGGGTGGAACCATGGAGCGGATGCGATTGAGCAGCGTGGGATCGATCGCGGCGTGGTAGCGCGCCTCGTCCACCGAGCGATCCATGAAATTCGACGTGGTCATGTAGAACTGCCACAGGTTCTCAGCCTTCCATGGCGTCAGCGCGTCGGGATTCACCGCCTTGATGTCGGCAAACGTCATCAGGGTCAGCATCTTCAGCAGTTGCGGGCTGCCGATCTTCTCTGAGAATGCCTTCACATTGTCCAGGTCGAAGATGTCCCGTCGCATGGCCACCGACATTTCCAGATGCAGCTTGATCAGTTTCAGGATCGCTTCCCGCTCCTCGGCGTCGAAGTCCAGCCGCGCCAGGAAACTATCGGCCAGCTCCACGCTTTGCCCCGCATGTTCGCCCGTGCGCCGCGCCTTGCCCGTGTCGTGCAGCAGCAGCGCCAGCAAAAACAGATCCAGCCGGTCGATCTCCGGCAGCAGCTGGGCCAGCCGCTGCTCGTAGTCGTGCCCCGGCTGGCGTAATCCGTGCACGTTGTCGATGGTCAGAAACGTGTGCTCGTCCACGGTGTAGCGGTGATAGCTGTCGCGGATCACCAGCGCATCGATGCCGTGGAACTCCGGGATCAACATCTCCAGAACTCCCAGCGCGTGCATGGTCCGCAGGGCATGCGCCGCGTGCGGCCCCAGCAGCACCTCGCGCAGCGCATTCCACAGGTACGGCCCCTCGGGAATCGAGATCGCCAGCACCGGCAGCGCGTCCGTAATGCGATCCTCGGCCGCCTGCGACAATGTATATCCATGTGTCGCCATCAGCGAGAAGATGCGCAGAATGGCCGCGGTGTCGTTGAACTGCGCTCCGGGCTGGATGTCGATGCGCCCCTGATCGAGCAGAAAATCGGTTCCCGCGATGGGCGTGCGCCGCCGCCGGAACTGGCGGTAAAAGCTCACCGGCGCCGGCAGATGTTCCATCAGCAATGCCGCGCGGCGATAAATCACTCGCGCATGCCGGTAGTAAGTGCGCATCCAGTACGAAGGATCGGCCGTGCCCCGCGTTTCCAGGCCGATCGATCGCGCCGCGGCCTCGTCCTGCGACTGCCAGTCCAGCGTGTTGTCATCGCGCCCGTGCCGGAAATGCAGAAAACATCGCGCCGCCGCCAGAAAATCAAATGCCGCTTCCGCGTCGCCACGCGCGCTCTGGAACACTCCCCCGCGTTGCCGCGGCCATTCCTTCGTCTCTTTCAAGTGGAACAGCACCGCGAACCAGACCGCGAGCGAGTAGTCGCGTAAACCGCCGGGGCAGTCCTTGATATTCGGCTCAAGGTGAAAGATGGTGTTGCCGAATTTGGCGTGCCGCGCGCGGGCAACCTCGCCCAGCTTTTGCGTAATGGTCGACCATTCGCTCAGCACCAGGCCGGGGAAAGTGGTCTGGTGAAGCTGCTGGTAAAGCGGAAACTGCCCGGCCAGAAAGCGCCGGTCGAGCGTGGCCAGAGTGAACTCCAGGTTGTCGGGATCGAACCGTCCGGCTTCTTTCACGGTGCGGGAGCTGGGGCTGGCCCGCAAGCCAATGTCCCACATGCCCTGGATGATGGCCCGCACTGCTTCTCGCGAATGCTCCTCGGTCTTCTCGTCGGCAAAGGCGAACAGCACATCGATGTCCGAAAAGGGGAACAGATCCTTGCGCCCGTAGCCGCCCAGCGCCAGCAGGGCCACATTCTGCGCAGGCAAGTCCGCAAACGCCCGGCGCCACATCTCGATCAGGATGCGGTCCACCACCGCGGAGCGCCGCCGGATGGCCGCCGTGCCGTCTCCGGTGCGGTCGCAGGTCTGGCGCACCAGCGCCATCTCCCGCGTATACTGCTCCCGAAGATCGTCCACTGCCAAAACGACTGCACTCATAGGGTTGTTGTTTGCTCGGCCAGCCAAAGCAAGAAGGGGTTGCTACAAGAATAAGCGATAAACGCCGGAAGGTGGGAGTTTTGGTAGTGGCGGAAATGTGCGTTGATGGGATTTTACGGCACAGGGCTGTTCTTTCCCGCTTTCCGCAGATGCGGTACTATGTGCGCATTATGAGCAGCGACGGACAAGACCAGGCCATTCTCAGGATCGTAAAGCGGCGAACCGAACTCAGGAAGCGCAAGGCGCTTATCGAGAGCGAGCTGCAAGCCGCTGGGGAGTTTCTTGACGATATAGGCGGGTCCCTGAAGCACATCGGCAACAGCAATCCCGAGCATATTGCAAACATCACGATGCGGCTTCAAAGGGCTCCTGAAATTTGCGGATTGGAACGTATAAAAGACATGGTTGCGGAACTGGCCCAAATATATGCAGAGTTTGTCCAATTGAACCGCAGCGCAGCTGGGGCCGGAATTGATTGAGTTGGCGTCAGAGCCCGAGTTTCTTAATGTACTTGTCCTTCACTCAGAATTGATAGCCTAAAGCACAATGGGGGTTTTAGAATGGGTAGCCTCACCCGCACATTCACTAGGAGGCTATCTCTAGGAAGGCAATTCTTTTGATGCTTGCAGAATCTCAGGCTTCAACTGTGGCGATTCTGCGAACGATTTTGAATCAGGTGGAGGCAATTCAAGCAACGCTGATTGCCCATTACCCTGAGCTCGCAAATGATCTACATACTCGGCTAGCTGCGGAGTGTACAAAGAGCGACGCATCTGCTCAAGAATTCCACTTGTTGAGCGCAAAACTGCAAGAATCAATTTGCGCTCTTCCCGACTGATGTTCTCTTCCATCACGCACACTCCAGTGCAGGTCTTCTAGTCAACACCAAAACCGCTGTCTTCGAGCATGGCGCGGTGTATCCTGAATGCCCACTCAGGAAGGAGTCCTTTTCTCATGGCTATTCGCGATGCTTCCATATTCACTCTCGGACGTTTGCGCTCAACAAAAGCCACTGTGCTGTTACAGGGATCATTTACCGGATGGACTGTATCCGCTAAAGGCCGGATCTCTGAGGCGACCGATGTAGGCGCGACGTTCACATCCTTAGGCGGAGATGTCACATTCGCGTTCAATCTCGATGTCAAAGGTGTAGCCGTCAGGTTTCTAGAATCGTCGGAAATATCGGAGGTGGTGAAGGGAGCGCTGGCAGCATCACCATTCAAGACATCAGCAATCAAGATCGAAGTTCCTGCGTTTGGAGAAGGTTCTACAACGGGGATGCTATCGCTGGTTGAATTGGAGGAATGATCTTGCATTTGGACACACTCCATATCATGATTTGTGTGTCCGCACAAGATCGGAAGGGCCGTCCCTAGCAGGGCGGCTTTTCTATTTCCCTCAGTATACCGCTGCTCCCGCTTGAAGGCGTAGAATTGTCGGTGCCATGCCGATGATTCCGAGCAAGTATCGGGAGGTTATAGTTTGCGCCTTGATTATTTTCCCTTCACCATGCCTCTGGGCCGCGAAGGACAAAGCTCCAAAAGAATGCCTCACGCGCAATCCCGCTCTCACGGAGGCCGCTTGTGAGGCTCGTTTGATGCTGGGAGCGCCACTGCTAGCCGAATGCAGCTCCCTAACTGGTAAAGCCTATCGCGTATGCGCCGCCTCGATGCCTTCAGATGAAGACCTTGAACGGGCACGGGAGCAAGCGAAAAAGGAACAGGATGAGCACGCGCAGGTTGTTGCCAAGTTGAAAGCGGCTGGTATTGAGTTGCCACCTGGCGCGACAAAACTCCCAACCCCACAGGAGGCTGCCAGTGCTCTCGTTCAGCAAATGCAGGCGGCGGGGAGGACGCCGTCCACGGATGAAATGACGAAGGCTTACAATAACGCAAGAGCAGCAGAAATAAAGGCGGTGCAGCTAAGGTTGAGCGGGGTGGTCGATCCCAGCGAACTAGACTCGATCTTAGCGGAGCAACGGGCAGAGCAAGACGCAGAACAGCGGACGAAACAATGCCCAAATGGTATTCAGGTTGGAATGTCAGAGGCTCGGGTCTATGCCTGCATGGGCTACCCGGACCACACAAACTCGGACGTTAGCACCGATCAACTTGTCTACCCTGGCGGCACTTACGTGTATATCGACCGGAGTACTGGCCGGGTTGAAAACATCCAGGTGACGCACTGACCACGACTTCGGGCGAAAAACCCAGACTAACCCTTTTCCACTTCAACGCAGATTTAAGACACCACCGGAGTCTTGCTGGGCGGCGCGAGAACTCAATGGCTTGCAAGATGATAGGCCCGGCGATGAGCGAAGCAGCGGGTGAGCCAACGCCCAAATTTACAAAGATCTTAACTTAGCTGCGGCTGGGGCGTGACCCCAGTCACGAGAGAATGCCAAGGCGATGGATACACTGCAGGCACCATGGCGGCACTCTCTCTTTCGGCCAGCGCCGGAGAGGCGCTCGTGCTCGGACTCGCGACGGGGCCTGTCTGCCTGGCAACCTGCGGGCCGGTGGTGGTGCCGTGGATGCTGGTGCAGCCCCAGGGAGTGCGGGGTCACAGCCGCCAGTTGTTTCTTTTCCTGGCCGCGCGCCTGGCCGGCTATCTGGTGTTCGCATGCGCGGTATGGCTTGTGGGGTCCGCGATTCCGCATGCCCTTCCGCATGCCCTTCCGCACGCATCGACCGGCCGCTCCTGGCTCATGGGCGGAATCCAGTTACTGCTGGCCGCGGCTCTGGTTGTGTACGCGGCGGGATGGCCGCACCGGCGATGCGCTGCTGCGAAAACCGCCGGCGCGCTGGTGCAGATCGGCGAAACGTCATTTCCGAAGCGCTCGGGAGCTCTGGCCCTTGGATTTCTGACCGGAATCAATCTTTGCCCGCCGTTTCTTGTGGCCGGCGTCCGCGCCGCGCAACTTGCTCATCTCTCCGCGGCGCTGCTCTTCTTTGTCTGCTTCTTCGCCGGAACCGCAATCTGGTTTTTTCCGTTCTTATCTTTAGGATTCCTCAAACGAACGCCGGAAGTCGTCACAGTGGCTCGCATGGTCGCGCTTCTGTTGGCCTGCTGGTATGGCTTTTCCGGAATTTCCATTCTGATTGAGAGGACATTTCATGGCTAGTCGTTCCTCTGTTCTTGCGCGGCCGCCGGCCTTTCGCGGCATCGGCCGGTCCATTCTGCTCACGCTGCCCATGGCGCTGTGGTCATTGCTGATGTTCATGCCTTCGTTCCAGCACGCAGGCCGGGATCGGCACATCAGCGCCCTGCTGGTTATTCTGTTCATGACCACGCTCTTCTTCCTGATGATGCGCACCGGAGAAACCTATCGCTGGCGGCGCATCTTCTTCGTCGCCATGGGTTTCCTGTTCCCGTTCGGCTTCATCGCTGCCCTGGTCGCCGAGCGCGGCACCATGAGCATTCCCATCAGCCGCATGGTCTCAGGCGACACGCCCTTCTGCTTCATGGTGACACCTTCACTCCTTCTGCCCGCGGCGTTCGCGCGCACCATCATTTTTCCTGGGTCGATCCTGCCCACTGCCAGCAATCCCCACTCCATCGCGGCTATGATCGGCGTCTGGTTCGCCATGACGCTGATTTTGGGCAAGGCCTGGTGCAGCTACGCCTGCTTCTTCGGCGGCATCGAGGAGGGTTTTGCCGCGTTCCCCAAGCGCCGCAGGCTGCACCGCTTCATCACCCGCTTTGGCGCGTACCTGCGGCTCATCCCGTGGGCCATCCTGGTCTTCGTCGTGCTGGTCTCGGCGGCGATTTTTGAGCCCGTTTACTGCATGTGGCTCTGCCCGTTCAAAGCGGTCACCGAGTTTCCCGCGGTGCGCAATGTGGAAACGGCCATCCAGATGGGAATCTTTGTCGCGCTGTTCGCTGGCCTGGTGGTTGTGCTCCCCCTTCTCACCAAGAAACGCACGCAGTGCGGATTCTTTTGTCCCTTCGGCGCGTTTCAATCGCTCTTCAACAAGATCAACCTCTTCGAGATTCGCTTCAACCGCGAGAAATGTGTGGATTGCACCCTGTGCCAGACCAGTTGCCCCACGATGGCGCTCTCAAAAGAGTCGATTCGAGAAGGAAAAACCCTGCTCAACTGCATGAAGTGCGGCGCCTGCGTCGACGTTTGCAAAAAGGACGCGGCCGTCTGGCACCTGAAAGGAACCGCAGTCGCCGTGAAACCCGAGCGCGCCCGCCTGCTGTTTCTTTACGGCGCCTGGGCGCTGGCCACCATGATGGGTGGCAGCATCCTGGCCAATTCCGTCGCCACCATGGTTCATTGGCTGCCCTGGAAGTAGCTGCTATGGAATTAGCTGTCTTGAAATGTATGGAAGTAGCTGTCTTGAAGTGAAGGAGGAGCGCATGCGCTCACGAATTCTTCCCATTCTGGCCTACACCGGCGCGGGGCTCATGCTGCTCGTCACCGTCTGTGTTCCATTTGTCCTCTTCCAGGTCTTCACCAACGGCGTCGCTCACGCCGGGCTGCACATCGACGCCGTTTACAGCGGCGGCACAGTTGCGCGCACAATTCAAAGGGACGGCTACCGGATTCTGGTTTACCAGCCGGTGCAGCCGCGATTGCTCGAGCGCATTGAACCATTCGTGCAGATTGTGTTTGAGCCCGCGGATGCGCTGCCGGCGCACGTGAGCGATGAGATCGATCTCGACGGCGACGGCCACCCGGATGTACGCGTCAGTTTCAACCTGTCCGCCGATCCCAACGCGCCCCTGCGCGGCGACGTGACGGCTCTCAATGCCACGTACATTTCGCTCACCAACGTGGGCGGCGAATCGTTTTCGCGCATGTTCGTAAGGACCGGAAACAAAATTGTGGTCCGCGTCCCAATGAAAAAAGACGCTGTCAGCCGTTGACGCCGGGCGCTTCCCGGTTTTCTCGTTCCCTCGTTCCCTTGTTCCCTGTCTTATTGCGGAAACGGCACAAGCTTATCCACGCACGAGGCCGGATTCCCCTCCGCCGGGGTGCCTTTAACCGTCGAGTCCTCACCCGCCGGCAATTGCAGGTTCGTCGGCTCGGGACCCAGCGTCACATCGGCGTGGTTCATTACATAGCTGTACTTCCCCTGGTCGGTAATCTGTACGCCGTTGAGCGTGGCCGCAATGCGGTAATCGTGCCCGTAGCCGTTGAAGGTGATTTTGCCGCCGCCACTCACGCGCACGTTGTGCAGCGTAATGTCGCGCATGGTCGGCGGAGAGTTGCCTTGCAGCGGGCCATTCGCCGAATACGCCGTGTCCAGCGTGATCGGGTTCGGCGAATTGCGGATGCACAAATCGTCGTAGACCACGTCCTGGGTCAGGCCGCCGCGCGAGCCGTTCGACTTGATCCGAATGCCGGCGTCGGTGCCGTCCAGCGACAGATCGAAGACGCGAATCTTGCTCACGCCGCCATTCGTCTCGCTGCCAATCGACATGCCATGGCCCCAGTAGAAGTGATTGTGGCTGATGGTCATGTTCGTCGCCCCGCCCGGTCCGCCCTTGATGGCTATATTGTCGTCGCCGTCGCGGATAAAGCTGTGCGTGATGGTCACGTTCTTCGTGCCGTTGCCGGGATCAATGCCGTCCGTGTTGCGCGAAAGCGGGTGTGGCCCGTCGGCAAACCGCTGCGGCGTGTCGATCTTCACGCCCCATACCGTAAACCCGTTCCCATGGTTGTAGCTCACGTGAAAATTCGGCGAGTTCTTCAATGTAATCCGATAAAGCGTAAAGTTGTCGGAATCGTTGACCACAATCAGCCGCGGCACCTGCTGGGCGCCGCCTTCGCGTGCCTGCTGCGCAAGGTCCCACCAGGAGTACTGCGAGCCGAGTATCTTTTCGCCGCCGCGGCCGTCGATCGTGCCGTCACCCATGATCGCCGCGTCGCGTGCGCTCTCCACCGAAATCAGCGGCTCGCAGCCGCGGCCCCCACCGCGACTGATAATGCCGCAGCTTCCCGGCGAAACCGCGAAAACCGCAGGATCGCGCGAGGCATAAAGCGTCACCCCCAGCCCCACGATCAGCGTCACATCGGACTTCAGCTCCAGCGGCCCGCTAAGAAATGCGTCGTTGGTCTCGTTCACGTGCAGCAGCACGGCGCGCCCCTTGCCGCATTTATCGATAGC
>Ga0326727_10013256_pt1 | contig 18415 bp, 17 predicted proteins | sample MB2enrmetagenome_FD_207643 | JGI IMG/M metagenome (GOLD analysis project Ga0326727, IMG submission 207643) | Lab enriched peat soil microbial communities from McLean, Ithaca, NY, United States - MB29MY | ecosystem: Environmental > Terrestrial > Soil > Wetlands > Peat | place: USA: New York...
CTGACAGGGTAACGACATGGAAGTCATATTCCGTGGCGATTTTTTTTAATTCCTGCACCGTCGAATAAACCGAACGGGGGACACCACCGATAACCATGCTTCCGGGTGCGGGGTAATCCGCGCAGATCAGGATTTTTTTGGGAGACATGGCAGTTGATTCGCGGTTTTCCCCGGGCATATCAGCTCCTGCCGTTCAGCACCCGATAGAGTTTCCGCACACAGAAATACCAAGAATTCATACGGTGCAGCCAGCGGAATTTTTCAAGAGTGGCAGCAGGATCCGTGTAACTCTTCTCCTTTCGCATCCAGATATCTTTCTTTGTTTCGGGCCCCAGTCCCAGCGGGGATTTCCAGCGATCATAGAAGGCTTTCCAGTCCGAATTCATGGCTGAAGTATTTGTTCTCCTCACAAAGACATTCGCGTGGGAATAATGCTCGATATAGGAATCCGGTGACTCAATGAGAAGATATCCTTTCTGCCATATCCGAAGGCAGAGATCAGAGTCCGCGTGGTAAAAACGATAATGGTCCTCATCGATGTAACCAACATCCTCAAGGGCTTTTTTTGAAAATATCCCGTGGTTAAGAAGCAGGATACCGTTTGGAGCAGCGCTGATATAATAATTCGGGATTTCAGGCCAGTCCCGGAAGTAAAAACACGCGACTCCAACCGGAGACCCCTGTGCCGCTTCTTTTTCGATTTCCCGGTACCCGTTGACAATCGCACCAGGAACAACAAGACAGTCATCACTGAGCATGCAGATGTAGTTCCCCTGGGCTGCCCGGAACGCCAGGTTCATGAAATAGCCCCATGAGCGGCGCTCTATCTCCTTTCCCTGCCATGAACCCCGGTTGTGCTGAACGATGGTGACGATATCCTTCTGTTTTGCGAGCCATCTCAGGGTGCCATCTGTTGATCCACCATCAACAACGATAATCTCGTAAGGGAATGAGGCATTATTGAGTTCCTGACGGATGCTATCCACGGCAAGTTTAAGGAACGGTTTACGGTTATAGGTGCCAAGGACGACGGACAGGCCGCTTGTGTTCATCTCCAGCTGCGAGGTCATCAGGAATTCTGTTCTCCTATTGATCTTCCATCCATATAATAGTGATAAATATCTATGAAAATGAAGGCTTTTTGGGGGCGCACAAAACATTGGAGATTTTTTCCTGATAAAACTATCCGGGGGACTGTAAACAGAATCGCCCCTTGCTACTTTGTCATGGACAGAATGATACAAAGATTACATTGATATGTAATTATATTTGGGTTGACTCTCATTATCAGCATTGCAGTTCTTGCCCAAAAAAAAATTTTCCCGTTGATCGTTGCCCTATTCCCGATTATTCCGATAAACAAACGAACTGCCGGGTATTTATTAACAATAGGAACGATAAGCTCTATGAAAAATGAATGACAAAAGGATAAAGAAAGAGTCATTATTGGCAATTTTTAAATTTGCATTGTAGGATAAACTATCGATAGTGTATCATGAAGTCAATACTCATCACCGGAATCAGTGGTTTTGTCGGAGGGCATTTTACCCGGTTTATCATGGATAAACAGCCGGATTGCACCATTCATGGTGTGAGCAGATCAAAACCTGCATGGGATTTTGTTCAGAACAGGAGTTCAATTCTGGCTGCAATTACTTTTCACCAGTGCGATTTGCTTGATACTAAAAAAATTAATCAGATAATTTGTGAGATCCAGCCGGATTATATTCTCCATCTTGCATCGTTCAGTTCCGTTTCCCAAAGTTGGAAAGAACCTCTGACGTCTTTTCTCAATAATACCAATGCATTTCTTAACATTGTCGAAGCAGTGAGAGTACAGGGTTTTGATACAAAGATAGTATCAGTCGGTTCTTCTGAAGAATATGGCATTGTCAATGAAAATGATCTTCCTCTTACCGAAAAAAATTCTGTCGCCCCGGCAAATCCCTATGCTGTCGCGAGAGTATCCGAAGAGAACCTTGCCCAGATTTATGCAAAAGGATATCATCTCAATATTTGTTGTACGCGATCCTTCAATCATATTGGACCGGGTCAGAGCGATCAGTTCGTTGTGAGTTCCCTTGCTAAACAATTTGCCGAAATTGCGGTTCATCACAAAAAGCCGGTGATAAAAATAGGGGCAGGATCAATTATCCGGGATTTTATTGATATTGAAGATGTAATCCGGGCATATGCTGCTATCCTCGAAAAAGGGGTAACCGGAGAGGTGTATAATGTATGCAGTGGCAGAGGACATTCCATACTGGATATTGTAAACGCCCTTTCAGAGTTAACCCATATCCCTGTAGTTGTGGAACAGAATCAGACGCTTCTCCGTCCTATTGACAATCCGGCACTTATCGGGAGTTATGATAAACTCAAGAATGTCACCGGCTGGAAACCTGAGTGTCCACTTGAAAAAAGCCTGGAAAAGATCCATACTTACTGGCTCAACAAACTTTCATAAACTTTTTTGGTGTTGAAGGCTGTTTTTTCCCAGGAAAAGAGTTTCAGTCGCTCATAGCCACGAGCCCTGAGGGAATCCTGCAACGAATAGTTATGCACGATATCTTCGACAACTTTTCGTATAGAGGCTGAATTTTTAGGATCAAAATAATGTGCGGATTCGCCACCCACTTCAGGAAGCGAACTGCAATTACTTGCTGCGACAGGACAGCCGCAGCTGAATGCTTCCAGTACAGGTATGCCAAAACCTTCATAGAGTGAAGGAAATACAAAGAGTATCGCTTTTCGGTAGAACTGTAAGAGGGTGCTGTCATTGGCAATTGGATAGTAAAGGACCTTCATTTTGATCTTGAGATCGTCTAACAAAAGAATTTCATTCTCTGAAAACGCTCCGCCTCCGGCACAGACAAGAAAGAGATCATTTTCTTCGCGTAAGAGCGAAGAGATTGAATTGACAAAAGAGATAAAATTTTTGTAACCCCCGCGGTTTCCCACAAACAGGATGTATTTTTGTGGCAGATTCAGCGCAGTATCTGGCTTGTTTATCTGAAGTGATGTTGCGAGAGGGATTACTTCAATTTTTTGGGGATCGATATCATAGAACCGGATAATATCGGTTTTGGTATTACCGGATATTGCTATAATTTTTGCAGCACCTTCGATTACTTGCCTTTTTTGTATTGCAGTGGTATCCCCTTTAAACATATCCGGATAGAGTTCATGAATCATGTCATATACCGTCAGGACATATGGTTTTGTTTTCAGGTATTTCAGGAAGTAAGGATTATAATAGGTTGGGTGAAATATATCGAAATCCTGCTGTTTAAGCATCAATTCGCTTTTTTTCTGGTTTCTTAAAAAAAAATCGATGACACTATATCTGACATTTTTTTGGAGCAGATCAACAAATCTGTTGAGATGAGGATAGTTATGTTTTATAAACCAATAATTTTTTGAAATTGCTGTCGTTTTCAGGTATTCATTTGTCGAATATCCCACTGGCAGGATAAATTCCATGGCAGGATCTTTTGAAAACTGATTCATTAATTCGCAAAAATACCGGGAGATCCCACCGTAACTCTGCAGGGCAAATATCTGGTGGTCATAGAGGATTTTCATTCAAATCATTTCCGATATTTTAATTTTTTTGATACATGCGTTAGTAATTTATCCAACTGCGAATTTTTTCGCGCAATAACCAGGAGAACATTAAATATGCGATTTATATAAATTCTCCCGATCCAGATACCTTGTCTTATGCTCATAAAGGGAAGCCAGAATTTATGTTTCAAAGGGATATTGGATGATCGTAACAGATAAGGCCCGAACCTGAAAAATAATTTCAGGTAATTCAAAGAATCCCGGTAATTTTTCCCGAGTTCCTCTTCTTTATACAATTCAGCAGTCCCTTTGAGATGAACATGTCGGATATGGAGGATCTCATCAATGTAGCCAAATTTTGCCGATAATAACATGTCACAAACCATGAGCATGTCCTTACCAAACGTATTATCAGAATTTTTGTAAAAATGTTTAGCTTTTTCTGTCCGGTATAACCCGTAAATTAAAAATGTAATTTCATCATGGGAGGAGGCGAAAAAAGCCAGTCGAAAGCGGCTGTAATCAGGTTTTGAGATCAAGGGGTATCTGATAGTTTTGACGATTTTTCCATGATCATCTATTATTTTAACCCCGCTCATCGCTCCAGATACATCCGGACGTTTCAGCAACAGCTCGATCAGCAGGTAAATGAACGGAGATTCCCATTCGTCATCATCAGCCGCCCACATAAAATATTCCCCGGTGGCTTTCTCAAGGACGAACCTGAAATTAACGGTAGGTCCCCGATTTATTTCCTGACGATAATACTGAATCCGGTTATCCCTCGCCATAAATTCCCGGACAACCGCTTCGGTCTCAGGTCCCGGAGAACAATTATCCGAAACGATAATTTCCAGGTTTTTGTACGTCTGTGTTGTGATGCATTCCAGAGTGCGCCGTAACCCTTCCGCCCGGTTGTAGGTAGGAATGCCTACCGTAACGAGGGGGTAGGAGTGGGGAGGGTCACCGGTACCCTGACAAAAATTATCCAACACCCATCACCGATTTCACGCAGGAACAAATGTACTCCACCAGATCTTCTGTCATATTCATCCCGCAGGGCAGGTTCACCCCGTACGGTGAAATCCGGTACGATACCACATTTCGTTTCTGTGCTATATGGGCTGCGGGGAGCGCAGCATATGCTGGCTCCGAGCTGAGCGGGTAAAAAAACGGACGCAGGTCAATATCCCTTTCCTTCATCCTCCGCATGATCTCCTCTTTTTCCAGCCCGAATTTCGGATCAAAGATCGCCGTTACCATCCAGTACGTATTCTTTGTCCCGGGGGCTTCATAATTGAGCGTGATACCCTCTACCGATTGCAGGTTTTGCTGGTACCAAGCAAAGATCTGCCGCTTCCTTTCGACAAGTTCTTCGATGCGTTCCAGCTGGGCAAGACCAAGGGCTGCCTGCATGCTGCTCATCTTGTATTTGTACCCGACTTCCGCATTCCAGAACATTTTTTCGCCCGGTGCTCTCCCGTGATCGCGAAGGGCAAGACAGCGATCATACAGATCTTTCCTGTCCGTGACAAGCATCCCGCCTTCACCGGTTGTCATCGTTTTCGACCCATGGAAACTGAATACTCCGGTGTCCCCGAAACTACCGGAGCGTTTCCCGTGATATTCTGATCCGATTGCTTCTGCTGCATCTTCGATAATTGCGATACCATGATCGAGTGCGATATCCCGGATTGCATCCATCTCTGGCATATTCCCATATAGATCAACGGGGATAACTGCTTTTGTCCGGGGCGTTATGCAGTCCTGAAAGGCGTCGGAAGAAATACACCATGTCTTTTTATCACAGTCTGCGAAGACCGGATCAGCGCCGACATAGGTGATGGGCGCGGCCGTTGCAATCCAGGTAAGGTCCGGAACGATCACCTCATCCCCTTTTTCGATCCCTTGTGAAAGAAGGGACAGGTGGATTGCAGATGTGCATGACGGCAGGGCCATCGCATATTGTGTGCCGATATAGTGCGAAAACGCCTTTTCGAACCGCTCGTGGTACATGTTGGCATTGCCGTACCATGCATGCGCTGCGGCGTCGGCAACGTAATCAATCTCTTTCTGGGTAATCCAAGGGCCCGCGACAGGGATGTGTTCCATCTTCTTCAATCCTTGACGCATTTTAAAAAGCCATCAGGAGCTACGGTAATAAGAAGTTTGTTTTCAATATCCTTATCGATAACAAACCGGTCGTTCTTTTTTAGGAATTCCCATACTGCAGTTTTTGGGTTGTTTCCTTTGCCCCAAGGACGGTCCGGGAAAGAATCATCGGGCATATCTTCAACTATTGTATCGAAAACAATCAGGTAACTTCCTTTGGATACCAGTGGTGAATACAATTCCAATTCCTTTGCCACATGATCATGAGTGTGGAGAGAGTCAAGAACGACAAGAATTTTTTTCTTAGCTTTAGCAAATTCATAAACCTTTTTTGTAATTTCTGGATCTGTTGAAGACCCCTGAATCATGGTGATACGCTTGAACATCGGGTGTTTTTCAATTTCTACCCGGTTGTGTGCGCGGATATCAATATCTATCCCCAAAACCTGTCCATTTCCACCAAGTAATTCCAACATTGAAGCAGAAAAAATCAGGGAGCCTCCGTGGGCAATGCCGGTCTCAATAATTAAATCGGGTTTAACTTGCCAAATTAGCTCCTGCAAGGCAATAATGTCCTGAGGATACTGAATTATTGGACGTCCCAACCAAGTGAAATGATATGAATATTCATACTTCGATGATAAGTCAAACCATTTTTTTGTTAATTCGGCACACTGCGGGTTTTCAGTCATTTTTTGAATAACATTCTTATTCTTTTCTTCAAAACTACCGGGCTTCATATAAGTCGATCCTCCCAATTTATTATATTTTTTAGTAATCCAGATGTTCCGACTTGGCAACATAATGAATATTCATGGGTTTTTAGAGTGAAACCTCAGTTCATTTGTCATTCCCATAAACCTTCGCGCGGGAATAATCGGGATGTGGGGGGGATGAGGCAATTCTTACTGAACCCCCAAGAGCGATGAGAGATTTTTCTAATAATTTCTACAGCGCCGAATTTATAATCTTCTCATACCCCACTTTTACCAGATCTAATAATTTTTGCAGGATTTCCAACGACCACAGAGAATTCAGAAACATCCTTTGTTACGACTGCTCCGGCACCAATGATCGCATCCTTGCCAATTGTTATTCTGGGGAGGATTGTAGCACCAATTCCTACCATAGCAAATGAATCAATTTCAACTGATCCTGCAATATTTGCACCAGGACCTATATGAACACCATCACCGATATGACATTCATGATCAATGGATGCGGCAGTGTTGATAATACAGGATCTTCCAAGTACTGTATCTACACAAATCGTAGAATGTGCCAGAATTTGGGACCCCTCACCCATTTTTACGTTTTTTGCGACAAATGATGTGGGATGAATTGCATTAAACGATCTAAATCCAAACGACTTTAGATAGTCGTGTAGTTTCAATCGATCTCTACCTCGGTCTCCGCCGATAGCTACTAAAAATGATATCGATGCAGGTGAAGGCTGATGCAGGAGCCAGGTTTCAAATTTCTCACCGGGTAATAACGGTACATCGTCAAATGGCGAAATCAGCTGTGAATTATTATCGAAGAGGGCAACGAGATTCATATCATAATAACTTATACATTCCCTCAACACTTTTGCTTGTCCTGTAGCTCCCCAAAAAATAATTTTCTTCATTTTTTCACATCATATAATTTCGGATATAATTGATCTTTCTTTGAAATGGTCAAATTACTTATTGGCCATTCGATCTTTAACGCAGGATCATCCCACCGTACCCCTCTTGCGCATTCCGGATGGAAAAACTCCGTCATCTGGTAATAGACCATCGAATTGTCTTCCAATGTCTGGAAACCATGAGCACACCCCTTGGGGATATACATCATTTTGAAGTTTCTTTCGCTTAACTCAATAGCAAACCATTGGCAATAAGTGTGCGAATCTTTCCGCAGATCAACAACCACATCATAGATCGACCCCTTGGTACAGGATACTATCTTTGCCTCTTCAAATGGTGGAGCCTGGTAATGCATCCCCCGCAGGGTTCCCTTTTTTTTGTTGTAGGAAATATTGCACTGGACAATATCTGTTTCAAGTCCGTGGTTCCGAAATTCCTCTTTACAGAATGACCGTGCAAAAAATCCCCGTTCATCAGGGAGAAGTTCCGGCTCTATGATATACACACCCTTGATCCTGGTCTCGGTAAAGATCATGCATCGATCACCCTTACTTCCGGAATAGGGATAATAAATTTTCCTCCCCATTCACGGACGAATGATAGTTGTTCCATGATCTCATCCCTGATATTCCACGGCAGGATAAGAATATAATCCGGTTTATCGTGCCGGATCTGGTCCGGGTGTCTGATGGGGATATGGGTACCCGGCAGGAACAAATTCTGCTTGTGGGGATTTGCATCCACCGTGTAATCAAGAAAATCTGTCCTGATCCCGCAGTAATTCAGGAGCGTGTTTCCCTTTGCAGGCGCACCATAGCCCACGATGGTTTTCCCCTCATTTTTTGCGGAGATGAGAAACTGGAGCAAGGTTCTCTTTGTTGCCTCGACATTCCTACGGAATTTTACATAGGTGGCCGGATCGAGTAAGCCAGCTCGATCCTCTTTGTCCAGCAATTCTGCAACGCGGGGCGATATTTCATGTTTTGGGTCTCCCATGTGTTTTGCATAAATCCGCAGGGATCCGCCATGCGTGGGAAGTTCATCGACATCAAAAATTTCGAGATGATGCGCATTGAAGAGATACCGTACCGCATGAAGGGACAGATAGGAATAATGTTCCTGGTAGATGGTATCGAACTGGTTATTTGCCATGAGCTGGAGAAGGTGGGGGAATTCCATCGTGATAACCCCCTGGGGTTTCAGGGCAATTCGCAACCCCTCGGCAAAATCATTCAGCTTGGGATTATGGGCGAGAACATTGTTACCGACGATAAGATCTGCCTGACAATTCCGGGAAACCATATCATTTGCATAACCGGTATTAAAAAAAGTGATGTCGGTAGGGATGCCCTTCGCGATGGCAATCTCTGCGGTATTTTTTGCAGGCTCCACCCCTTTCACGGGAATGTGATGCTCCTTGAAATACTGGAGAAGATACCCATCGTTGCTTGCGATCTCCATCACAAACGAATCTTGGGTATATCCAAACCTCTTCACCATCATATCTACATAAGCCTTGCAATGTGCCAGCCAGCTCGACGAGTAGGAGGAAAAATATGCATAGTCCGAAGAAAAGATCTGTTCCGGTGCCTCAAACTCATCCAGCTGAACCAGCGAACAATGCGGACAGAGATAGACCTCAAGGGGATAATACGGTTCCATCACATGAATGGCTTTTTCTGAGAGATACCCGTTTGAGAGTGGAGAATTTCCCAGATTAAGAAATGGTTTTGGCAGCGGTGACCCGCAGGATCGACAGAATTCCATTGTTCACACCCTTTTTTGAAGACTCATATATTCCTCAATATGGGCACACCGCTGGTCGAAGACCGCTTTTGTTGACAAGCCGTCCACCCGGTATTCGTCAAGAGTAAACCGGATCATCGTATCGATATCCAGAACCGGATGCCAGCCAAGGTGATGGACTGCCTTTGATATATCAAGGCTCAGGAACCCGGCTTCATGGAAACTTCCACGCTGATCCGGAATGTTGATTTCCCCACGGTTACCCTGTTCGATAAATCTCCGGATAAGATCCTCAACTGTCAGGTTATTCCGGTACAATGGTCCGAAATTCCAAGCACCGCTGAATGAATGTCCCTTGGTGATCATTGTTGCGCCCAACAGAAGATACCCGTAGAGGGGTTCAAGAACATGTTGCCATGGCCTGACTGCCCCGGGATTTCTAAGATCAAGTGGTTTTCCTTCTTCAAGAGATCTCATGAAATCGGGTATAATGCGGTCTTTAGACCAGTCCCCCCCGCCGATCACGTTGCCCGCTCGTGCAGAAGAAAGTACTGGTGTGCCGTCTTTGGAAAAAAAAGACCGGATATAGGAGGAGATGATAATTTCTGCCGCTCCTTTTGAAGCACTGTAAGGATCATGGCCCCCGAGAGGATCGGTTTCCCGGTAACCATGGATCCATTCCCGGTTCTCATAACATTTGTCACTGGTCACCATCACTCCGGCCCGTACGGAAGGTGTATGGCGAATGCATTCCAGAATATTTGCAGTACCCTGCGTATTGATCTCAAAGGTTTCACGAGGAGAGAGATATGATTCAGGTACTAATGGCTGGGCGGCAAGGTGGAACACCATATCGGGGTGAGTTGCAGAAAAAATCTCCTGGATTTGATCGTACTTGCGAATATCGCATGTATGATGGGTTACAACGGAATCAAGACCACAGACACAATAATTATCCAGGGGTGTTTTTGGATCCAGTCCTATACCGGTGACTGTGGCTCCAAGTTTGTGAAGCCAGAGGGTAAGCCAGGATCCTTTAAACCCGGTGTCCCCGGTTATGAGGACCTTCCTGCCGTTATAAACGTTTGAAAGGTCCATGGAACTTACTCACCAGATTTTCCAGAATGCTTCGTTGGTATCCCATAACCGGTTCAGGTATTCCATATCCCGTATCGTATCCATGCATGCCCATTTTCCGGGATGTTTGTATACCATCAATTCTCCCTGTGAGGCAAGTTCTTCCAGAGGGCCTGCCTCCAGATCACACGACGAATCAGCCGTTAAGCGGTTGAAGAAAGCGCGGTTGAAAACATAAAACCCTCCGCTAACGTAATGATCAGAGGTTGAAGGTTTTTCCCTGAAGTGCTCAACACGATTGCCACTAATATGTAATTCGCCAAACTGAGATGCCGGTGACACCCCGGTCACCGTTGCCATCTTTCCATGCGACCGATGGAATGCGAGAAGTTTATCGAGATCAATATCTGCAACCCCGTCTCCATAGGTCACCATGACTTCATCACCCGTGAGATATTTTTCAACGCGCTTCAACCGGCCCCCTTTCAAAGTGTTTTCGCCGGTATCGACAAGGGTAATTGTCCAGTCTTCAGCATCCTGAGATTCCCCGGGAAGGAATGAAACGGAATGATGATCTCCGAGTCGGATGCTGACATCCTGACTCATCAGGTGGTAATGATAAAAATATTCCTTGATCATATCCCCTTTGTACCCGAGCGGTAAAATAAACTCTATATATCCGAATCGGGCAAAAATCTTCATTATATGCCAGAGGATTGGCTTTCCTCCGATCGGAACCATGGGTTTGGGACGATATTCTGTTTCTTCACGCAACCGGGTTCCGAGTCCTCCACAGAGGATTATCGTCTGAATTTTTTTTACCATAGGACCCTCTTCATAATCTTGTTATACACTGCTGATTAAATTCCATTCTAATAATGGTCGCACAGGACCGGGGATCGGCCCGGAATAACCCTCTGCCCGTGTAGGGATCCCTTCAATAGGATCATGAATCGTAACAAAAAGGAGATCCTGTTCATAAAAATGGATATTTAGTGGATTTACGCTTGTCAGGGCAACACCAACATAAAATGTTCCTGCATTCAAAAAATTACCGGGAATTTTACATCGTGAAACATACTTCTGTGCTTTGGATTTTTTTGCAGAATCATTGTCAAAGACTGAATCAGATGACACAAATACATATTGTCCATAGGAATCCTTGACATGGAGATTCGGGTAAACTCTCATTCCATCTTCAAAAAGTTCATATTCTATCTCAATGAAAAACGGCTCATTAATCTGAGCATTAACGGTCGGCGATCCCTTCTGGTCGAGAATACGCGCAGAATGTAGCACTGCTTGTTTATCCCCAGGCAAATGATCTTTGAAGATCACTTCCCCGTTACCGACCTGATCTGAATTAAGATAAGCGTTGATAACATTTTCAATAGATCCTGATGTGCGGATTTTGCCTTTTTCAATAAGAAAACCGCTATCACAGAGTGATGAAATCATGGCCATATTATGACTCACAAAAAGAACCGTCCTTCCTTCACCTTTACTAACCTGATCCATCTTCCCCAGACATTTTTTCTGGAACTGTGCATCCCCGACAGCCAATACCTCATCAACAATCAATATCTCTGGATCAAGATGAGCCGCAACTGAAAAACCAAGACGAACCATCATCCCACTTGAATATCGCTTCACAGGGGTATCAAGAAATTTCTCCACACCGGAAAATTTTACAATTTCGTCCAGCTTGGCATCGATCTCCGACCGCTTCATCCCCATGATTGAACCGGACAAGTAGATATTTTCGCGACCGGTCAGCTCAAGGTGAAAGCCGGTTCCGACCTCAAGCAGCGAACCGACACGTCCGTGAAGTTCCACAGTCCCTTCAGTGGGCGAAGTAATCCGGGAAAGAATCTTCAAAAGCGTGCTTTTCCCGGCACCGTTCCTCCCGATGATCCCGACAACCTCGCCCTGCTCTACGTCGAAAGATACATCCTTCAAGGCCCAGAACCCTTCCGCCGGCGGGGCCTTGTGGAATACCTTCAGCGGTACTTTGAGAGAACTGACTATCGCATCGCGGAACGTATGATATGGTTCCTGAGGTCCGCCGAGACGATATTGTTTGCTCAGGTGGCTGACGCGGATGACGACACGATCGGAAGACATGAAGGGATCGATCCTATAATTCTGTTAATGATATGCGATGATGGGGAATTAAAGTTTCATTCAAATGCCGGTACAATGTGGCTACGTTATGGGATCTCCCCAGATTTACGGCCAGTCCCCTAGGATACCCCCTTCACCCCAGCAGAGTCCCCTGATGCATCGTACCTCACCAAAAGAAGCCCGAATCAGGCCCCGTTTTACACCCTCCAGATGCAGTGGACAGTGTAAAAGGGGCCCGGTGTCCACCGCCAGAAAAAATCCTATATTTTCAGTCGGATGGCAAAATAAAGCAAATTTAGAGGAACAAAATTTTCCTTTTAGCGGTGTTCTGTACAGGTGACCTTTCGCACCTGTCTAATGGGCAGGATCGGCCACAGAACGCAAGGGTACGGAAATATTCAGAATGCATGTTCCCCCGGAATTGATGAATAATGGTGGGAGATCCAGCCCTACCACCACTCTTGAGAGGATGGATAGATGTCCCAAACCAGACAACCATCCGGGAGTTTTTCCGGGCACCGGCTTTTTTGGCATTCCCCACATTCTGCGTGTAATGCTGACCCTGCAAATTAAAATGATTCTGAAATCTTGGTGGGAGGTACTTCTATTCAATCATTTTTATTATCACACAATATCCGCGTAGTACTGCTCCATCCGCCGGAAGTAAAACATGCCGGAGACGAGGAGCAGGATAACCATTCCTACCGAAACGAGTACCATGGCGCTGGGCGTCCCGGTGCCGAGCAGCGCCCAGCGGAACCCTTCGATCACTCCCGCCATCGGGTTGAGGCCGTACCAGACACGCAGCGATGCCGGCACGAGGCTAGACGAATATACGACCGGTGAGGCGAACATCCAGATCTGGATGAGGAAGGGAACCGTGTACTGGAAATCACGGTACTTGACGTTGAGCGCCGAGAGCCAGAGGCCAACCCCAAGCGAGGTGGCGAGTGCAAGCAGGATGAAGAGCGGCAAAAAGATGACATTTATAGTCGGTACAAAACCGTAGTAGACCATCATCGCAAGAAGAATGATAAATGAGACTGCAAAATCTACAAGCGGCGAGATAATACTCGCTAGCGGCATGATCATGCGCGGGAAGTACACTTTGGTCATGATAGTGGAATTGGACACCATACTTATCGTGGAACGTGTAAGCCCATCGGAAAAGAGCGTCCACGGAAGCAGGGCCGCAAGAACAAAGAGCGGGTACGGCACGCCATCTGAAGGGATGTGTGCCAGACCCCCGAAAAAGATCGTGAAGATGACCATGGTCAGGAGCGGCTGGAGGACCGCCCATGCGATCCCGAGGCCCGTCTGCTTGTACCGGAGCTTCACGTCCCGCATGGTGAATGCCGCGATCAGTTCGCGGTACGCCCAGAGCTCATGCAGGTCCACTGGCACCCATTTCCGGGGCGGGCGGATGACAAGCGTTGGCACGGCAGCTTCCTGAGCTGGAGAGGGAATCCCGGTCATGTGGTGTGATCAGGAATTTTGTTTTTGCATTACTTATAGTCTGGTGATTGGAGGCGGGCCAGAGTACCCCAAGCCCACGTCTGGTTCCTTTTTTTTTGATACCAGTATTTTAGATAGTTGACCGGATGCGGGAATCACAACCCGAATCATTTAAAATACCGGCTCTCCGGGGAAATCTTCAAATTGTTCCTCTTATTGCACTTGGGATCTGCGGCAATGCCCCTTCACCCCCACACAGCTTTCGTGGTATCCCCCATATTGCGATAGCTCCACATAGGGTCAGCAAGACAAATTGGAACGAAACTGGAACACTAAATGAAGATCACGGGAGTTTTGCCAAACAGACGCAGGTTTCAGCAATGGTCCCCGGCATCCTGCGGCCTGCCGGATTCTGAATGGTGCGTCTCGTACCACGCAATCGTCTGCTTCAGCCCTTCAGAAAACGGCATCTGTGCCTCGAACCCAAACTCCTCCCGGGCCCGGCTCACATCAAGGCACCGCCGGGGCTGGCCGTCAGGTTTTGAGGTGTCCCAATGGATCGTCCCGGTATACCCGGTCAGATCCCGGATGAGATCGACCAGATCCCGGATCGTGATCTCCATCCCGGCCCCGAGGTTCACCGGCTCCGGCTTGTTGTACCGTTCTGCGGCAAGGACCAGGCCCCGTGCTGCATCATCGACATATAAAAATTCCCGTGAGGCAGCACCCGTACCCCAGACTTCAACGGAGGGTGCATGGGTATGTTTCGCATCGACAAACTTTTTGATAAGCGCCGGGATCACGTGCGAACTGGCCGGATCAAAGTTGTCCCCCGGCCCGTACAGATTGACCGGCAGGAGATAGATGGAATTGAACCCGTACTCCTGCCGGTAGGCTTGGGACTGGACAAGCAGCATCTTCTTGGCAAGACCGTACGGCGCATTGGTCTCTTCCGGGTAACCGTTCCAGAGATTTCCCTCTTTGAATGGCACCGGGGTGAATTTGGGGTACGCGCAGATGGTTCCGACCACCACGCACTTTTCCACGTTTGCCTGCCGGGCGGCCTCAATGATCTGGATACCCATGATCGCATTATCGTAAAAAAGTCGGGCCGGATACGCCTGGTTGTACCCGATCCCGCCGACCCGGGCGGCAAGGTGGATGACGATATCAGCATCCCTGACTACATCGACGCAGTTCTCCCAGGTGCGCAGGTCGATCTCCCTGCTTCGGGGGATACGGATATTTTCCCTGTGCACCCCTTTCTCTAAGAGTTCTGCAACCACCCGGGACCCAAAAAAACCGGCCCCGCCGGTGAGAAGGATTTTTTTATCTGCCCAGAATGTCATGCCCTGCCTCGCTTTGGTCCAATTCCCTGCATCGGTTCAGCCATCCCTGAAAACCCGGGCCCTCTGATGAAACTTAGTGCCGCTGTCAATGCAGAGCAAAGCCCGACCCTGCCTGATTGGCACCCGCCGTCTCAGTCGCTCTTCCACCACCGGCGGGGGAACATTTTTTCTACGATCGCATCGCCCTTGCCGATCGGTTCCAGCCCTGCGGCCTTCATATCCGCATCCACCATGATCTTCACGAGATCGGCAAATTTTATCGCTGGTTTCCAGCGAAGGACTTCTTCAGACTTCTTCGCATCGGCAATAAGCACCTCCACTTCCGTAGGCCGGAAATATTTTGGATCGATCCGGACGTGTTTGTCGATATCGAGCCCGGCATAGGCAAACGACTCGTGCAGGAACTCGCGGACGGAATGCGTCTCCCCGGTTCCGATCACAAAGTCCCCGGGCTCTTCCTGCTGGAGGATTCTCCACATGCACTCAACGTATTCAGGAGCAAATCCCCAATCCCGCCGGGCATCGAGGTTCCCGAGATAGATATAGTTCTCCTTACCGGCAAGGATCCGTGCGATCGCACGGGTGATCTTGCGGGTGACAAACGTCTCGCCCCGGCGCGGGGACTCGTGGTTGAAGAGAATCCCGTTCGAGGCAAAGAGGTTGTAGCCTTCCCGGTAGTTCCGGGTCATCCAGTAGGAATACACCTTCGCGCAGGCATAGGGACTGCGGGGGTGGAAGGGCGTGTCCTCACTCTGGGGGGGATTTGCGGCGCCGAACATCTCGCTCGATGACGCCTGGTAAAACTTTACGTTATTGTTACTCCGGCGGATCGCTTCCAAGAGCCGGGTCGTGCCAAGGGCCGTGACATTACCGGTATATTCGGGGGTGTCGAAGCTGACCCGGACATGGCTCTGGGCCCCGAGGTGGTAGACCTCGTCCGGCCGGATATTGTACATCACGTTTGCGATCTGCTCGGAATCGGAGAGGTCACCGTAATGCAGGAAGAGCCGTGCGCCGGGTTCGTGCGGGTCGATATAGATGGAATCGATCCGGCTCGTATTGAAGGTGGATGACCGGCGCACCAGTCCGTGGACTTCGTACCCCTTGCTCAGCAGAAGTTCGGCAAGGTACGACCCGTCCTGGCCGGTGATGCCGGTAATGAAGGCTTTCTTTGTCATGGTGTATCGTGCGTACCTACTATAAAATCCGGGATAATTTCAAGGTATGGGCGAGTGGTGGGGGCCACTCCGGGATTGCAGTGATCGCCGGGGACCTGTGTAACCCCCCATCGTTCAGGCCGTGGGCCGGCTTGCTACCGCAGCACTACGGTTTCTTATGGGTACACGAGGGAAAAATCGCATCAATACTACTGTCGTTTGTGTTTAACCCTTGCCCATACACCTGACTAAATATGCAGCTGGATTACAAAAAAAGTGGTGCGACCCCTCTCAACCCCTAATCTAACAAAATCTGTTTCTTTCAGAGTAAAATGTGAGAAAATCTGCCAAAAATACGGAGGGGGTCTGGAGGTGTACTTTGATTGTCAGGGGAAGCGGAGTTTCGTGGGGGTGTGCGTGCGGGAGTTTCTCAAATAGCTGAGCAATGCCCTACACGCTAAAACGCCTGCCGGGTTTTGCGCAATACACTTACCTGTTCAAATACTGATCAAGACCTTTTCGCGAAGAGGTGCCCGGTCGACTCACTGAAAAACAGGGAAGGGGGAGACTTGTTTGGGAGATCTGGGGTTCTACAAATTAATGTACCGACTTGATGGGGGGAGGTTGGAGAGGATTAAAATTATCCGGGAAAATTCGATGCGACCACCAGTGAACCAAATCGGCTTCATATCACAAATTTTAGACTAATATGTCCGTGCCAAAACCCTGAGGCAGCTATGAGGTATTCCGGGGTCTGCTGGCCCGAACAAAAACAAACATCAAATGAAGATCGTAATAAAAAAAATTAGACGGTGGTATCAAGGATCACTTGAGTTGAACCATCAGAGAAAGACCCAATCGCTTCAACAACGCTATTGGTAGGTACATTGTTGAGGTAAATACTAGCCCCTACAGGAAGATATGAGGCAGGAGTAGCAACATACATCATAGCAGGGTTGGCCGTAATAGTGTAGCCAGTTTGGGTCGAAGCTATACTAGTAGCGGGGTTTCCTGCTACAGTAAAGTTCATCCCCAAAAGCAGGTTTGCATCTTGCCCACCTTGGTACGTTACGACAACCCCAGTTGAAGAATTCCTGGCCACAGTCGCCGCAACAGTGTGGGTCTTCTGGATGTTCCCGGCCATGCCGAACACGAACGCAGCGATGACCGCTGCGAGGATCACGGTGATGGCGACCATCAGGATGACGCCGATAACCGGTGATACTGCTTCTTCATTTTTTCTGGTAAATGCCATACAAAACACTCCAATAAACATATCCGCTGCCGGATATGACACTGTATGAACTGATTATTTCCCTTTACCCTATATAAATTTTATTATTTGAAACGCGATAAAACAAGCCCCATTACCGGGAAATTATGGAAGCACCTGTGGGGTATTGGACTCGATGTCGGCAGAGAGATCTTGGAAATTGACGGCAGTTCAAATTGCATAAGCAGTGAAGATTGGACTCCCAAGGTCAATAAAAGCGGCCGACAGTTTAAGACCACGCGGGTGAGGTCAGTGGAAAACCCAACCAGAAATCCATAAAAATTCCTTCGACATTGGATAACAGAACGCCCCAGCAGTAGTTGACCTTTTTTGTTCAAGGCCTTACATCGTAACCATATACTCCGGCCCCCTACACCTCCCTCCATCGCGCCTTGGTCTTGGCCAGTACGAACAGGGCAACCGTGACGGCGACCAGAACGGTCCAGTCGATGATGACCGTGGTTAAAGAAAGGGACAGGTACCCGCCAATCCCCTGGACCAGCTCAGCCGCATAGGTGGTAGGGGAGAGGTAGGCCAGATAGCGGAAGGGAAGGGGAATGTAGGTGATAGGATAGTACACGGGCGGGATGGTGGAGAAAACCGTCGAGATCAGCCGCGTGAAGGCGAAGCTCTGCACGATGTCGCTGGAGAAGGTGGAGAGCGTGTAGCCGATGGAGATCGAAGAGATAAAAACCAGAAGCAGTACCGCCACGAATTCGAGGACCTCCACCGGGGTGAAGGACAGCCCGAAGGAGGCCAGGATGGTGAGCACGATAAGGGCGGGGATGGCGTAGACGATCTCAGAGAGGGAGAGCCCAATCATGTAGGTGAGCCAGCCGGTAGGGGAACTCACGATCATATCCTGGAGCTTAAAATCGTTTTTTAAGTGGGAAAGATCAGAGGACATGCCCATCCCGGCGGAGA
>Ga0326727_10013259_pt1 | contig 18410 bp, 15 predicted proteins | sample MB2enrmetagenome_FD_207643 | JGI IMG/M metagenome (GOLD analysis project Ga0326727, IMG submission 207643) | Lab enriched peat soil microbial communities from McLean, Ithaca, NY, United States - MB29MY | ecosystem: Environmental > Terrestrial > Soil > Wetlands > Peat | place: USA: New York...
GCGCCGTCCACCACAACAGTCTGGCCGGGTTGCAGGCCGTCGTCCAGAATGGTCACCTGCCCCTCGGCCAAAGCTATCTTCACCGGCTGAATTCTGGCGCTTCCGTTTCCCTGTGCATCGGCATGATCGATCACCCACACATACGAGCCCTGGTTGCCGGTCTGCAGAGCCGCCGAGGGAACCACCAGCGCGTTAGGCCGGTTTTCCATCACCAGGTGAATGTTGACGAACTGGTTGGGGAAGAGCGCCGCGTCTTTGTTGTCGAAGACGGCCTTCAGCTTGTCGGTGCCGGTGGTGATGTCAATCTGGTTGTCGGCGGTGAGCAGGTAGCCAGTGGCCAGCTTCTGCGTATTGTTCTGGTCGTAGGCGTCCACGGCCAGACGCTTTTCCACCGCCAGCTTCTTTAGTACCTGGGGAAGCTCGTCCTCAGGCAGCGTGAAGTAAACAGCAATCGGCTGGAACTGGTTGATAATGACCAGGTTAGTGGTGTTGGCGGTAATAATATTGCCGGGGTCCACCAGGCGCAGGCCGATTTTGCCGTTGATGGGCGACGTGATCGTGCACCAATTAAGTTGCAACTGGGCAGTTTCGACGGCGGCCTTGTCGGCCTCGATGGCGCCCAGGTACTGGCCCTGCGCAGCCTCGTCGGTTTGCATGACCTCCTTGGAGGTCACGCCGGCGTCATAGAGCGCCTTATAGCGGGCAAACTCCGCCTGGGCATTCTTCAGGAGGGCCTGATCGTGCGCCAGAGTGCCCTTGGCCTGGTCCAGAGCGGCCTGGTAGGGTCTGGGATCGATCACCATGATGGTCTGGCCCTGCCTGACCTGCTGGCCCTCGGTGAACTTGACCGGTTCCAATTCTCCGCTTACCCGCGCCTTGACGGTAACGCTCATGTAGGGCGTCACCGTGCCCAGCGCGGTCAGAAAGATCGGCATGGGCTTCTGTTCGGCAGCCGCCACCTGTACCGGGACTGGCCTGCTCTGCAGCGCGGCAGCCTGACTGGCGCTGTTTGCCGCAGTTTGCTTCTGGTTCTGATAAATCTTCCAGACGATCAGGCCCAGAAGAATCAGCACCACCAGATAAATGACGATGCGCACCGGGAACCCACGGCGTGCGGAGGGTTGTTGTTGAATGCCGTCTGCGGCTAGAGAGGTCTCCGAAGAGTCTTCAATGGACATGATGTCGATTCCCGCCGTGTTCTCTTGAGTGAATGCCCGCTAAATGGGGGAAAAATTACTCTTTCGGGCGGAAAACACTCTGCCCGTGCTCGTTTCTAGGGACGCTTGAATATCCTCAAAGGTTTCGCCCGCCCCTGCGCATCCATTGCGGGAGTGAGGGTCCTCCCCAATCAGAAACGCCTCCCCATGAAAGCAAGACGCAACTATTGTAAGCGATTCAGCGGCTCTGGAACATCGCCGCGCGCTGAGAGCGTCTTATCAGCCTGTGGGGCCGTCAAGACAGATATGCGGATGGCGCCCTTTGCCGCCCATGCGACCTTGCCGCGCCGCTTCGTCTACCATAGTAATTTCAACGGGATGTTGGAACGGGCCGGATCGGCGAACACTGTCCGGTCCCGGAACCCAGAGAGAGTACCTGCCCTATGTGGATTGTCCGGCTAGCGCTGCGGCGGCCTTATACCTTCGTCGTCTTTGCGCTTTTGATCCTGATTCTCGGCGTCTTCAGCATCGAGACGATGCCTACGGACATCTTTCCCAACATTAACATTCCCGTGGTGACGGTGATCTGGGGCTACACCGGCCTCTCGGCGCAGGAGATAGCCACCCGCATCGTGACCCCTAGCGAGCGGGTCATGACCTCCACGGTCAACGACATCGAGCACATCGAGTCGCAGTCGCTCAACAGCATTGGCATCATCAAGATCTTCTTCCAGCCGCACGTGGATATCGGCAACGCCGTGGCCCAGGTGACCGCCGTCAATCAGGTGATGTTGCGCGCCCTGCCGCCGGGCACCACGCCGCCATTCATCATCCAGTACAACGCCTCCAGCGTGCCCATTTTGTTGTTGGGCCTCAGCGGCCAGGGCCTCAACGAGCAGCAGTTGAACGACCTGGGCCAGAACAACATCCGCGTGCAGATGGCCACTGTCGAGGGCGCTTACACACCCTTTCCCTATGGCGGCAAGCAGCGCCAGATACAGGTGGACCTGGACCTGACGGCTCTGCAGGCCAAAGGGCTTTCGCCGGTCGATGTGGTCAACGCCATCTCCGCGCAAAACCTGATCGCGCCCTCCGGCACCATGAAAATCGACCGCTTCGAGTACGCCATCGAGACCAACTCCGCCCCCTCGGTCGTCGACAAGCTGAACGATCTGCCCATCCGGGCGGTGAACGGCGCGGTGATCTACATTCGCGACGTGGCCCACGTGCGCGACGGCAATCCGCCGCAGACCAACATCGTGCGCGTGGACGGGCAGCGTTCCGCCCTGATGGCCATCATGAAGATAGGCTCGGCCTCCACGCTGGACATCATCGCCGGCGTGCAGAAGAAGCTTATCGAAATCCGCGGCCAGTTGCCGCCGCAGTTGCAGATCAACACCCTCTCCGACCAGTCGATCTTCGTTCGCGGCGCCATCAGCGGAGTGGTTCGCGAGGCTATCATCGCCGCCTGCCTCACCGCCATCATGATCCTGGTTTTTCTGGGCAGTTGGCGCTCCACCATCATCATCGCCGTCTCCATTCCGCTCTCCATCCTCTGCTCGCTCAGCGTGCTCTCCATGCTGCACGAGACCATCAACATCATGACCCTGGGAGGCTTTGCACTGGCCGTCGGCATTCTGGTTGATGACGCCACCGTGGCCATCGAAAACATCAACCGCAACCTCGAGGCCGGCAAGGAGCTGGAGCAATCCATCCTCGAAGGCTCGGCGCAGATCGCCGTCCCGGCACTGGTCTCAACGCTGGCCATCTGCATCGTCTTCGTGCCCATGTTCTTCCTCGGCGGCGTGGCGCGCTACCTCTTCGTGCCCATGGCCGAGGCGGTGGTCTTCGCCATGCTGGCCAGCTATTTCCTCTCGCGGACGCTGGTGCCCACCATGGCCAAGTACCTGCTCAAGGAGCATGACGACGCCGAGGCCGCGAAAAAACGCTCCAGCCGCAACCCCTTTATTCGCTTTCAACAGGGTTTCGAGTCCGGCTTTGAGAGCTTTCGCCACGGCTACCTGCGCCTGCTGACTTTATGCGTGGACCATGCGCCAGTCTTCCTGCTCCTCTTTCTGCTCTTCGCCGCCGGATCGTTCGGATTAGCGCCTTTCCTCGGCCAGGACTTCTTTCCCTCGGTGGACTCCGGCCAGTTCAAGATTCACGTCCGCGCCCGCACCGGCACGCGCATTGAGGAGACCGCCGCGCTCTGCGATCACATCGACTCCACCATCCGCGCCGAACTTCCCGCCAAAGAAATCGTCACCATCGTCGATAACATCGGCCTGCCTTACTCCGGACTGAATCTCTCCTACTCGACCTCCGCGCCCATCGGCCCCGCTGACGCCGACATTCAGGTGCAATTGACCAAGGATCACCATCCCACCGCGGCCTATGTCGAGCGGTTGCGCGGCGTTCTGGCCCGCCAATATCCCGGCGTTACCTTCTACGTGCTGCCGGTGGACATCGTCACGCAGATCCTCAACTTCGGACTCTCCGCTCCCATTGACATTCAGATCGTCGGCCCCGATTTGTATGGAAACCGCGCCCTCGCCGAGAAGATTCTCAATGAGGTCCGCTACGTTCCCGGTGCTGCCGACACGCGCATCCAGCAGCCCTTCAACTATCCCAATATGACGGTGGACGTGGACCGCACCCGCGCCCAGCAGATCGGCCTCACGCAGAAGGATGTGGCCACCAGTATGCTCATCGCCCTTAGCGGCAGCTTCCAGACTGCTCCCAGTTTCTATCTCGATCCAAAGACTGGAATCACCTACAGCGTCGCCATTCAGGCTCCGCAATACAAGCTCGACTCGCTGGCCGCGCTTGAAAGCCTGCCGGTCAATGGCGCAGCCGCGGCTCTACCGGCCAGCAGCTCCGCCGCAACGCCTGGCGCTCAGCGCACCGAGCAGGTGCTGGGCAACCTGGCCACCATCACTCCCGGAGCCGAACTGGGAACCGTCAGCCACTACGACGTGCAGCCGGTCATCGACATCTACGCCAACGTCGATGGAACCGACCTGGGCAGTGTGACGCGCAAGATAGAAAAGATCATCGAAGCACACCAGAGCGAGCTGCCTCGCGGTTCGCACTTCACCCTGCGCGGACAGAGCGAGACCATGAAGAGCTCCTACGCGGGCCTGCTGGGCGGCCTGGCCTTTTCCATCCTTCTCGTCTATCTGCTCATTGTCGTCAACTTTCAATCCTGGCTCGACCCCTTCATCATCATCGCGGCGCTGCCCGCGGCCCTGGCCGGCATTGTTTGGTTTCTCTTCCTCACCGGCACCCGGCTTAGCGTGCCGGCGCTCACCGGCGCCATCATGTGCATGGGCGTGGCCACGGCCAACTCCATTCTTGTCGTCAGCTTTGCCCGCGAGCAGTTGGAGATCCTGGTGGGCGACGCGCGCACCGCGGCGCTCAACGCCGGCTTTGTCCGCCTGCGTCCGGTGCTGATGACCGCCCTGGCCATGATTATCGGCATGGTGCCCATGGCCCTGGGCCTGGGCGACGGCGGCGAGCAGAACGCGCCGCTGGGCCGCGCCGTCATCGGCGGCCTGCTGCTGGCCACTGTGGCCACGCTGTTTTTTGTCCCTGCATTTTTCTCTGTCGTTCACGGCTGGCTGGAAGGCCGCCGCAAAGCGGCTTACGGCGCGGCAATGGCCGGAGTTGCAGACGAGTTTGACGAGATACCGGAGTAGATTTTCATGAGCAACGAATCCAATCCGAACCAGCAACCGGGCTACCAGCATGAGTCCGCGCCCGAGCAGGCGGCCGTCTCGCCGCGCAAGGCCCTCGTGGGCGTAGCTGTCGTCGTCATCGTCGCGGGAGTCCTGGCGGGCATCGGCATCTGGAGCCGCATCCATGCCGATAACGCGCTCGTCGCGCGCACCAACGAGCTGGCCGCTCCCACGGTACTCGTCGCCACGCCTAAAGCTGGCGCGCCCGTGGAGAGCTTCGTGCTTCCCGGCAACGTGACCTCCTTCACCGACTCGCCTATCTACGCGCGGACATCTGGATACTTAACTCGCTGGTACTTCGACATCGGCGCACGGGTGAAAAAGGGCGCGTTGCTGGCCGAGATTGCCACCCCCGAGCTGGACCAGCAACTGGCCCAGGCCGAAGCCGACCTGAACACCGCCCAGGCCAACGCCAACAACGCCCGCATCCAGGCCGAGCGCTACACCGGCCTCGTCCAATCCGACGCCGTCTCCCGCCAGGACACCGATACCTTCGTCAACCAGGCCGCATCCACCGCGGCACAGGTCAAATCCGCCCAGGCCAATGTCGAGCGGCTGCGCCAACTGCAATCCTTTGAAAAAGTCTATGCGCCCTTCGACGGCGTCATTACCGCCCGCAACATCGACACCGGCCAGCTCATCGACACCGGCGCGGGTAAAGAGCTGTTTCATCTGCAAGCCCTTCAGACCCTGCGCGTCTACGCCAACCTGCCGCAGATGTACTCGGCGAATGTAAAGCCGGGCGCGAAGATCGACCTGACCTTCGCCGAGCACGCGGGAAAGATATACCAGGGCACGCTGGTCCGCACCGCGGACGCCATCGATCCCGCCAGCCGCACCTTGTTGGTTGAAATCGACGTGGACAACCATGCCGGCGAGTTGCTGCCTGGCTCGCTGGCCCAGGTTCAATTCAAGACGCCCTCCGCCGGACCCACACTTATCGTGCCCGCCGCCGCGCTTATCTTCCGCAAGGAGGGCCTGCGCGTGGGCGTCGTCAACGGCAGCACCGCTCATCTGGTTCCCGTGGTCATCGGCGAGGACGACGGAGCCAATGTGCAGATCGTCTCCGGGCTTAGCATTGGCGATCAGGTGATCCAGGACCCGCCCGACTCCCTCATCGAAGGAGAAATGGTCCAGGTCGCAACCCCCGGCAGCCAAACCAGTGCGGGAGGCAAATGATCATGCCTTCGCCTCGTGCTGCCTGCCTGATCGCCCTCGCTCTGCTCGCCAGCTGCAAGCCTGTCGGTCCTAACTACAATCGCCCCGGCTATGAAGCTCCGCCGGCCTACAAGGAAACCGGCGCAACCGCTGTCCTTCAGCCGCCGCCCGCCCCCTCCGGAGGCGCATGGCAGCCCGCAAACCCCTCCGACGGCCTGCTGCGCGGCAAGTGGTGGGAGATCTACCAGGACCCGCAGCTCAACCAACTGGAAGAGCGCATCGCCGCCAACAACCAGACCCTCCACCAGGCTCTGGAAACGTATCTTGCCGCCCGCGACCAGGTCAGCGCGGCCCGCGCCGGCTTTTTCCCCACGCTCTCCGCCGGACCCTCCGCTTCGCGCGACAAAATCTCCGCGAACGGCCCCTCCTATTCGCCCGGCAAGCCCACCACTTATAGCGACTTCCAGATCACCGGCCAGGCCAGTTGGGAGCCGGATTTCTGGGGCCGCATTCGCCGCACCGTCGAGGCCGCCCGCTCCAACGCCCAAGCCAGCGCCGCCGATGCGGCCAACATCGACCTCAGCCTTCATGCCGAGATGGCCGCCGATTACTTCCAACTGCGCGGCCTTGACGCCCAGCTCAGGCTGCTCGCCGCCACCATAGCCGATCTTCAAGACCAACTCGATCTCACTCAGCGGCGGCTGAAGGGCGGCATTGGCACCGAAGCCGACGTCGCCCAGTCCCGCACCCAACTGGAAACCGTGCGCGCACAGTTGATCGATCTTGGCCAGGCCCGCGCCCAATACGAACACGCCATTGGAACCATCGCCAACGCCAATCTCTCTGAATTCAAAATTCCTTTTTCGCCGCTTGTTCAGTCTCCTGCCCAGTCTCAGGACCTCGCGTTGCCGAAGGTACCCCTCGGCGTGCCTTCGCAACTGCTCGAGCGCCGTCCGGACATCGCCGCCGCCGAGCGCCGCGCCGCCGCCGCCAACGCCCAGATCGGCATTGCCAAAAGCGCCTTCTATCCCACCATCACCTTGAGCGGAAACGGCGGCTTTGAAAGTATGAACGCCGGAACCTGGATTCAAGGCCCGAGCGCGCTGTGGAGCCTGGGGGCGCAGGCCTCGGAGTTGCTCATCGACGCCGGCCAGCGCCACGCCCTCACCGACGCCGCCCGCCACAGCTACGAAGCCCAGGCCGCGGGCTACAAGGCAGCCGTCATCGCCGCCTTCAAAGACGTTGAAGACCAGCTTTCGTCCTTGAGAATTCTGGAGCAGGAATCCACTGCCGAGCAGAAAGCCGTCGCGTCAGCGCAACACTCCTATGAGATCTCCAACCAGCGCTACAAGGGCGGCGTCACCGGCTATCTCGAAGTGCTGACGGCAGAGGCCGCGCTGCTCCAGAACCAGCGCACCGCCGTCGATCTCCAGACACGGCAATTCGTCGCCAGCGTGGGATTGGTCCGCGCCCTGGGCGGCGGTTGGGATGCAAGCCAATTGCCGAAGTGAAGCCGAAGTTTTGCGGTCTTCAGTACTCCCCTGAAAATGTAGGTTTTGTATCAGGGCACGACTTCAGTCGTGCCGCCAAACGGCGAAATAGAGATCGGGCTTTAGCCCCTGTGGGGGCTTTGCCTAAAAAGTACCAAAGTTTGCTGACTCTCTGGGTAGGACGAAAGGTTTTTGGGTAAGGTCAGAATTCAGATGGTTGTCAAAATAATTTGGCTCTCGGGAAAAATGGCTACTTGGGATCTGCCATCTAAGTCGAATCCTAAGAAAGCTGAATCCGAATTGGAAACCCCTCGTGGACGCACAATTCCCGTTTCAATTCCTCCCACGAGAGCAATTGTCCGTCTACCACTAAGCCGTCATTCGAGACAGTGCCTTCCAGTTCACCGTTGGCAATGCAAACCTCTCCGCAGCGATGTACCAGGAATCGCCTAGAGATTGCTCTCCGAATCTTTCTACGCAGTTTGCCCTGCCCGATGAACGGGTCCGATTCCGAGACCACCGAGAAACGGTATCCGTAAAGAGATTCCGTCACTTCCTCTGCCTCAACCACAAAGCTGTAAGGTAGAGCACGCACAGTAATAATGAAGGTACGTGTCTGTCCGCAACAGTCGATAAAATCCTCTGTGTGAGGAAAGCTCTTTGCGATATGTTCCGTCAGATCACTCATCGTCACCTCGCCATAATTTGTTAAAATACAACCGTCCTTTTGGGACAGCCCTCATCAAATGATCTCTAGCGGTGGCCGGGTGCCGGGTGCCCTAGGTTGCAATTCTAAAACCTGAACTCCTCAGCTGCCGCAACATACTCTTTAATTGCGATCTGAATGTTTACGAGAGCTTCCTCCTCGGTAGTTCCCTGCGACCAGCAGCCCGGTAGGCGGGGCACGAGACGCTGTAACCTTCCTCGGAGTGGCGGAGTACGACGCGATAGTTTGCCATAGAAGTAATGGTACGCCTGCAAATAATCAGCGGCAACGGCGGCCACTCTTCACGGCCTCTCCGGCCAATCCTCATCGGGCAGGGCCGGAGGCGGCTGCTCGGGGCCAAGGTTGTCTGGACTGATCGCGGCAAAAATAAAATTTTCCGGCGGGACAGGAGAGCCCGCCAGCCGCCGCAGCATCGCCAATTGCCCGGCATGACTCATGGCATCGGAACAAGGCCCCTGCAAGACTCTTTCCAAAGTGATCTCGTGCAACTCCGTGCCGATCTCGATGTGATGCGCCAGATCCTCGAGCGTTTCGTGAAAGTGCGCCACAGCATCGGAGAACTCTGGAAAGAAAGGCACATCGTAACTGCCCCCAATAAAGTATCTGCGTGCCGATCCCAGCACACCGTCCATGTGGCGAATCAGCTCATGCGGTGTGCGCACCAGCGGCGCAACGCGAAACTCGGCAAACTCCGGCGGTGCATCGCGCAGCGCCTTCTGTGTCCGGTAAGCCAGCGCCGCCAGAAAATGTTTCAGCATTTTTCTTTGCTCATTCATCCGCATTGCTCCATTCAATCCAGAATAGCTGCATTATTGCCGCGGCAGCGCAGGCAGCTTCCAGCGCCTTTTCAGTTTTTTGTACTGCGCACGCGGCAACTGCACCAGCAGAGGCCTTCTCGCCGGATCAAGCCGCGCGAGAACGCCTTCAAGCTGCTCCTGCGCCATGGCCGTGCATCCCGTGGTTCCCACGCCTGGCCCCAGCCAGATGTGCAGGAAGATGCACGATCCCGCGCCCGCCGTCACCGGCTCCGCATTGTAATCGGTCACCAGCCCCCAACGGTACTGCCCATCGGCGCGCTGCATCTGCTCGGAGCTCGACCAGTCAGGCGCAATCGCCGCGCGATCCACCACGCGGTTGTAGAACTTTGATCGCGCGTCATCCACACATTCCACTGATGGCGTAATACTCAGGTAGGGCATCTTCCATCCCGGCGGCTCCTGTGCGGCATAGCCAAAAGCCGTGCTCAGGCGGAATATGCCAGCCGGTGATTTACCATCGCCTTCCTTCTTGACGGGCTCATCCGCTCCGCGCCATCCGGCATCCGAAGCAACTCCCGCGCTCCATCCGAGGCCATTCTTGCCGACGACAACGGAAATCGGCCCGCCGGCAGCTTTCCATCTCTTGCGCGCCTGGGCCCGCTCATACATCTGCAACGTTCCCTCGACCCCGTTCCAATCCTGCGTCGTAACGACGAGGATTTGCGTGGAAGCGCGCAATGCGACCGGCTCCCGGCTCTCCGCCAGCGCCGGCGCAGCCGCGCAGAGCACAGCAATACAACCGATCATCCATCTACTCTTCATCTTTCTTCTCTGATTCCGAATTTACTCCATACGCACCAAATATATTTTCAATAATTTGCTGTTAATTATGTGGTAAACATGGCAACAAACCTAATAGAATGAACATGTTCCACGTGGAACATTTTGCGCGTCATAACCCCTTATTCCTCAGCACTGCCGAATTCCCCAACTAGCGATTTGTGCTCGTCGGGGTTAAAGAAGCAATATTTGCTCGCTAGCGTGTCAAGTCCCTGTTGTTTACCGAATCTTGTCTCATATGGCTGTAAGCCGCCGGGGGCACATCGGTCAGGGGCAGCGCAGGACCTTCCCACAGCAGACGGGGCGCTCCTTCGCTGGCCGAGTGCAGGCCTTCCAGATGCATCGTGTGCTTGCCGGCGCGCAGGCCCAGCGAGCCGCGATCAAAACGCATTGCGTTCCCCTGCGAGCCGCAAACCTGCGCGAACGATGGCCCGGTCTTGGCCACCTCCACGCCGTCGATCACCAGCCGCGCGCCATCGCGAGCCAGCAGATAAAAGGTATAGCCGCCGTCGGCGGGAATATCGATGAAGCCGTCCCACACGGCGGCGTAATGCGTAAATCCCTGCGCGTCCGCGCGCAGATTGGGACCTTCGCCGGCAAAGACCGCGCGTTCCGTGGCGAGATTCGGAAGCTCGGTCCATTCTCCGGGGTAAATCAGCCAAGTGAGGCCGGCAGCCATTGGACCGGCGATGCTGGCCTGCTCGTGCCACTGGGCCACAGCCACCAACCCTTGCGCCGCCCAATCCTGGCTCCCGTCGCTTTCCTCAATGTGGAGCAGAACCCGAAAACGTCCGGCTCCTTTTGCCGTCCCGTCCAGTTGGGTTCCCTCGGCGTCCGGAAAACGATGGCGTACGCGGCGGCCGCTGGTCTGCGTGCCGTCGCCGAAGAGCCAGGTGTAGCGCGCCCCATGCGAAGGTTGCGCTGTGAAGGTGACTTTCTCTCCCGGAGCGAAGACCGGCGGGTCCTCGGTGAATGCGGCCAGCGGACCATGCGGCGCAGTAAAATGCGCCGGTTTGGCGCCGTCTCCCGTTACCAGCGGCAGACCGGCATCCGTATCCGCGCGCGCCTGCCCGTACTTCACATTGTCGAAGGTCACGTTCGCCACGTCGCCGGTTATCGTGGAATCGGCCAGCGGCGGCTGGTCCAGCGCCCAGATATTGCGGAAGGTAAAGCCGCTCAAGCCAGGGTATTCCTGCTCCATCTGCACCAGCGAGTACCAGTTGTCCAGAAACAGATTTTCAAATGTGTAGCCGGAGTGAATTCCCTTGGCTCCGTTTGCGCCCCAAAGGCCGAACAGGCCATAGGTTTGTCCGCATGCCCCGATGCCGCCGTGCAGAATGTCGGAGTCGCGCAGAGTGAAATCGCTTGAGTTGAAGGTCTTGCGCGGCCAGCCGGTGCGCACGATGTTCGAGATGCTGGTGGAAAGCACGCTGTGTTCGATGAGGATGTTCCGCACATCGTGGCCGGGACGCAGCATGGCCTCGTCGCTGTAGCCGTCCCAGTTGCCCTGCATGACAAGAACATCGTCCGAGGAGCGGATAAAGGCGTCGCGTACCACGGCGTCGCCGCCGCCCAGCCAATCGATGCCATCCTGGTTGGCATTGCCCGGATTGCCGCCGATCACGCGCAGGTCGTCGAACGCAAAACCAGTCGAGTCCTTCATCTGGATCGACCAGGTCCTCGACCTCACAATGCAGGTCAGCCCGTCGATCTCCACGTTCTTGGCCTCCAGCGCGCCGACGCAGTGCCAGTCGGGCTTCTGCATCCAGCCTTCGTCGCTGTTGGGGTCCTGCGGCCCGTCATACACAATGGTCCCCCGGCCCAGAATTTTTACATTCTCAACCTTCCATAGATTCAAGCTTCCGAAGAAGTACGAACCGGGCGCCAGGTACAGGGTCTCGCCGCTCCTGGGATTCAGGCTCTCGTGGTAAACCCCCGGCTGATAGGCATGAATCTTGGGGTCACGCGGCAAGGGCGGCAGCGGCGTGCCGGCAAAGAGGAAGAGCATCCTGGCGTAGTTCAGGAAGTCGCCGGGCCGGGAGATCGATAGCTTGGCCGGCCCCGCTAGCCGGAAGCGAATGGTCTGGCCGGTTCTCGTGGGCCGCAGGCCCAGCCGCCAGGGCTGAATGTCCACGCCCTTGTCCCAGAATCCCTGCTCGGCGGCGGTAATCTCCACGCTGACCGGGCCGGTCGCGTCGAAGCTGACATATTCGTAACTCGCGGCGGCGTGCGCCACGTCGATGGGCTGACCATTCACGCGGACCGTGAAGGCCGTCGAGCGCATCTCCGGCGGAACCGGCGCACTCTGCACACGCGCTGCGGCGTGGGCGACAACAGGAAGCGCGAAAAAAACTACGAGCAGAGGTTGAAAAGCCAGCAAGAAGAGGCTCCGGCAACAAAGTGGGGACGAAACCACTCTAACACCGGGGCAAGCGGAATCAATTGCACTCTGGGGGTTGCCAACAAATTTAATCGGCCAGAATGCCCGCAACTTGCTGTATCTCCGGCTTCGCATAGTCCTGCAATTGCTCTACAGCTTCGACTGCCAGCGCTGCGAGAGCCGCAGCGACTTGCGAATGAGGTAGTTCGTGAGCAGGAGAAGCAGGCTGCCCAGTGTGAGTGCCAGCGGAATGATCCACAAACCAAGCACTTCATGCGCCTGTGGGAGGTACCCGTATTCAAATGCTCCAGCAGCCACCAGCCGGCCATCCTGAACCCAAGCGCCGGTGTGCGAGGGGACGAATATCTTGGCTAGAGCGACGAAAAGAAGGCCGGCTCCAAACGAATATCCGAAGAGACCGCAAGTGAAGACGAAGATGCCGAAAACGCTCTTGGTAGCCAGCCGCAGCGCGGCGCGGAGCAGCTTCACAGGAGAGAAGCTGCGGCTCGCCTGCCGGATCAACACTCCATCGCGATACTGCGCGGCCAGCTCCTCAGCCGGCCCCAGCCGCGCCAATACGCTCTCCACTGACGCGCCGGATTCAACAGAGTCGCGAATGTGCGCGCCGATTTCGCGCACGATCTCTTCTCGCTCGGCGATGGTCAGCGGGCCAAGATGCAAGCGGAGCGCGGTCAAATAGCTGTCAATCTGCATTTCTGTAGTCATTGGTGTTTCTCCTTTTTCGTGAGTACGGGTTCGAGCAGACGGCTCAGGCCGCCGGAAAAGCTGGTCCAGGCCTCGGCCATCAGGCGCAGACGCTGGCGTCCGGCATCGGTCAGCGAGTAGTACTTGCGCGGGTGTCCGGCCTCGGACTCCACCCACTCGGAGGTGAGCAGGCCTTCGGCCTTGAGCCGGTTCAGGATGGGGTAGATGGTGCCTTCCGCCAGAGCCAACTGCGAGTGACTCTCTAGAAAGCGAATGATTTCAAGGCCATACAGCCGTCCCTGCCAAAGACTGGCCAAAGCCGCCATCTCCACAGCCCCCTTTCGTAGTTGCGCCTCCCAACGGTCCGGCTGCTCGCCTTCGGCAGGTTGCGCCCTTTGGATTGCCATAGCTTTATACCTCGTATTACTATGTATAGTGCTATGGAACATACCTGTCAAGTGCAAATCTTGATTTTCCTGAAAAATTCTTTGAGGGGATTCGGGAGAGGTAGTCTGCTTCAGATGCCTTCGCCATGGAGGCCTACTCGCGCAGGTGAATTGGATGGTTCCGGGGGGAAGGCAGCTTTCCGGCCCGATGCAAGGCAAGACAATATTTTCCTTTGCCAGCCGTTTATATAATTGGGTCGAGAATCCCAAGGGAACAACACCGCTTCATATTGCGTTAGATCTTTGGAGGCAATGCAATGACCATCTGCCCTATCGACAACTCACAACGAACGGCTGCAAGAGTGACAGCTTTTACTTACCTGATCACTTTCGCGCTCGTGGTCTACGTTCACTACGGAATCATCTGGCGTCTGACCACTGAGAATGCCGCCGAGACCGCACGCAATATCCTGGCGCACGAACAATTTTTTCGCACCGGCATCGCCTTGAATATCCTTTACAGCGCGGGCATCTTCGTGCTGCTCACCGCGCTCTACGTGGTTCTCAAGCCGGTCAACAAGGGCCTGGCCCTGCTGGCAGCCTTCTGGTGGGTCGTGTATGCCTTCACCTGGCTGTTTATGTCGCTCAACTATTTTCATGCGTTGCTGCTCCTCAAAGGCGTGGATTACCTGAGGGCCTTTGAACCGGAGCGGCTTCAGGCCTGGGCGATGTTCTATTTCAAAATGGGTTTTGACATTTATTACGTTGGCTTGCTGTTTTGGGGATTGGCATCCACAGTCTGCGCCTGCCTGTGGTTCAAGTCCCGCTATATTCCTCGCTGGCTGGCTGCCTTCGGCGTGCTCTCGTCAGCATTTGCCGCGGCCTGTTCCTTCGCGCTCTTCATCAATCCCCACTTCGACAAGATCGTGGGCCTGGGGTGGTTCGATTCGCCCATGGGTCTCTTCGATATAGCCCTGAGTTTTTGGCTACTCTTCAAGGGATTGAAGCCGCCCGCGGCAACCGAAGCACGAACACAGGCCGTCGCTGTCTAACCTTTCCTTCCAGCCTCGGGTCATGGCGATTTTGCATCATGCGGGGAACTTCACCGGGCGCGCGCTCTCGTGATACTATCTCGCCAAGGGCATTCCCCGCCCGCCATCCGGACCCGTCAAGGAGGTCATCATGAGCCCACTCTCCCGTCGCGAATTCCTCAAAGCCTCGCTTGCCGCTGGAGCTATCGCCAGCGCCGGCTCGCTCTCGTTGCACGCCGCCACCGGCAAGGCCACCGACCTCGTCGCGCTGGGCAAATCCGGCCTGAAGGTCACGCGCCTGGCCTTCGGCACCGGCAGCAGAAACGGATATGTGCAGTCCTCTCTCGGACAGAAAGAGTTTTCGCGCCTCATTCACTACGCCTACGAGCGCGGTGTCCGCTTCTTTGAGACCTCTGAGTCCTACACCACTCCCGCCATGCTCGGCGAAGCCCTCAAAGACTTCCCCCGCGAGAGCTACCAGTTGATGAACAAGGTGACCACCGACACGGGCGTCGATCCCCTGAAGCGCTTCGACCAGATGCGCCGCATCTCGCGGACCGAGTACTTCGACATCATGCTCCTCCACTGGCAGGTCTCCGGCGATTGGACGTCCACCACCAGCCGCTGGCAAGACGGCATCCAGGAAGCGCAAGCGAAGCAGATCATCCGCGCGCGCGGCGCGTCGGTCCACGGCCTGCCCGCGCTCCGCCTGATGCCGGGCAACCAATGGCTGGAGGTGGCGATGATCCGCATGAACCACAACGGTACGGCCATGGACGGCCCCGTCCACGACGACGGCAATCCCGGCAACGTGCCAGAAGTTGTCGAGCACGTCCACCAGGTGAAAAAGAATGGCATGGGCGTGATCAGCATGAAGCTGGTGGGCGACGGCGCCTTCAAGCGCCACGAAGACCGGCAGGCGGCCATGCGCTTCGCCTTCAAGAATGCCGGAATCGATTGCGCCACCGTGGGCTTCAAGAGCACGCAGGAGATCGACGAAGCCATCGACAACATGAATGTTGCGTTGACATAAGGATTTTTAACTGTCGTGTCAAGCGAACATTTGCATCTGCTCGTGCTTCAGTGAATTGATTCGATCAAACAATTTGATTTTTTCGTCAGCTTTTTGCTTGGCGTACTCCGACATGTACGAAACCAATTGCTCAAGCTGTTCAACTGTCGATATATTCTTGAATGCTTTGACCTTATTCACAAAAACGACTGACTTTTTCTTGCGTACCAACAATTCTATAACGTTACTAAGTGTCCCCGTGCTTTTCGTATCCCAAATCATCAGGCCAATGTCTGCTACCTCAGCCATGCGAATATCCTTGGCAGTGAAGAACGCACGCGATCCCTCAGCAAGGCGTGTTTCGACTCGCTGAACAGGCCAATTGCCCACGTTATTTCTGGGACGGTCCCCACTACAGAAGACGGTAATTTTACTGGTGCCGCGGTTGAACAGATACGATTGGATTGATGTATCAGCACCATCTGCATCGCCAACCACGACTTCAAAGTTCTGAGCTACGATGTTATCGATGCGCTCTTTGACTTTGGTATCAAGGTGCTTGATGTTCATCGAACCAGCAATGAAAACTCTCGTATTCATTCACGATCTCCACGTCAATGCAACTACATATATTTTCCCAATTTTGGGGTACATCCGCAATACCTTACAGGCCGTCTCCATTGAGGCCCCAGTATGGAACAGGTCATCGACAACAAGCGCATTCCACTGTCCATTGTTTGAGATTTCATCGTTCACACTGAAACTACTACCAATTGCTTCGATTTTCTCATCCTTCGTGCTCAAATCTTTGAGGGATTTCCTATTTTTGGCCTTTACCAACAGATTGCAAAACACGGGTAGTTTCATCAGGGTTCCCAGTTCTTTTGCGACCTCAGCGACGGGCTGGCGGGCTCTTTGTGTAGATGCTGGCATCGGAACGATTAAACCAACCTTGGAAAACTTTGGGCAGATGTTATCGACAACAGCTTGAGCAAGAGGCTTTGCTTGCGCCCAGTCTTGGCGATATTTGAGCTGGTATGTAGCTTCGCCTACCTCTGTACGGGTTGTATTGAATTGTGGATGTCCGTGCTCATCGTCTCCGAGGTACACACTGGACACACTGTGCTTGTCTAGCACCCACCCTTCATCCCACGGTCCCCTAATCTGTCTGAGAGAAACTTTCAAGATGCGGCTCCGATTCTGCAACCGCGAACACACCAAGAGAAAGTGCGAAAAATAATGCTTATGTAACGCATCGACCCTCTAAGCGGGAGCCATACTGAGCTTATTGACAAGTAATAACAGATTAAGTCCGTTGGTGCCAACTCCCGTAACATAAGTTGTCATCGCACCATTTCGCCCTAGATTCCCTCGCCCATCGAGACATACTGCCTCAGCCGCTCCAGCTCCGCGCGATAAGCTTCGCGTTCGGCGGCCTCGGTGGTGAACTGTTCAGCCGGCCTGGGCTTGCCGCCTAGGCGCTCTTCCAACTCCTCCACGCGCGCAGACAGCGCAATCAGCGAATCCGAGAGCGGATCTTTAATGTCGTGCGGATCGGTAATCAGCACCCGCTCCCCGTTGCGATAGACGATGTGCGCCGGAACGCCCACCACCGTCGAGTTGGGCGGCACGTCGGAGAGCACCACCGAGCCCGCGCCCACGCGCGAGTTCTCGCCAATGGTGATGTTGCCCAGCAGGTTGGCGTTATTGCCGATAAAAACCCCGTCGCAGACCGTGGGATGCCGCTTGCCGTGCTGCTTGCCCGTGCCGCCCAGCGTCACGCCCTGATACATGGTCACGTCGCTGCCCACAATCGCCGTTTCGCCGATCACCACGCCGGTGGCGTGGTCGATGAAGAGCCGCCGCCCCAGCAGCGCGCCGGGATGAATATCGACGCCGGTAAAAAAACGGCCTACCTGCGAGAGCAGCCTTGCCGGCAGGCGCAGCTTCGCGCCCCACAGCCAATGCGAGATGCGATGTATCCACACCGCCCACAGCCCCGGATAGCAGAGAAAGACCTCCAGCCGTGAGCGCGCCGCCGGGTCGCGCTCCAGCACGGAGTTGATGTCTTCGCGGATGCGGGCCAACAGATCCATATTAGAAAGTCTACAGTTCCAATCTCGGGACCGGTGTGAATGTCGCACCGTCCTGATCAAAAAATCGAGAACTAGGGCGCCAACAATAATGTGGCGGACCGCAATGAATCACTCGATGCCTAGAAGCGCGTACGCGGCAGATTCGATATCCTGGAGCGAATCGCCGGATTGAATCTTGAGTATAGGCATTTTGAATTGTCTTGCAGCGATTTCCAGCAATGAAGCCTGGTAAATGCTGCGTTCCAGATAGTGACGGATCATCGTCTCTTCCGACGAGGCTCCCCGGTAAAAATCCACATCGGCCCGAATTCGTTTTTCGAGAGTCTCCCGGTCAGGTATTAACCAAAGAGATTTCACGTTTGCCAGGGATATGCCGGCAACCTTTTCGGGGTGCAACTGCCACCCTTCAATGAGCGCCGGAGAGGACCATGTTGCGTGCGCGAGGGCTACGGGCCGTACGCCCTCCCATACAGTCGCGTGCTCTATGCCGAAATCATCGATGAGCTTCTCCGGCGGATGTTGAACGTAGTACTCCCGGTAATCGAGTGCGCTCATGAAATGCAATTCAGGATGAGTGAATGCATTCGTTGCGCCGCGCATCGCCGCCGTCAAGTCATCGACCGAGATCAGGAAGAGCCCCAACCTGATCGCCAGCAACTTACCCAGGCTGGTCTTCCCAGACATTGGCGGGCCGCCGAGGAATAGAACTTGAATCACCGAACTTCCCCTTCATTGAAGACGCTATTCTCAGCCGCGCGTGGGTGCCCCAGGTCCGGGGTCCCCACGGACAGGTCTTCGTCCGTGGGGTGGAGATCCCTCGCATTTGGGGACCTGGGATACGAAACCCTCAACAAACTCCGCCCGTGCGGCCAGCACCTACGCGGCAATCGCCTCCACCGGCAACGCCAGAGCCTGTTGGCGCAGCGACTCGAA
>Ga0326727_10013260_pt1 | contig 18410 bp, 15 predicted proteins | sample MB2enrmetagenome_FD_207643 | JGI IMG/M metagenome (GOLD analysis project Ga0326727, IMG submission 207643) | Lab enriched peat soil microbial communities from McLean, Ithaca, NY, United States - MB29MY | ecosystem: Environmental > Terrestrial > Soil > Wetlands > Peat | place: USA: New York...
ATCATCCCGGCGCGCCCTCCGCCCTCGATGGTGAGGTTGCAGAGGGTCATCCGCTGCTCCATGGAGAGGTCGCGGACGGCCTGTCCGGTGTACTCGACGACGTGGCCGGCGGCCCCCGCGGTGCCGATGGTGTGGAGCACGCCGAGGGCGACGTCCTTGGCGGTGACGCCGTTGGCGAGGCCGCCCTCGATCCTCACCTCCAGGGTTCGGGGCCGGAACTGGCGGAGGCACTGGGTGGCCAGCACGTGCTCGACCTCCGAGGTGCCGATCCCCAGCGCGAAGGCACCGAAGGCTCCGTGGGTGGCAGTGTGCGAGTCCCCGCAGACGATGACCGTGCCGGGCAGGGTCAGCCCCAGCTCCGGCCCGATGACGTGGACGATCCCCTGCCAGCGGTGGCCGATGCCGAAGCAGGTGATCCCGCTCTCCTCGCAGTTGCGCCGGAGCGTCTCCATCTGGGTGCGGCTGATCTCGTCGGCGCCCCCGAGCACGTCCTCGGTGGTGGGGACGTTGTGGTCCATGGTGGCGACGACCTGGCCGGGCCGGCGCACTCGCCGTCCCTCGAGGCGCAGACCCTCGAAGGCCTGCGGCGAGGTGACCTCGTGGACCAGGTGGAGGTCGACGTAGATGAGCGCGGGAGAGCCCGGCTCCTCGACCACCACGTGGGCGTCCCAGATCTTGTCGAAGAGCGTCCGTGGGCCCCGGCCGGTGCCGTCGGTCACCGGCCCACCTCCGTCCCGACCCGCTCCGCGCCCATCCGCTCGGGGGTGAGGCGCGGACCGCTGTCCCCGGACGCGATCACCCGGTTGAGGGCCTGGACGTAGGCCTTGGCCGCGGCCACGATGATGTCGGTGTCGGCGCCGCGGCCGGAGCTCAGCGTGCCGTGGTGACGGAGCCGGACGGTGACCTCGCCGACCGCGTCCATCCCCGCGGTGATGGCCTGGACCGCGAATTCGTCCAGCTCACCCTCCACCTGGACCAATGCGTCGATGGCCCGGTAGGTGGCGTCGATGGGGCCGTCGCCGAGGGCCACCGTCTCCCGGCTCTCCCCGCCGGGCAGGAGCATCCGCACCGTGGCGGTGGGCCGGAGGTTGGTGCCGCAGCTGACCTGGAGGTGCTCGAGACGGAAGGATTCCGCCACCCCCTGGCGCTCGTCGGCGACGATCGCCTCGAGGTCGCGATCGGTGACCTCGCGCTTGCGGTCGGCCAGCTCCTTGAAGCGGACGAACGCCCGCTTGAGGTCCTCGTCGTCGAGGCGGTAGCCGAGGGCGGCGAGGCGCTCCCGGAGAGCATGACGCCCGCTCAGCTTGCCGAGCACCAGGGTCGAGCCGGCTCCGACCTCCTCGGGCTCCATGATCTCGAAGGTCCGCCGGTCCTTGAGCATGCCGTCCTGGTGGATGCCGGCCTGGTGGGCAAAGGCGTTGCCGCCCACCACCGCCTTGTTGGGCTGGACGAGCATTCCACTCAGCTGGGAGACCAGCCGCGAGGTGCGGAAGAGCTGGGTGTGGTCGAAGTGGGTGGCCACCCCGAAGACCTCGGGGTGAAGCCGGACGGCCATGGCCACCTCCTCGAGGGCGGTGTTGCCGGCGCGCTCGCCGATCCCGTTGATGCACCCCTCCACCTGGCGGGCGCCGGCGAGAATGCCGATCAGGGAGTTGGCGGTGGCCAGACCCAGGTCGTTGTGGCAGTGCACCGAGAGGGTGACGCCCTTGAGGGCGGGGACCTGCACGTAGAGCCACTCGATGAGCTGGCGGAACTCGTCGGGAGTGGCGTAGCCGACGGTGTCGGCGAGGTTGATGGTCGTCGCCCCCGCCTCGATGCACCCGTTCAGCACATGGGCCAGATAGTCCGGCTCCGTGCGCGTCGTGTCCATGGCCGAGTACTCGACGTCATCCTGGAACGACTTGGCCAGGCGGGTCATGCTCACCGCGCGCTCGTAGACCTCGGCCTGGGTCATGCGCAGCTGACCCTCGCGGTGGATCGGCGAGGTGCCGATGAAGACGTGGATGCGGGCGCGCTTCGCCCTGGCGAGCGCCTTGGCACAGGAGCGGACATCCTCCTCGAAGCAGCGGCTCAGGCCGGCGATGACCGGCCCCTCGACCTGCTCGGCGATGGCCGTGACGGCGGCGAAGTCGCCGGGAGAGCTGTAGGGGAAGCCGGCCTCGATGACGTCGACGCCGAGCCGGGCCAGCTGATGGGCGATGGCCAGCTTGTCCTCGGCGCTGAAGGTCACGCCCGGCGACTGCTCGCCGTCGCGCAGCGTGGTGTCGAGGATGGTGAGCCGCTCCAGCTTCTCCGGAGCCTGCTTCACGAGGAGCGGGTTGCCCAGGCTGACCGATCCCGCACCGGCCCCGCTCGATCCCCCCGCTCCGGCTACACCCCCTCCCGCGTTGGATGCCTTCGCGCTGGCGCTCATACCTCTTTCCTCTCTGCGCTGCCGTCACCCTGGGACGCGAGCACTTCCTCCATGCCCGGCGCGGTCTTGGCCCCCAGCCAGCTCATCTTGGAGCGGAGCTCGGCGCCGACCTTCTCGACCGGGTGGTGGCGATCCTCGTCGCGGTACTCCAGGAAGTTGGGCAGCCCGAGCTTGTTCTCCTCGATCCAGCGCTGGGCGAAGCTCCCGTCCTGGATGTCCTTGAGGATGGCGTGCATCGCCTGCCGGCTGGTCTCGTTGACGACCTTGGGGCCGCTCACATAGTCGCCGTACTCGGCGGTGTCGCTCACCGAGTAGCGCATGTAGGCGAGACCGCCCTGGTACATGAGGTCGACGATGAGCTTGAGCTCGTGCATCACCTCGAAGTAGGCGAGCTCGGGCTGGTAGCCGGCCTCGGTCAGGGTCTCGAAGCCGGCCTTGACCAGCGAGGACACTCCCCCGCAGAGCACCGCCTGCTCCCCGAAGAGGTCGGTCTCGGTCTCCTCCGCGAAGGTGGTCTCGAGCACCCCGGCGCGGGTGCCGCCGATGCCTCGCGCGTAGGCCAGGGTGCGGGCGCGAGCCGTGCCGGTCGCGTCCTGGTGGACGGCGAAGAGGCAGGGAACTCCCTGGCCGTCCTGGTAGGTGCGCCGGACCAGGTGGCCGGGTCCCTTGGGGGCCACCATGCTGACGTCCACCCCGGTGGGTGGCTGGATCAGCTCGTAGCGGATGTTGAACCCGTGGGCGAACATCAGCATGTCGCCCGGCTTGAGGCTGGGGGCGATGGCGGTGTCGTAGAGCTCGCGCTGGCGGGTGTCCGGGATCAGCACCATGACCACGTCGGCCTCGGCGCTCGCCTCGGCGGGAGTGAGGACCCGGAGCCCCTCGGCAGCGGCCGCCGCCCGGCTCTTGCTGGTCGCGGGCAGCCCGACCCGGACGTCGAAGCCCGAATCGCGCAGGTTGAGGGCGTGGGCATGGCCCTGCGATCCGTAGCCGAGGATGGCGATCCGCTGGCCCTGGAGGGCCGCCGGGTCGGCGTCGGCGTCGTAGTACATGCGGGCGGTCATTGTGGGAGCTGTCCTCCGGGTGTCTGGGACGCGGTCGCCGGCGTCGGGTGACGGCCGGTGGAGGTGGTCACGGCGTGGATTCTGCCTCGCACTAGATGTCTCCGGTCGTGTCGGCGCCGCCGCCCACCCGGACCAGCCCGGGCGGGACGGCGGCCTCGGCGTCGCCCCCGAGGTCGACCGGGCTGAGCCGCGTCTGGTCGCCCCGGACCAGGGCGACCGCCCCGCTCCGGGCCACCTCCTTGATCCCGAAGGGGCGCATCAGCTCGACGAAGGTGTCGATCTTCTCGGGGGTCCCGGTCACCTCGATGATCATCGTGCTGGAGGCGATGTCGACGATCCGCCCCAGGAAGACGTTGACCACCTGCAGGAGCTCGGTGCGCTGCCCGACCGGCGCGTTCATCCGGATCAGGAGCAGCTCGTGGGCGACGTTGCGCAGCCCGGTGATGTCGTCGATGCTGATGACGTCGATCAGCTTGGTCAGCTGCTTGGTGGCCTGCTCCGCCTGCTGGCGGCCGACGTGGACGGCGATGGTCATCCTCGACACCGTCTCGTCCTCGGTCGGCCCGACCGAGAGGGAGTCGATGTTGAAGCCGCGCCGGCGGATCATGGAGGCCACCCGGTTGAGCACGCCCGGCCGATTCTCGACCAGGACCGAGAGCAGACGGCTGGGGTTCATCAGCTCGCCTCCACGAAGTCGAGCATCCCCTTGCCGAGGGGAACGATGGGGTAGACGTTGGCGCGCGGGTCGATGTCGAAGGCCAGCAGCACCGGCCCCCGATGGGCGAGCGCCTCATCCAGCATCGGTCCCACCTCCTCGCGGCGATCCGTGCGCATCGCCTTCATGCCGAAGGCCTCGCCGAGCTTGACGAAGTCGGGAGTGCAGGAGAGCTGGACGGCGCTCTGCACTCCGTCGTAGAAGTCGTCCTGGAACTGGCGCACCATGCCCAGCGAGTTGTTGTTGAGGATGATGACCTTGACGTCGATCTGGTTCTCGACCATCGTCGCCATCTCCTGCACGTTCATCAGGAAGCCGCCGTCGCCGGTGACACAGAAGACGGTGCGGTCGGGGTTGCTGAGCTTGACCCCCATCGAGGCGGGGAAGGCGAAGCCCATGGTGCCCATGCCCCCGGAGTTGAGGAAGCGCCCGGGCTTGGCGTAGTTGAACCAGAGTGCCGACCAGATCTGGTTGTTGCCGACGTCGGCGAGCACGATCGCCTCGTCGTGGCAGCGGGCGTACATCTCCTCCAGCACCTCCTGGGGCTGCAGGAACCCGTCTCGTTTCACGTAGTGGACCGGGTGCTCCTCCTTCCACTGGTCGATCTGGGTCAGCCACGCGTGCTCCCGCTTGGGCTCGACCCGGGGGATCAGCTGGCGCAGCGCGGTCCTGGCGTCGGCGACCACCGAGACGTGGGGCACCACGCTCTTGCCGATCTCGGCGGGATCGATGTCGATGTGGATGAGGTGCTCGACGCGGGGCGCGAAGGAGTCCAGCCGGGTGGTCACCCGGTCGTCGCAGCGCATCCCCACCATCATCAGCACGTCCGCGTCGCAGACCGCCTTGTTGGTGTAGCCGGCGCCCATGAAGCCGACCATCTGGAGCGCCATCGGGTCCTGGAGGGGGAAGGCGCCAGTGCCGAGCAGGGTCCAGCCGACCGGGATGTGGGCCCGGTGGGCAAGTTCCAGCACCTCCTCCTCGGCCTGGGAGATGATCACGCCGCGTCCGATCAGCATCACCGGCCGCTTCGCCTGCTTGATCAGGTCGGCGATGCGCTGCAGCTTGACGGGGTCGGGCGCGGGCGGCGCCGGGTAGGAGCGCAGCCGGACCGGCTCCTCGGGGTAGTTGAACTCGGTGACGGCCGCCTGCAGGTCCTTGGGGAAGTCGATGACCACCGGACCGGGACGGCCCGAGCGGGCCACGTGGAAGGCCTCCTTGATGGTGGGGGCGATGTCCTCGACCCGGGTCACCAGGTAGGAGTGCTTGACCACCGACATGGTGGAGCCGATGACGTCCGACTCCTGGAAGCTGTCGGTGCCGATGGCGGCGACCGCCACCTGGCCGGTGATGGCGACGACCGGCACCGAGTCGGCGTAGGCGGTGCCCAGCCCGGTGACCAGGTTGAGGGCCCCCGGCCCGCTGGTGGCGAAGCAGACGCCGACCGCGCCGGGCCGGCTGCGCGCGTAGCCGTCGGCGGCGTGGGCGGCACCCTGCTCGTGGCGGACCAGGATGTGGTGCAGCTGCGGATACTCGGGGAGGCGGCGGTAGATCCAGAGGTTGGCCCCGCCGGGGTAGCCGAAGATGGTGTCGACCCCCTCGCGGATCAGCGACTCGAGGCAGATCTCGGCCCCGGTCAGCCGTCGCGGGGCGCTGCTGGCGACACCGTCGGCCGGCGGGGCCGTGGTCGCCCTGGGGTGGCTGCGGGTTTGGATCATTGAAAGGCCCTCTGCATTGCCTGGAGGACGAAGTCGGCACCCGGGTCGTCGCATCGCGCTCGCGCCGGCCATGACCGAGCGCGGGCCGGAGCCGTGCCCCGGTCGCGGCGGGAGGCGACGGCGAGCAGGCCCCATTGGGAGCCGGCGTCGTGCCGGCGCACGTCTGCCCCCCGGCGGTGCCGGCGTCGCTCACCGCCCCCTGGGCGTGGGCTCGGTCCCTGTCCGTTGCTGGCCATGCTCTGCCTCCTGCTCGGACCCGGACACAAAAGAAGGGGCCCCCTCGTGGGAGGGGGCCCCTTGGCTTGTTCCGGTCTGGTTCTGGTGGCCTACGTGCGCACGAACCCGGCCTGAAGCCTGGAAGCCCCGCTCCTAATCAGGAGCAGGCCCAGCAGCAGTACCAGGGCGGCGGCGTAGGTCATCGTGGCCCCGGAGCATATCGTGGGGGCGGTTGCCGCGTCAACCGAAGCGGGGTGACGATCCCGTTAACGGGAGGGGAGGGCGGTGAGCGGCGAGCCCCCCGCCGGGAGTGGGACGGCCGCCGGTGGCACTGGAGTGAGGCGGGTGAGGCCTGTATCCTTGCGGGCCATGACCCAGAACGGCCACCCCCGCAAGAGCGCCGTGATGCTGCACGGTCCCGACCGCGCCGCCGCCCGGGCGATGCTCCACGCCATCGGATTCAGCCGCGAGGACCTGGAGCGCCCCATCATCGGCGTCGGCCACGCCTGGATCGAGACCATGCCCTGCAACTGGAACCACCGGGTGCTCGCCGAGCAGGTGAAGGCCGGCGTCCGGGCCGCCGGTGGGACCCCGATGGAGTTCAACACCATCGCGGTCAGCGACGGCGTCTCGATGGGCACCGAGGGCATGAAGGCGTCCCTGATCTCGCGCGAGGTGATCACGGACTCGATCGAGCTGGTGGCGCGCGGGCACAGCTTCGACGGGCTGGTCCTCATCGCCGGCTGCGACAAGACCATCCCGGCGGCCGCGATGGCGCTGTGCCGGATGGACCTTCCCGGACTGGTCCTCTACGGGGGCACCATCGCCCCGGGTCGCCTCCACGAGCGTGACGACCTCACCGTCCAGGACGTCTTCGAGGCCATCGGCGCCTTCAACGCGGGGCGGATCGACGACGCCGAGCTGCGCGCAGTGGAGGAGGCCGCCTGCCCCGGCGCCGGTGCCTGCGGGGGCCAGTACACCGCCAACACCATGAGCGGCGCCCTCGAGTTCCTCGGCCTCAGCCCGGCCGGTGCCAACGGCATCCCGGCATTGCACGCGGACAAGGCCGCGGCCGCCGACGCGGCCGGGCGGCTGGCCGTCCGGCTGGTCGCCGAGGACCTGCGACCCCGCTCGATCGTGACCCGCGAAGCGCTGGAGAACGCCATCGCCTACTTCTCGGCCACCGGTGGATCGACCAACGCCGTGCTCCACCTCCTGGCCATCGCCGCCGAGGCCGAGGTGCCGCTGGAGATCGACGACTTCCAGGCGATCTGCGCCCGCACTCCGATCCTCGCCGACCTCCGTCCGGGAGGGCGCTTCGTGGCCACCGACATCCACCGCGCCGGAGGGCTGGCGGTGCTGATGCAGCGCCTGCTCAGCCTCGGGCTGCTCCACGGCGACGCGCGCAACGTCGAGGGCCGCAGCCTCGCGGAGATCGCGGCCGATGCCCACGAGACCCCGGGTCAGCAGGTCTTCCGCGCCGCCGGCAACCCGGTCCGCGCCCACGGCGGCATCGCCATCCTGCGCGGCAACCTGGCCCCTGGCGGCAGCGTGATCAAGCTGGCCGGCCACGACCGGATCTCGCACCGCGGGCCGGCGCGAGTCTTCGACTCCGAGAACGACGCCTTCGCCGGGGTGCGCGAGGGGAAGGTGCAGGCCGGTGACGTGGTGGTCATCCGCTACGAGGGTCCGGTCGGCGGACCGGGGATGCAGGAGATGCTCTCGGTCACCGGCGCGCTCGCCGGTGCGGGTCTCGACGACTCCGTGGCCCTGGTCACCGACGGCCGCTTCTCGGGGGCGACCCACGGTTTCATGGTCGCCCACGTCGTCCCCGAGGCCGCCCTGGGCGGACCGCTGGCAGCGCTGCGCGACGGCGACATCGTGAACATCGACGTGGCGGCGCGCGCGATGTCGGTCGAGCTGCCCGAGGCCGAGATCGCCGCCCGCCTGCGGGATTGGAAGCGGCCGGAGCCCCGCTACCGGACCGGCGCCTTCGCCAAGTACGCGGCCAGCGTGGCCTCGGCGAGCGAGGGCGCCGTCACCCGTCCGGCCGGCGCGGCGGTCGCGGAGCCCGCGCCCGCCTGATCCGTTCCGCGTCTCGCCGGGGGTCCAGTGAGGGAACGGCGACAGATGCGAGCTGCCACCCGGCCATTTCGTGATACACAACGTGCATGAGCGATGACAGGGGGGCACTCGACGGTGTGCCGGGGCGGATTCGACGGAGGCCCGAGGACTTCGATGCGTCGTACGCCGGCACACCCGCATGGGACATCGGCCGACCTCAGCGTGCCTTCCTGGAACTTGCTGAGGGAGGCGCTCTGCGCGGTCGAGTGCTGGACGTCGGCTGTGGGACCGGAGAGCATGCCCTCATGGCCGCTCGCCTCGGCCACGAGGCCACCGGCATCGACACGGCCCAGACAGCCATCGCCATCGCACAAGGCAAAGCCCGCGACCGAGGCGTGACCGCCCGGTTCCTCGTTTGGAACGCCCTGCAGCTATCTGACCTCAACGAGCAGTTCGACAGCGTGCTCGACAGCGGACTCTTTCATGTCTTTGACGACGATGACCGTGTCCAGTACGTCGACAGCCTTCGGGCCGTCCTTCCGCCGGGCGGCCGCATGTACATGCTCTGCTTCAGTGACCGCCAGCCGGGCGACTGGGGCCCCAGGCGGGTTACCCAGCATGAGATCAGGGCCAGCTTCCGTGATGGGTGGCAGGTGGATTCGATCGAAGCCTCCACGATCGGCACCCTCAACCTCGACCCACACGGCGCACGCGCCTGGCGAGTGTCCATCAGCCGAACCTGACGGGCGGCCTGGGTTAGCGAGGCCGGCTCGGTCACGCTCCGAGCCGTGGCAAGGACCCTCTGGAGACATCGACTCACTCTGCCCAGGCGGCGGCGCGATCACTCCCATGTCGCGACGCCGACGGCGGGCGGCCCATTCATCCACGGCGCGGTCCGCGGAGAGGGGCCTGTGGAGGCGGTTCACGGGCCGCTGCTCTCGATTGGGCTGCTCCCAGAGTTGGGGTTGGCTGGGCTGGGCCCGATGGTCAGCTTGCCGTTGACGCAGCTGTACGTGTAGCCGCCGGTGAGGAAGCCGGTTCCCGAGCCGTACATCTCTCCCCTGGAGGGACAACTTACCGGGTAGGACGTCTCCTGCAGGCCGACGACCGTCACCGCGAGAGCGGCGCACGCGGCGGCGAGTACGATGGCGAGGCCGGGCGGCCGTGCGGCCCGCTGCCTGACCACGGCGATGACCAGCGGGATGGCGGCAAGGATGAGCAGCAGGCCAATCGAGAAGATGCCGAGCACCCCAAAGATCAGCGTGCCAGTGGCGCTGAAGCTCATCAGCGCGAGCTGGAGGCGGGGCTGAGAGGTATCCGCCCCGAGCAATGCCAGGAGGCCGCAGACGGCCAGGAAGACGGCGACGAAGGGGACCCTCAGGGTGTTGTCCGTGGCCCCCTGCTGGCTGATCGCGAACAGATAGACGCCGTCGGCGACCAGGATGAACGCGCCGCCCAGCGTGGCCAGCCGTCTCACTGCACAGTCAGCCTACGCCGACCCGGGCTCCGGTTGGCACCAGACCGTGCCGGGATGCTGTCCATCCATCTGCTCGTCCTGTCCCTTCTCTCTGCCAAGGGTTGACTCAGCCGGTCCCCTCTTGGGGCGCCGGGCGGCCGTCGAGTGTCATCCCCCAACCCCGGCCCAGCCGGGTGGCCCGATCCCGTGGAGATCACGCTCACGCTCACCGAGGGCATTGGGGACAAGTATGTCCTTAAGGGGTCCGCGGGGGCTGGGACCCGGAACGGGCTCGACCCCCGCGTCGCCCCGACCATGCCGGCACGGCGCCGGCGGGGTGATTCGTCACGAAATGTTCGTGACGAATCGCACGAATTCCCGGAGGAGAACATGGTCCCTCGGATCCATGGGCTCGAACGAGTGCGGCGTTCCCGCGCCCAGATCAGGTCCGGGGCGCTATCCGAGCCTGTTCGTCACCCTCTCGCGCCTACCAAAGCCCCTGGCGCTCTGGGGGCCGCTTGCCCTATAGGTGGGGCGTTTGGACCGCCCGCCAACCGAGCGAAGGGATTCTGATGAGCGTCACCCCCGACGACCTCCGCCAAGTCGCCCTGAAGCAGCTCCAGGAGCGGCGTGACTTCATGCCCCACCTCCTGGCCTACATCCTCGTCAACGCCGGGCTGGTCCTGGTCTGGGCGCTCGTCTCCCACGGGATCTTCTGGCCGGGGTTCGTGCTCCTCTTCTGGGGCTGCGGCCTGGTGATCCACGCCTGGACCGCCTTCATCCGGAGGCCGATCACCGAAGCCGAGGTCGAGCGCTACATGGCGCGGCTGCACGGCTGAGGCCTGGACGAACCCGCTTCGGAGGCACCGGGCAGGGTCTCGCCTGGACCCCGGCCGCGGGCCCGCGGCGCTGGGAGACGCCCCGGTGGCCCCTCGGGGCCGCCGCTCAACCGCCCTGGCGCTTCCGGGCGGTGACCAGCCAGTGCTGGGGCAGCCCACGCGCGGCAACGGAGTCGACCGGCAGCGGCCAGCGGCCGTAGTGGGCGTCGGCGGCTCCGCACCGGCTCAGGGTGGCCTCCCAGCCCAGGGTGGCCAGGTAGGCCACGGGGTCGTCGATGGTGCCGATCCAGGGGGCGCCGGCGGCGGCCTGCATCTCGATCCACGGCCGCGTCAGCGGATGGGTTAGCACGGCTCGGTCTGGGATGTCGAATCCCAGCACGCTTCCCGCCGCCGCCAGCGCGGAGACCCGCCCGAGCAGGCCGCCGATCGCGTCGCCGTCGAGGTAGAAAAGGAAGCCCTCGGCCAGCCAGGCGACCGCGGCGTGGGGATCAAGACCCACGTCGACCAGCTGCCCTGGCCAGGTGTTGCCGCTCAGGTCCGTGCAGAGGCGGACGAGGCGAGCACCGCGCGCGGACGCCCCAGCGCCACCCAGGACCTCCTCCTTCTCGTGGATCACCTCCGGCTGGTCCACCTCGAAGACCGAGGTGCCAGCCGGCCAGGCCAACCGCAGGGCGCGGGTGTCCAGGCCAGCGCCGAGCAGGACCACCTGGGTGGCTCCACCGGCGGTGGTGGCGTGAAGCAGGAAGTCGTCGAAGAAGCGGGTGCGCACGATCATCGGCGCGAGGCTCTCGGGGGCGCGCGACTCGGCCCACCGGCGGCCCTCATCACCGGCGAGCTCGGCCGCCCAGGGGTCCTCGAAAAGGGCGTCCTGCCGGTTCGTCTCAATGGCCCGGGCCGCCGCCGTCCAGCGCGCGGTCGCTCCGAGGTCGGTCATCCTTGCGCGGGGGATGATGCGCCCGCGGCGGGTGGGATCGCCAGCGGCGTGGCTCTCACCGCCGAGAGCTCAGATCATCCGCCGGTCCATCGCCCAGCGGGTCAGCTCGTACCTGCTGCTGAGCTGCAGCTTGCGCAGCACCGAGGAGACGTGGGTCTCCACCGTCTTGGCGGAGAGATTGAGGCGCACCCCGATCTCCTTGTAGGTGAAGCCGCGGGCGATATGGCGGAGCACCTCGCGCTCCCGCGGGGTGAGCTGGTCCATCTCCGGATCGATGCTGGTGGGCAGCTCGCCGCGAAACGCGTCCAGGACGAAGCCTGCCAGTCGTGGTGAGAACACCGCATCTCCGCTGCGCACCCGGCGGATGGCGTCGGCGAGGTCGGTGGGGGAGATCGACTTGGTCACATAGCCGCGGGCCCCGGCGCGAATCACCCCGATGACGTCCTCGGGAGCATCGGAGACCGAGATTGCCAGGAAACGGGTCTCCCCCTCGCCGCGGCGGGCGATGGCGTCGGCTACCGTCGCCCCTCCGCCTCCGGGGAGGTGGACGTCGAGCAGGACGACGTCAGGGTGGAGGGCCGCGATGCCCGCCACCGCCTGGTCCACGTCGGCGGCCTCGCCCACGATCTCGAATTCGTCCTCCAGCTCGGCGCGGAGCCCACTCCGGAAGAGCTGATGGTCGTCGACGAGGAAGAGCCGGGTGCGCGGGGCGTCAGCTTTCACGATGCGCTCCTGGGCAGCTCGAGATGAACCTCGGTGCCCTTGCCGGGCTGGCTGGTGATCGTCGCCGAACCTCCGTGGCGGCGCATTCGCCCGATCACCGAATGGGCGATGCCGCGGCGGTCGGCGGGCACCGCATCCGGGTCGAAGCCGCGGCCCTCGTCGCGGACATAGGCGCTGATCGAGTCGGTGTCGGCCTCGACGTAGATGGAGACCCGGGGCGCGCCGGAGTGCCGGGCCGCGTTGATCGCCGCCTCCTGGCAGGCGAGGAGCAGAGCCTCGACGTGCTCGCTGACGGGGGCGTCGCCCACCACCACGGTGTCGACGGTGACGTGGTGGAGCTGCTCGACCCGGGAGGCGAGCGCGTCGACGGCCCCGCGCAGGTCCTGCTGAGCTGAGGGCGTGGGCCGGTGGTCGAGCCAGGCGCGGAGCTCGCGCTCCTGCCGGCGGGCCAGGGCGGCGACGTCGGCGGGGTCCTCGCTGCGCTGGATCAGGGCCAGGGTGTGGAGCACGGAGTCGTGAAGGTGGGCGGCGATCTCCGCCCGCTCCTCGGAGCGGATGCGCTGCCGGCGCTCCTCCCCGGCGTCGCGGGTGAGACGGAGGATCCAGGGGCCGAGGATGATGCCCAGACCGGCGGCGGTCACCAGCACCGCCAGCAGCGCGGTGCGGGCCGAGGCCAGCGCCTGGTTGGCGACCAGGAAGATGGCCATGCCCGCGGCGATGAGCAGCGCGCCGCCGGCGATGCGGAGCGGGGACACCCTGCTCCCGAAGACCATGACCACCGGGTTGCCGGGCAGACGCTCGCTGATGCGAGCCCAGCGCTGTCGGTCCGCCGCATCCGTCCGTGCCCAGATCAGCGCCGACCCGGCGGCGGCCAGGGCGACCGGCCAGGCGACCGCGTCGCCGAACCAGATGCCGGCGCCGCGAAGGAACAGCATGCTGCCGGCCACGATGCAGGCCACCGCGGCGATCTGACGGTTGCGCGGGCGCTGCCCGACCGGCAGCGCGGGCGCGGAGGCGTCGGGCTCGGCGCTGAGGGCCCAGAGGACCAGGTAGAGGACGATGCCGGTGCCGCCCGCCGCGGTGAGCACGGCGAAGCTGAGCCGCACCAGCAGCGGGTCCAGCCCGAGCGCCTCGGCGAGCCCTCCCAGGGTGCCGGTGAGCACCCGGTCGCCCCGGCTGCGCGCCAGGCGGCGGAAGCGTCGCGGCCCGGTCGGGCTGCTGTCGTCGCGGGGTCCGGACGCTCCTCGAGCATCGTGTGTTGCGGTCGCGCTCACCGTGTCAAGCGTGACACGCCGCGACGGGTCGCGATATCGGGCCCTCCCCGGAGAGATCCCCGAGAGGTTGGGGGATTCTCCAGGGACTCCCCGGATGGCGGGCGGTTTCCGCGAGGTTCACCCTGAGCAGGCGACCGAAGAGAGCGGGCGGCGGTGGCATCACCGCCGGCCCGCCCGTGGAAGGCCGCCACATCCAGGAGATCGACGATGGAGCAGACACCCGGACCGCAGGACCCCGCCGCACCCGGCTCGCCGCCGCCCGGCGAGGTGCCGCCCAGCGGTCCCATGCCGCCCCCCGCGTGGGGTGGCCCGACGTCCGGCGGCGCGGCGCCGCCTCCTCCGCCCAGTCGCCGCCTCTACCGTCTCCGCTACGACCGGATGGTCGCCGGGGTGGCCTCCGGGCTGGCGCTGCACATGGACGTGGACCCGATCTGGGTCCGGCTGGCCTTCGTGGTCACCGCCTTCCTCGGCGGGCTCGGCTTCCTTCTCTACATCGTCGCCTGGGTGGTGATGCCACCGATCGACAGCCCTCCCCCGTACGGGACGATGCCCCCGCCCTCTCTCCGCCGCCTCTACCGCCTGCGCAACGACCGCTGGGTGGCCGGTGTCGCGGCGGGGCTGGGCGCCCACCTCGACGTGGACCCCAACCTGGTCCGGCTCGGCTTCTTCCTCCTGACCATCTTCGGCGGATTCGGGATCGTCCTCTACATCGTGCTCTGGGTGCTGATGCCGGTTGCCGACACCATGCCGCCGGCCGGGACCCACCCCGGGGGCCGCGGGGCCGGGACCGACCTGCGCATCCTCGCCGGCGCCTTCTTCCTCATCGCGGCCGTGCTGGTCCTGGCCGGGAACTTCGACTTCCACGATTCCGGGTTGATCTGGGGCGCAGCGCTGATCGGCATCGGCCTCCTGTTCCTGGTCGGGGATTCGTGGCCGGCGCGCCAGCCGGCCGGACCTCCTCCCCCCGGGCCGCCCGAGAGCGCCGCCGCAGGCGGCTTCCCGCCAGTCTCCCCCGGATCGGGGACGACCGCCTTCTCCGGCCCCTCCCCGAACCCTCTGGAAGCTGCGCAACCGGCACCGTCCGCCTCCACCTACACCCCTCCCGCCTCCACCGTCCCTCTGTACCGCTCCTACACCCCCTACCCGCGGTACTCCTCGCCCTACGCCGGACCGGCCTACGAGGCCTACCCGGCGCCGGCGTGGTCGGGCGGAGCGGGACGCTCCCCCGGCATCCGGCTGGGGACGCTGGGCCTGGCGGCGGTCGCCCTCGCCCTCGGCGTGCTCTTCCTGCTGCAGAGCGCGGGCGCCTTCCACCTCACCATGGCGAGCGGCTTCGGCATCGTCTTCGTGGTGCTCGGCGCCATCCTTGTCCTGGGGGCCCGATTCGGGCGCGCCCCGGGTCTCATCGTCCTGGGGATCATCCTGCTGCCGTTCGCGGCGGCGGCGGTGCTGGTTCCAGAGCCGCTCAGCGGGGGGGCGGGCCAGGTGCGCGTCGCTCCCCAGACCATCTCCGCCCTGCAGCCCGCCTATCGCCTGGCAGCCGGCCAGCTGACGGTTGACCTGAGCGACGTGGACCTCGAGGGGGGCAGCGTGGCGGTCACCTCGAGCGTGGCGCTCGGCCAGCTCGTGGTCGTCGTCCCCGCCGACACTGCGGTGGACGTCACCGCCAAGGTGGGGGCGGGGGAGACCAGCGTGCTGGGCCGGATCGACTCGGGGGTGCAATTCTCCTCTCGGGTCGACACCACCACCGGGGTGGAGCCGAGCGGCACCCTCACCCTGAACCTGAGCGTGGGCTGCGGCCAGATCACGGTGGAGACGGGCGGCCCAGATGTGCAGACGGATGCGACGGGCGCGCGGTCGATGACGCTCTCCGCCGCCCTCGATCCTGCTCGGGGAGAGCGCTGATGCGGATCCATCGGACCAGCTGGTCCTCTCTCGCCTTCGGCCTTCTCTTCATCGGCGTCGGCGTCCTGCTGCTCACCAACGGGGTGGATCTCGCCACCCGGCTCGACTGGGTCGGGCCGATCTTCCTGATCGTCGTGGCCTTCTGCCTGATCGCCTCGGCGCTGGCCGACCGGCCGCGTCCCGTGCCCGGCGCCCCGTGGGTGGCCCCACCCCCCCCGGTCGCCGACGGGCGCGAGCCCGTCACCCCGCCCGGCGACGACCGGGCGGGGCCGGCGAGCTGACCTCCCTGCATGCCCGCGCATCCTGGTACGATCGCTGGCGATGTTCGCGATCGCGTCGCGGTTCTACTTCTACTTCGAGTACGCCACATCGGCCCCAGGGCCGGTGCGGGTGCTGCTGAGCAAGTAGTCCTGCGCCGAGATCCGGGTGGCCGAGAGGCCGATCCGGATCTGAGCGAGCCGGGCCGGTTCTCACAAGACAGCTGGAGGAACCGATGCTCACCGACCTGCTCAAACCCATAACCTCGTCGCCCCTCCGGCGCCGGGTCGCCATCGGCGAGGTGGTGTTCGGCGGTCCGGCGGTCCCGGTCATCGCCGGGCCCTGCGCCGTGGAGCCCGGCTACATCAGCCACGCCCTGGCCATGCGCGATGCCGGAGCCTCGGCGCTCCGAGCCAGCATCTTCAAGCCCCGCACCCGTCCGGACGCCTTCCAGGGGATGGGGGAGGAGGGGCTCGCCCTGGTCGAGGAGGCGCGCGCGCTGACCGGCAAGCCGATCCTGGTCGAGCCGCTCTCCGTGGAGCACGTGGAGATGCTGACCGGCCGCGTCGACGCCTTCATGATCGGGGCGCGCTCGATGCAGAACACCCCCCTGCTGCGCGCCGCCGGGCGCTCCGGCCTCCCGGTCGTCCTGAAGCGGGGCATGGCCGCCACCTACGACGAATGGCTGGCCGCCGCCGAGTACGTGCTCGCCGAGAACAACCCCCAGGTGATCCTCTGCGAGCGGGGCATCCGGACCTTCGAGACGGCCACCCGCAACACCCTCGACGTCTCCGCCGTGCCGGTGCTGCGCGAGCGCACGCCGCTGCCCGTGATCGTCGATCCCAGCCATGCTGCGGGCCGCGCCGACTGGGTCCCCGCCCTGGCGCTGGCGGCGGTCGCCGCCGGGGCTGACGGGCTCCTGATCGAATCCCACCCCGTGCCCGCGGAGTCGTGGAGCGACGCCGCCCAGGCCATCACCCCCGAGACCCTGGAGGCGATCATCGCCGGGGCGGCGGTGCTCGCGCCCATGCTGCGCGGGCACCAGGCCAGCGAGCTCGCCGAGCATCGCCAGATCATCGACTCGCTCGACCTGGCCCTGGGCGCCGTGCTCCAGAGCCGCGCCGCCGCGGTCGACGCCGTGCAGCGGGACAAGCGCCGGACCGGTCTGGCCGTCCGCGACCCCGCCCGCGAGCAGGAGGTGATCACCCACGTCGCCAGCCGGGTCCCCCGGCTCACCGGCGACGCGGTCAGCCGCGTGATGAGCGCGGTCATCGACGGCTGCGTGGAGGCCTCCGAGCGCTCCGCGACCGCCGAGGCCGAGGCGGAGAGGGTCGCCGGCTGATGGGAGGCGCGACCCCCGCGGCGGCCATCTCCGTCACGGACCTGCACAAGTCCTACGGTTCGCTGCAGGCCGTGCGCGGCGTCAGCTTCCGCGTGGAGCCGGGTGAGGTCTTCGGCCTGCTCGGCCCCAACGGCGCCGGCAAGACCACCATCGTCGAGATCCTGGAGGGGTACCGCCACCGCGATGCGGGCACGGTCGAGGTGCTCGGCGAGGATCCGCAGAAGGGTGGTCGCCGGCTCAAGCGCCGGGTGGGCATGGTCCTTCAGGAGTGCGCCGTCGACCCGTACCTGAGCGTTCGCGAGGTGGTCGACCTCTACGGCGGGTACTACCCCAAGCCGCTCGTCGCCGACGACGTCATCGAGCTGGTCGGTCTGGAGGAGAAGGCCACCGTCCGGGTCAAGAACCTGTCGGGCGGGCAGCAGCGGCGGCTCGACCTCGCTCTGGCGCTGATCGGCGACCCGGAGCTGCTCTTCCTCGACGAGCCGACCACCGGCTTCGACCCGTCGGCCCGGCGCAACGCCTGGGAGATCGTGCGCGACATGCGCAGGCTGGGCAAGACCATCCTGCTCACCACCCACTACATGGACGAGGCGCAGAACCTGACCGACCGGGTCTGCGTCATCAGCCATGGGGAGGTGGTCCGGATCGGGACCGCGTCCAGCCTTCGCGCCGAGCGCGCGTCAACCCGGATCCAGTTCGTCCGGCCGGAGGGGGTGTCGGTGCCCCGGGTCGGCGAGCCGGCCGCGGGCGGGGAGGATGGGATGGTCGCCATGACCACCGACACCCCGACCCAGGCCCTCCACGAGCTGACCGCCTGGGCCGTCGCCCGTGGCATCGAGCTGCAGCGGCTGGAGGTCACCCAGCCGTCGCTGGAGGACGTCTACCTGGAGCTCACCGGAGGTGAGTGACGTGGGCGTCAGCCTCCGCCAGGTGCGCGCCGAGCAGCGCGGCTTCTGGCGCAACCCCACCGCGGCCTTCTTCGGGTTCGCGTTCCCGATCATGTTCCTGCTCATCTTCGGCACCATCTTCAAGGGCGACATGGAGTGCCTCGACGGCTATTACGGCACGCACGGCCAGTGCGTGGGCGGCACACTGGTTCCCTACAACGCGTTCTTCGTCCCGGCGATGGCGGCCTGGGGCGTGATCACGGCCTGCTACGTCAACGTGGCCGTCACCCTCTGCATCCGGCGCGACGCCGGGCTGCTCAAGCGGACGCGCGGGACCCCGCTGGCGCCGGCGGCGATGATCGCCGGCGTCATCGGTTCGGCGCTCATCACCGCCGTCCTCCTGGTCGCGCTCACCTCGGCGGTCGGCCACTTCCTCTACGCCGCCCCGTGGCCGGTGGACTGGATACCGACGCTCGTTGCCGTCCTGGTGGGCGGCGTCGTCTTCTGCGTCCTGGGCATGGCGATCACGGTGGTCATCCCCAACGCCGACGCCGCCATCGCCGTGATCAACATCAGCTACCTGCCCCTGATGTTCATCTCCGGCTTCT
>Ga0326727_10013261_pt1 | contig 18410 bp, 19 predicted proteins | sample MB2enrmetagenome_FD_207643 | JGI IMG/M metagenome (GOLD analysis project Ga0326727, IMG submission 207643) | Lab enriched peat soil microbial communities from McLean, Ithaca, NY, United States - MB29MY | ecosystem: Environmental > Terrestrial > Soil > Wetlands > Peat | place: USA: New York...
GGGTCGCGTTGGAAAAGCTGGACCGCAGGCCGGAGGCCGTTGCGCACTACCAGCAGGCCTTGAAGCTCCAACCGGACTTCATTCCGGCCACAAAGGCGCTCGCACGACTGCAGGCAGGTCCGTGACCCCCGCGGGCTTGGGCACAAGGGTTCCGCGTTCATACCGAATGTTAGTCTCGCCCAAGTCGTGTCGGGTTTCGCCCGGCAGACAAGCGAAGAGGTAAAGGCCCGCCCGTTGTTGATTCCGGAACTCGCCCGGTGCGAAGCCGGCCAGGCTATTTGTCCCGGTGGACAGTATCCGGCGCAAACGCCGGCAGACACACCGCGATATACTCCGCCCCGTCCGCCCCGGGCGTGCTGTATTGCACCCATTCGCCCTGGCGCGTGAGGATCGCCTGGCCGGCCGTCACCGTCAGTGATCCGCCCTTGTGTTTCACTTGCAACCCGCCCTTGAGCACGTAGGTGTACTCGTCGAACTCCGGCGTCTGTCCCGGCTCGACCCATCCCGATGGACTGCGCATGTGCGCAATGCTCACGGACGCGGTCTTCGTGTTCACCCGTCCGACAACCTCGTCGATAAGCTTGGGTTTGTTGCCGGCGGACGTAATGCGTGTCGGTTTTTCAATGAGTGTTGGCATGGTGTTCAGTCTTTCGAATGTGGGGTAACAGTGGGGGCGTGGGTTTGGTTAGCTCTTCTGTTTCTCCTGTTTGAGCCAGATCAATCGTTCACGATCCACGCGATCCTGTTCGCGGTATGTGGACTTGCTCTTGATGAGCGCGTCGAGGCTCGCGTAGATGATGCGCACTCCTTCAACATCCAGCGTTTGCGCATCACGAATCGCTTCCTCGTAACTGAGCGTCCACGCTTGTTTGGCAACGTCAACTTCCACCGCATCCGCAACCTTGACGACAACGTTTTCCTCCAAATCCTTGGCAGTCAGTTCACGGGCCGCGCCGTCGGGAAGTTCGCTCAGGGCATCAATCACTCTCTGGAAGTTCTCAGTTGATGGCTCGATCAGCAAGTCCACGTCCTGCGTGGAGCGGACCAGGCCATGAAGCCCGCAGGCGCGAGCGCCAACAAGGACATACGTCACTTGATGCTTCTGAAGAAGAGCGCAAACCTGCCAGAGCGGATCGCTCGTCAGCGGAGTCGTGGGTTGGTCTGGCTCTGTCGCCATTTTTCCAGATCTTCCCAGGTGCGGAACTTGAAGATTTGCCCGCGGGGTCGCGGATACGGGTTCCAGCGCTCCAAGCTCTGGTACAAGCGCGCCGACTCCCGAAGATACTCGATGGGGCTCGACGCCTTTCTGGATCCCACGACCTTCATGTCATCAGTCTATCCGCCGCCGGCCCCGCCGTCAATGTCTCCCCGAGCTACTTCGATGGGTTTCGGTTTGTTGGCGGCGGCTGTGCGTTCCCCTGTCAAACGACTCCCTGATCGAGCATGGCCTCGGCGACCTTGCGGAAGCCGGCGATGTTGGCGCCGTCCACGTAATTGATGAATCCGGCCTCCTTCTGGCCGTGGCGAACACACTGGTTATGGATGGCTTTCATGATTTCCCGCAGCCGCTTGTCGACTTCGTCGCTGCTCCATTGCAGCCGCAGACTGTTCTGCGACATTTCCAGGCCGCTCACCGAGACGCCACCGGCGTTGGCGGCCTTGCCGGGGCCAAACAGGATCTTGGCCTTGAGAAACGCATCGATGGCCTCGATCGTGCTCGGCATGTTCGCGCCTTCGGCGACGCACTGGCAACCGTTGCGCACCAGTTTCTCCGCGTCGCGCCCGCCGATTTCGTTCTGCGTCGCGCAGGGCAGCGCCACGTCACACTTCATGCCCCACGGCCGCTGCTTGTCGAAGTACTGCCAGTGAAGCTGCTTGGCGAGATCCCGGATGCGGCCGCGCCGCACGTTCTTGAGCTCCTTCAGCAACGCCAGCTTCTCATGGTCGAAACCGCGCGAGTCATACATGAATCCGTCCGAATCGGACATGGCGACGACGCGGGCGCCCATCACCATCGCCTTCTCCGCGGCGTACTGCGCCACGTTGCCCGAACCGGAGATCACGACCGTTTTCCCCGTCATCGAGTTGCCACGCGTGCGCATCATTTCCTCGACGAAATACAGCAGCCCATAGCCGGTCGCTTCTTCGCGGACGCGGCTCCCGCTCCAGTTAATGCCCTTGCCGGTGAGCACGCCGGTAAACTCGTTGGCCAATTTCTTGTACTGGCCGAACAGGTAGCCAATCTCGCGCCCGCCGACCCCGATGTCCCCGGCCGGCACGTCCGTGTCCGGCCCGATGTGCCGGTACAACTCGCTCATGAAATTCTGGCAAAACCACATCACTTCCTCGTCCGTCTTGCCTTTCGGATCGAAATCCGAGCCGCCCTTGCCGCCGCCCATCGGCAGCGTCGTCAGCGAATTCTTGAACACCTGCTCGAACGCCAGAAACTTCAGCGTCCCCAGCGTCACCGACGGATGAAACCGCAGCCCGCCCTTGTACGGCCCGATGGCGCTGTTCATCTGCACGCGGTAACCGCGGTTGACCTGCACGTCGCCGTTGCGGTCCACCCACGTGACGCGAAACATGACCACGCGCTCGGGCTCGACGATGCGCTCCATGATCTTTGCTTTGTGGTACTTGGGGTTTTGTTCGATGAACGGCCAGACCGACTTCGCCACCTCGGTCACGGCCTGGTGAAATTCCGTCTCGGCGGGATACCGCGCCTTCAGTGCCGCGAGCAAATCCGCCATCTCGTTTGCCATGGATCAATCCTCCCGATAAGCTGCCTGTTCGTGGGCTGGGGCGCGTCATCCAACCCAATCCAAACGGGGTCTCCCACCATGCTAGGTGGTTCGCCCGCCAACACAATCAAAAAAGAGAGGTACTGGCCTCGTTGATCTCGATCTTGGCTCTCGGAATACGGTGGTCATTCCCGGGGCGTTGATGCGGCGGCGCTGCCTGCGGTCTCAAGCCGCGCGTGGATTCGGCGCGCCCCAAGGTCGGGTGGCGTGGTGATGCATCGTTATACGATGTATCAAGGGCGTCGCCGCGGAGTCGTGAGACGTTCGAGGGAGCGCATGAGAAAGCGCCAGTCACGACGGAGTTGGGTGAGGGACTGGCGGCCGGCGGCGGTGATCGTGTAGTAGCGACGCTCCCGGCCGGCGACCTCGCGACGCGTTGCTTTCACCCAGCGCTTGCGCTCCAGCGAATGGAGCAGGGGATAGAGCGCGCCCTCACTGAAGTTGAAGGTCCCGCGGGTGCGCTTGTACGCTTCCTGGCGCAGGCCGTAGCCGTACAGCGGCGCATGTTCGAGCGCGTCCAGTACGATCAGCGTGGTGACACCTTTCTTGAGTTGACGCAACGTGTCGCTCATGCATCTGATAGCGATGCATCATAGCGCCTGCCGAAGAACCGTGCAAGCCGCAAGTGGGTTGGTGTGCGAGAGGCCAGGGTGACGCAGGGAGGAATGTTGGAATTCCACCAACAGAGGCGCCGGCGGACCGGGTGCGTCCCAACGCCACCACCCGTGTAGATGCGCTTTCCAAACCGCCGAAGGTCGTTCTGTCTTCAGGCCGCTTTCGCGGGGAGGGCCGGATCTTGCTCGTGCAGGAAGTCCAACACGACATCCTCAAACTCGTCCCGCTTCAATTCATACGCGCCGTGTCTGCCGCCGTCGAGCAGGCGAAAGACCGCGTGGGAAATGAGCCGCGCCGTTTCGCGAACAAGTGGTGGTGGGAAGAAAACGTCGTCCGAACCGCCGATGACCAATGTCGGCGCCTGGATTCGGCCCACCAGCTCCGACGCATCATGCGCCAGGCAGGCTTCCAGCGAAACGAGAAAGTCCGCCGGGTTGGTTGGCCGCGTCCGCAACACCGGCAGGACAAACTGGTAGAAGGTTTGGTGGAACTCCTGCATCGTGACCTTCGCGACGTCGAAGTAGAATTCCCGCCACCGGTGCTGTCGCGCCAGGTCGAGCCAGCGCTCGGGGATCTTGCGCCCTTCATCGCTGACCCGATACGCCGAACAGGCGATCACCAGTTGTTGGACGTATTGCGGGAAATCGACCGCAAAATCCTGCGCGATATATCCGCCCAGCGAAATCCCCATCACGACCGATGGTCCGATGTCAGTTTCAAACGCCTTGGCGTAATCCGCCGCCATGTCGCGCGTCGTGTAGCCATGGGGCAACCCGCGTTTGCGGCTGATGACGGTAACGGTGAATTCGTCGGCGAGCCTTCGGTATTGCGACAACAAATCCCACTTGCGGCTCGTGACATCCCACGCCGCATCCGCCAGTCCGGGAAAAATCACCAGACTGCGTCGTCCGTTCCCAAACCGGGCAAACGGGAGGCAACCCGCCAGCAGACCCGATTCAACCGTTGCGCCGCTCATCCACTCCTCCCACCGCAACATACGCCATTCCCCGTGCGAAGCAATGGGTGGGCGGACGATTAGGTGTGTTTCGGCCGAATGCGGCCCGCGAGGAGGTCGTCGAGTGCAGCGGCCACTTGCAACTGATCAGCCCAGTGATGCAGGTAGGCAAGGTCGAGCTTGACCCGTTGGACGGCGATCACCCCGGCGGCGTCACCAAGCTGTCGTTCGGATGGCGTGATTTTGTTCCAGTACAGCTTATGGAGGACGACGTCTTCGACGGTGGCGATATGAGCCGGTTCACCGAAGAGGGTGGCCGACACTCGCCGCGCGAACATCTCCCGCTCGAATGGATCCGGCCGTAACATCCAGAAATCGACTTTGAGCGCCGAGCGGTTGTCGAGCGCGTTGAATTGGTGCGGCGGACGGTACGCCTCGCGGATGGCTGCTTCATCAACATGGAAGTCATCCCGAAATGCGGCGACCACGGTCGCAATGGAAGTCGGCGGCAGTTGTACGACAAAGTCAAGGTCGTGCGTGGTACGCGGGACGCCCCAGTAATTGCTGGCCATCGAGCCGGTGAGCATGTAGGCAACCTGCGTGCGATTGAGCCGGCGCAAGCAATCCACCAACAGATCGCGCTCGGTCATGGTCACCTGGCCAACGTGAGTCGTTCACGCAACAGGCGCTCCACCTCGGCGGGCGTCGCGTGTGGATGCTGGTGGCGAATGCCTTCCCGGGCAATGTCACAACTGAGTTCGTGCAGTTCCAGCGCGATCGCGAGCCGTTCTTCGCCGGTCATTTGGCGGTAACGCAGAATCTGTTCTTCCAAGCTTGCTTGTGGCGTCACGGTGCAACTTTACCGCGCCGCGCCCCGCCGGTCAACGACGGTAAACTTCGTGCTGTCCGCCAAGTCGCCGAATCCCGCGCCAACTATCGCCGGAAACGGGGTTAATCCTGCATGGGCAGGTTGCTTTTCCCACCATTGCATTGTTGACAAAGTGTTTGCAGATTCTCCATCACAGTTTCCCCACCGTCATCCCAAGCCTTGATGTGATCCACTTCCAAGATGGTACCGGGATGCGTTGCAGGACTTCTGCCGTCAATACAACACTTGAAGTTGTCTCGGCGCATAACAAGAAATCGCAAACGCCAACCGGGTTGCCGTGGTGTCGTATGCTTACGTTGCTGCGGTACGTCCACCATGGTCTCTTCATGGTCGAGCATCGGAGAAGCACTCGCGATATCGCCGCTCTTGGTGGCCGTGACAAACGCTTCTAACGCCTTCCGCCAAGAGCCGAAGCGACGAATATAAGGAGTGTACGAGAACTTCGAAAGAGGAGAACGAAAGTCCTCGCGTCGTGGCTGGCGGCCCAATCTTTCCCAAACAACCGCCATGGTGCTCAATAGCTCATCGTCCGTCACCTCCGGTTTCCAACCTGCAGGCGGTTCAAGTCCGGCAGCAGCAAGAGATTTCGGCCATGATCCAAATACTCGATCCAACGTGGCGACACAGAACTTTCCGTGGGTAGTATAGTGAGATGTCGTTACAGTCTTCAGTCCGAGCAGATCTGCTACCCGCTTGAGGTCGGCCAAGAGCTCCTCGTGAGCGATGTTCAGCCTTTTCTGCACAGCGAGTCCACTAAGCTCTAGGGCGCGGTTCCACGAGCCGAATCTCTTCTGCATTGTAGACGGTGAGAAACGCCCGTGCTGGTCGTAATCTTCCTTCGTCAGCGTTGTCTTGCCAAGATGACGAGCGACTACTCGCAAATCATCCAATAGTACGTTATCGGGACAGTTGCGATTGTCAGGTTCGAGTTCGAACTTCATGCGTTCACATCTTCCCGACCACCGCATCGCCGAACTCGCTGCACGTCGGAACGGCGGCTATCGGCTCTCAACGTTCGGCATTCAGGATCCTGACCCGCTGTCCGGTGGCTGATGGCTGAGAGCGTCCGGTTCACGGCTTCAGCATGCCGCGGGCGGGCGGAGGTGTCGAGCCGGAATGGGGGTGAGGGGGGCTGTGGATTGGCGGGTGGAAGTGCGGCTTTGTAGCCGCCCCGCTCTGTCGGGGCGCAGATTGAAGCACGACTGACGAAACGACAGCACGGCGACAGAGCGCCGTGGCTAAAATACGGGGCGGCGGGGGTACAACTAAGGCAGGCGATGCACGGCGACAGAGCGCCGTGGCTACAAGAAGTGTGTGTGTAGCCGCCCCGCTCTGGCGGGGCACAGATTTGCAGGTGTATTGAATGATACGATGCACGGCGACAGAGCGCCGTAGGTACGGGGGAAGACGCGGGCGGGGCGGCGTGGGTACAAGACTTTAGGGTTGCGGCGGCATTGGATCGCATTAGAGTTGCGGTGTGAATTCGGGTTTTCCGCGTCGTCCACCCCGCTTGCCGGCCGTCCTTCAGGACACCGACCCGTTCTACTTCGTCACCTTCAACACACGCGACCGCCGGTTGTTGTTGTCAAACGATGCATTGCACAAAACACTCCTCGCGTTTGCGCGTCGTGCTTCGGAACACGGCGCGTGGGTTGGGCGATACGTTGTGATGCCGGACCATATCCACTTATTTGTCCGGCTGGCAGTGGAAACCGAGCTAACGGCATGGGTTCAAGCATTGAAGTCGATGCTTGGGAAAGAACTGCTCCGCCTCGGTCATCAGAAGCCGCATTGGCAGGAAGGCTTCTTCGATCACCTGTTGCGTTCCGGCGAAAGCTACGAAGAGAAATGGGAGTATGTGCGCCAGAACCCGGTTCGGAAGGGATTGTGCGCCCGACCCGAGGACTGGCCGTATCAGGGAGAGGTTACGCCCTTGGAGTGGCGGTAGCCGCTCCGCTCTGTCGGGGCGTAGACTAACGTGTGAGTGAAGGAACGACAGCACGGCGACAGAGCGCCGTGGCTACAACAACGGGTTCCGTGTATTCGATGCATCATGCTATGGGCGGTGGAAGGTTGGCTCTATTCCGTGCGGCGGCGGTGGCGCGGCGACCGGATGGCGGCGTTGCGGTAAGTTGCGGGGCAAACGTGCGAAGCGAGAGGTGCGTGGGTGTCGGTGTGTCAGGAGCGGCGGGCGGTGTAGGGTCGGCTCTCTTTCGTGCGACAGTCCGGTGGTGACGCGGCGAGAGGACGAGGCACTGCCGGAAGACACTGGGTGGTCGTGCGGGTACAGCGTGCGTCGTTATGGGATGCGTCAAGCACGCCGTGGTCTGGCTGTCAGTTGGTGGAGGGCGCGCGTGAGGAGTTGCCAGTCGCGGCGGAGTTGGGTGAGGGCGTGGCGGCCGGCGGGGGTGATGGTGTAGTAGCGGCGGTCGCGGCCGGCGACGTGGCGGCGGGTGGCGTTGACCCAGCGTTTGCGCTGGAGGGAATGGAGCAGGGGATAGAGCGCACCTTCGCTGAATTGAAAAGCGCCGCGGGTTCGTTTGGACGCTTGCTGGCGCAGGCCGTAGGCGTAGCGCGGTCCGTGCTCGAGGGCATCGAGGATGACGAGTGTGGTGACGCCCTTTTTGAACTGATGGAGTGGATCCATAATACCCCTGATACCGATGCATTATAACTCGATGTCGGGACCGACGCAAGGGTGGAGGAATGACACAACGGGAATCCGAAGGGAATGCAAGAGGAAGCGTAAGGCGGGGGTGTGGAGGGTTTCGTTGGATCGTGGGGTCGAGGTTGTCTGGCAAAAGAGTGGAGCGTGTGCCTGTGGACACCTCTGATACCGATGCATCATCGCGCAACAAGGCTCATTACGCAATCGGAGGTAATCGCGGGAAATCATACGTAATACTGGATCACGGGATGGGGGCTTGGTGAGTTGTGGAGGAGAGGCGGGCGATGGCGTCGGAGCGGTCGCTTCGCGACGCGGGGCGCTTCTGTCACGGATGAGATGGACACGCGCAGCAGATGTTGATCACATCTTCGCAATCACCGCGTTGCCGAACTCGCTGCACTTCACTTCCTTGGCCCCTTCCATCTGGCGGGCGAAATCGTAGGTGACGGTACGGGCGTTGATGGCGCCGTCCATGCCCTTGATGATGAGGTCGGCGGCCTCGGTCCAGCCCATGTACCGGAACATCATTTCCCCGCTGAGAATCACCGAGCCGGGGTTGACCTTGTCCTGGTTGGCGTACTTGGGTGCGGTGCCGTGCGTGGCTTCGAAGATGGCGTGGCCGCTGATGTAATTGATGTTGCCGCCGGGGGCGATGCCGATCCCGCCCACCTGCGCCGCGAGCGCGTCGCTGAGGTAATCGCCGTTGAGATTGAGCGTGGCGATGACGTCAAAATCCTCGGGCCGCGTCAGCACCTGCTGGAGCGTGATGTCGGCAATGGCATCTTTGATGACCAATCCCGCGCCGGGTTTGCCCTCGGGAATCTTGCACCACGGTCCGCCGTCGATCTCGACCGCGCCGTAACGCTCCTGCGCGATTTTATAGCCCCAGTCGCGGAACGCGCCTTCGGTGAACTTCATGATGTTGCCCTTGTGGACAATCGTCACGCTTTTGCGTTTGTTCGCGATGGCATAGAGCATGGCGGCATGCATCAGGCGGATCGTCCCGAGATAGCTGACCGGCTTGATGCCGATGCCAACATCCACCACCGCCGGACGGACCGGCGCGCCGAGGGCCTGAAGCTGTTTCAGCCACTGGTCCGCCGCCTCTTTGGTGCCAAACCGAATTTTCTTAAAATCCTTCGGGAATTCTTTCGCGATGAAATCGAGGATTTTCTGGGCTTCGGGCGTGCCGCCGGCGTACTCGATGCCCGCGTAAATGTCCTCGGTGTTCTCGCGAAAAATCACCATCTCGACCTTCTCGGGATGTTTGACGGGCGAGGGGACGCCTTTGAACCAGCGCACAGGCCGCAAACAGACATACAGATCGAGCATCTGGCGCAGCGCGACGTTCAAGCTGCGAATGCCTTTGCCGACCGGCGTGGTGAGCGGGCCTTTGATACCGACGAGATAATCCTGAAACGCCTTGACCGTCTCGTCGGGCAACCAGCTGTTGAGTTTCTTGAACGCCGTCTCGCCCGCATACACTTCCAGCCACTCGATCTTGCGTTTGCCACCGTAGGCCTTCTTTACCGCCGCATCGAACACGCGTTCGGACGCCGCCCAGATGTCGGGTCCCGTGCCGTCGCCGCGGATGAAGGGCAGGGTGGGATTCTCGGGAACGTTTAATTTGCCGCCTTGAATGGAAATCTTTGCCATAAATAATTACTCTCTCGCCTAACGCGCCGCGATGATAACAGGGCAGGCGTTCTAGGGCAAGCGCACCGCTTGCCACTTGCCGTTACACGTGATCCGCCGTATCGTGCCCGACGTGAATTACTCGGTCCTGTTCCGCCGGTTCCCGCTCGAGAACCTCGACGCGCTCGCGCCCGTCGTCGCCGAGGCGTATGGCATCCCGGATTACGACGCGCGCACCAAAATTCGCAAGGGCTGGGGATTTCTGGATCGCAACGCGACGGAAGAACAAGCGCGCCGGGTTGCGGAAGCGATTGGCGACTTGGCGGGCGGGGCCATCATGATCGACAACGAGCAACTGCGATCCGTGTCCAACCCGAAGGTGATCACCGGCTTCGAATCCGCCGAGAGCGGCGTGACGCTGCGACTTCAATCGCCCCAGGAGCCACCGCGTCCGGTCGAATGGTCGGAGATCGGCATCGTCGCCGCGGGACGGTTCTCGGAAGAGATCATCCAGCGCGAGGCAGGCGGGGACAAACAAAAAATGGCAGGTATGATGGTGGGGCTCGGCGTGTTCATGGTGACGGGCATCCCACCGGGGCTGCTCGGCGGCGGCAAAAAAAAGAAGAAGGACGAGAAACCTGCGAAAACCGTCCGCGTGATTACGTTCGCTCGGATCGTCACCACGGGCGGCGAGCAATTTGCCTTCACCCCCGACCATTTCGATTTCACCGGGCTGGCCGAGAAGAAACAGATCAACGCCACCGGGAACTTCCGCACGTTCCTCAGCGAGTTATCGAGCCAGTCGAAGGCGCAGGTGAACCTCGGCGCGCGTCTCCTGCTCGAAAATCGCTCGCTGACCTTCGCCAATTACGGCGGCCTTAACGATTTCGAGACGGAACTATTGTGGATGTACAACGCGGCGAGTCATCGTCCGTCGTAACGGCCCGCCTGCTCAACGGCGGTCGGCGATGACCTGCTCGGTGGCCGTGCGGGCGATGCGGGTGGCGATCAATCCGTCGGCGCCCGTGGCGAGATCGCCAGGCTCGCCGGTCTCCAGCGCGCGCGCGAACGCGGCGTAGGTTCCCGCAAAATTCTTCTCGTGGTTCCACGGAAGCGAACGCGTGCCGGCGGCATTGCGTACTTCGAAGAGCTGGCGTTCGCGGTCGTAGCGGATCACGCCGTCGGCACCGATGATCTCGTAGCAGAAATGGCCGATCGGTTGCGCGGCGGTGTGGCCGTACGAGTAACTCATCTCGACCATCGTGTGGACGCCGTCGGCGTGGTCGAGATGAAGCCAGACGTGGTCGGGCGCCCGGTATTCGTCAGCCCAGGCCGCGTGGGCGTGTTGGCGAACCACTTCCGAGCCAAGCCACCACCGAGCGAGGTCGATCTGATGAACGCCGCAATCCACCATCGGCCCGCCTTCGAGCATCCGGTCTTCCCGGCGTTTCTGGATGACGCGATGTCCCGAGCCATCCATTTCAAATTTGCCGTGGCAATCCCAGTTGTAGACGAGCCGGAGGGATGCCACGCGTCCGATGGCCCCTTCATTGATCAAGCGTTTGATTTCCAGCGCGACAGGACTGAAACGATAGACGAAACTCGTAAACAGCATCCGCTCGGCGTGGGCCATTTCCTCGATCATGCGTTCTGCGTCGACTTCGGTAAGCGCCAGCGGTTTTTCGCACAGCACGTGTTTGCCGTGGCGGGCGGCGTTGCAGACGTTCTGCAGATGCGCGCCGGCGGGTGAGGTGATGACGACGGCGTCGAGTCCCGAGGTGAAGAACGGTTCCGCATCGATGAACGCGTGGGGAACCGCAAATTCATCCTCCGCGGCCTTCAGGCGCGTGGAATCCGGGTCAAATACCGCCGCCAGTTCCAATCCCTCCGCCGCCGCCAGCGCCGGCAGGTGACCGTACATCGCCACCGTGCCGCAACCCATCAAGCCGACGCGCGCGCGTTTCATGGCATCGCCACGCCGGGAATGGGCACGCGCACTTTGTAAAATCCCGTGCGCGCACAGATGTAAAGGGTTTTGCGGTCGGGATCGCCGAAGGCGACGTTGGCGGGGCGCTGGTCCAGGGTGATCTCGCCGATCTTTTTACCTGTGCGATCGAAAATTTCGACGGAAACCATCGCAGAAATATACAGGTTGCCCTCGATATCGACGCGAAATCCATCAGGTCGCTCGACTTTGCAGAACACGCGGCTGTTAGTGACGGTGCCATCAGGTAAAACGTCGAACGCGCGGATGTGGCCGAGTTCCGTGTCGGCAATGTAGAGAATCTTCTCGTCGGGCGAAAACGCGAGGCCATTCGGCTTGATGAAATCGCGGACCAGCAACTGAATCGGCGGGACCCACCCTTGGCCCCTCCCGGGGAGGGGAACCGGCACGGAACTCCCCTCCTTGGAGGAGTAGGGGGTGGGTTCGATCCGGTACACTCCTTGGAAATCCAACTCGCGCAGCTCCGCCTTCACCCCGTACGGCGGATCGCTGAAATACACGCTGCCGTCACTCCTGCAGACAATGTCATTGGGGCTGTTGAGGCGTTTGCCTTCATACTGCGTGGCGAGGGGAACGACCGCCCCATCCGGTTCCGTGCGCGAGGTGCGTCGGTTCTCATGTTCGCACGTGACCAATCGTCCCTGCGGGTCAAGCGCATTGCCATTGGCCTGCCCGCTCGGTTCCCGAAAGACGCTGAATGAATTCGTCGCCGGCGTGTACCGATAAATCCGGGTGGCCGGAATATCGCTGAAAATCAATTCCTCCCGCGCCGGCACCCAAACGGGGCCCTCGAGAAACTGAAAATCGCCACGGACTTTTTCAGCCGCTATGCCGGATGTGGACGATGTCGCCATCTTCGACGATGTAGTCTTTGCCTTTGACGCAGAGCTTGCCGGTCTCCTTGAGTTTCACTTCGGCGGCGTGGCCGGTGTCGCCGGCGCTGGTGAGTTCCCCGTACTTCATGACCTCGGCGCGGATGAACCCGCGAGCGATATCGGAGTGAATGGCATGCGCCGCTTCCACGGCGGTGGCGCCGTGACGGATTGTCCATGCGCGGACTTCATCTTCGCCCGTGGTGAAGAAGGAAATATAACCGAGCGCCCTGTAGAGCAGGCGCGTCAGGACGTGAATGGCCGGCTCCGTGACTCCCAGCGCGGCCAGGAATTCCGCGCGTTCCGTTGGGTTTTCGATTTGGGCGACTTCGGCTTCGACTTTCGCGCACAATTCACAGACTTCACTGCGCGGGCCGGTGAGTTTGGCTTTCGCCTGTTCGACCAGTTGCGGGTTCGGGAAATTCGATTCGCCGAGGTTGAGCGCGGTGACGAGGCCCTTGACTGTGAGGAATTGGAGCGTGCGCGTACGCTTCTCCTCGCCTTCGTGCCATGCGTATTCCCGGAGTGATTTTCCAGCTTCGAGGTGCGGCTTGAGCTTTTCCAGGAGCGCGGCCTCGTCGGCGCGTTCCTGCTCGAATTTGCGTTTCTGATCTTGCGCGATGCGGCTGAGCCGGGTCTCGATGAGGCTCAAGTCGCTGATCGTGAGTTCGAGGTTCATCGCGTCAATGTCCCGCAACGGATCGACCGAACCGTCCACGTGAAACACCGCCGGATCCTCGAAGGCGCGCACGACCTGGCAGAGCGCATCCATGTCCTTGAGCTTGTTGAGCCATTGCTCGCGCGGCTTGGGTTCGTGGGGTGGGGCCGGGGCCAGCGTGCACTCGATCTCGGCGTACTTGGTCTTCTTGGGCTGGTACATCGCCGAGAGCTTGTCCACGCGCGGATCGGCCACCTTGACCGTCCCGACGTGGTACTCGGCGGCGCGACCGAGCAGGTGGTCGACTCCCACGCCCGTGAGCAGGGAGAACACCGTTTTCTTGCCGACTTGCGGCAGGCCGATGAGGGCAATTTTCATTTGAGACGCCGCGCCGAATGCCTTCGGAGCGGCCTACAACCACCTCATCTCTTGAGGCTTGCGCAGAACGCTTCGATGCGATCGAGGCCCTTCTGGATGTTTTCCATGGAGCAGGCGTAGCTGAGTCGAACGTGCGCGTCGCTGCCGAACGCGATGCCGGGCACTACGGCGACCTTTTGGTCATCAAGCAACTTGCTGGAAAAGGCGGTCGAGCTGAGGCCGAAACTGGAAATGTTCGGCAGCATGTAAAATGCGCCCATGGGTTTCACGCAGGTGACCCCCGGAATTTTCGTCAGGCGGTCGTACATGTAGGCGCGGCGTTCCGCAAACGCCTTGACCATCTCACCGATGAATGATTGGTCGCCCTTCAACCCCGCGAGCGCGCCTTTTTGGGCGAAGCTCGTCGGGTTCGAGGTCGAGTGCGACTGAATGGAGTCGATGGCCGCAGCAATGGGCTCGGGAGCCGCCACGTAGCCGAGACGCCAGCCGGTCATTGCATAGGCCTTGCTGAAGCCATTGACGGTGATGGTCAGGTCGTAGACGTTTTCGCCCAACGACGCGAGGCTGACGGGTTGGACGCCGTCATACGTGATCTTTTCGTAAATCTCGTCCGACAACATGAGGATGTCTTCTTCCAGAGCGACCTCGGCGAGCGCTTGCAGTTCTTCGCGGCTGTACACGGTGCCCGTCGGGTTGCCGGGCGAATTGAGAATGATCAATTTCGTGGCCGGAGTCATCGCGTCGCGGAACTGGTCCGGTGTGATCTTGAACCCACTGGCTTCCGTGGTCTCGACGATCACCGGCGCAGCGTCTGCGAGCTTGGCCATTTCGGGATAGCTCAACCAATACGGTGCGGGGATGATTACTTCGTCGCCGGCCTGGCAGGTGGCGAGGATCGCATTGTAACAGGAATGCTTCGCGCCGCAGTTGACGATGATCTGCGACGGCTTGTACTCGAGACCGTTTTCGTTCTTCAACTTGTCGGCGATGGCGGCGCGCAGTTCCGGTATGCCCGAAGACGGCGTGTACTTGGTGAACCCCGCCGCCAGCGCCTGCACGGCAGCGTCCTTGATGTATTGGGGCGTGTCGAAATCGGGTTCGCCGGCGCCGAAGCCGCAGACGTCAACTCCTTCGGCTTTGAGTTTTTTGGCCTTGGCGTCGATGGCGAGCGTGAGCGACGGGGTCAGGGTGGTGGCACGTTGTGCGAGTTGTTGCATGAGTGGTCTTTCTGGTGCTGATGGTTCGATTCAAGATTTCAATACGACGGGTTCAGAGCTGGCAATTATAAAACTCCTCGACGAGCGGCTTCAGATCGTTTTCACGGGCGTTGATGATTTTCATTTCCCGCTGCGCGTTCTCGGCCGAATCACTGGCATGCGCGGCGTTGACCATGATGTCCTTGCCGAGTTCACGACGGATCGTGCCGGGCGGCGCCTTGCGCGGGTCCGTGGGCCCCAGGACGCCACGAATCTTGGCCACGGCATCCGTCCCCTCATAGACGACGGCCACGATTTTTTCCAGGCCGGGCTGGGCCTTGGCGGGGCCGGAACAATCTTCCGGCTTCCGGCCGGTCATGAATTGGACAATCTGGCTGAATTGTTGGTTGGCAAACAGCGGCCCCATGATATCCCCGAGCGCCTTCTCGGTTTGCGGGTCGAGGCCGAAACCGAATTCTTTTTCCAGCGCCAATCGTGCGCGCTGTCCGGAGATTTCCTTGAGCTTTTCGCGGAGGAAGACACGGACCGGCCCGTAGAACTCCTCGGCCTGTCCGACGCTCATGTGATGGACCTTGATGGTGATGATGTACAGCCCCGTGCGCGAGAGCATGTCGACAATGTTGCCCGGGCGGGCGCTGGGGAAGCGGAAATTATCGGGCTTCAGTAACACGAGCGTCTGTTCCACCTTGGCGTTCTTGGGGTAGACAACGACCTTCTCCAAAAAGCCGCCATCGGTGTCGGAGTATTTGGCCCAAAGCTTGAGCTTGGTCTCGGCTTCCTCGGGACTGGGAGCCGCCAAAACCGCAGGCTCGAAGTATTTCACCTGACCATCGGCGCCGACGATGTAGTCGCCATACGTGTCGCGGATGGTTTCACCCGCGGCGGCCTTGTCGGCCTGAAAACTGCCCACCACCTGCCGCACTTTGCGCACCGCGTCTTCGCCACGGAACAGGAGCATCATCACGCGCTTCCGTTGTCCGGTTTTCGGGTCGGGCGAATAATTGTCGAGGATGTATTGGCGAATGAGTTCCTGGATCTTGCGGTCTTGGGGATCCTTGGGGGACACCGCAATTTCCGCGTAGCGCTCGACCAGTTCGCGCCCGGGTGCGAACATGCGGGCGGCAACCAACTCCAGAGCGGTGCGTGTAAACAATCGGGAGATCACGCCGCCTGTACGCGATTTGTACACCGTGTACGGGTTGATCAGTACGTAAGCCAGTTCTTCTTTAGCAGCAGTCATGGTTGGTCGTATTCCGATTATCGTGTTGACGTGGCGCATCCTGTTCAAAAACAGAGAGAACCCGCGGTTGCAAGCCTCACAGCCCGCGAGGGACTCGTCTCGCTTTTGGTTCGAACCGCGGCGGCGATGTCCGTCTTACTTCTTGCCTCCCATGATGCGGAACAACTTGGTGCCGCAATCCGGGCAGACGCCCTGGATGGCGGGACGACCGTTCTTCATGGTCACTTCCTGCGCCTTGGCCATTTCCTTCTTCGCTTTGCACTTCACACAATACGCTTCTGCCACGGTACTTGCCTCCCCTTCGGTTCAATTTTCACTCGGAAAACTTGCGGCGCATCTTACTGGCATCAGCCAACAACCGTCAAGTTGCAAAACCGGGACGAAAGAATCCAACAACACTGGCTGCGAGGTTGTATTTTTCGACTCTCCATGGTATTGTAGTGCAAGGTATTTAGTCGTCACCAAGTAGCGCACAAGGAATGGACACTACTCTCGCGAGCCGCCCAATCCAGACGGTGGCGTGCACTTTGCGCCGGCCGTTGGGGATCGTCGTTGCCGCAGGATTGATGTTATTGGTCGCCTGCGAACACTCCGGTTCCGTTTCCGACGCCGATGCAGAACAAGAGGTCAACTACCAGCGCGCCAGGCGCTTATGCGAGCAACAAGACTTTTCAGGCGCGGCGGAGTTTTACAATAAAGCGCTCTTGGTGCATCCGGAGTTCGCCAACGCACACATGGAATTGGGGTTGTTATACGAAAACCGGTTGGCTGACCCGATATCCGCCATTTATCATTACCGGCGGTTCCTGGAGCTGCGGCCGGATTCGGAAAAGAAGCAGTTGGTTGAGGATTTTATCGAACGCGCCAAGCTGTCGTTGGCGGCGAAGTTGCCCCAATCACCCATCGTCGATGCGAGCGAGCTGACACGGTTGGAAAGTGAGAAGACGGCGTTGCTGCAGGAGAACGCCGCGCTTCGAACGCGAGTGGCAGAATTGGAGAAGGTGGGGAGCGCCACGCAAGTGGTGGCGACCGAGTTGACACCTGTTGCGGTGGCTTCGGCTCCTCCGCCGTCTCCAGCCGCGACGACCGCGCCGGCGGTTGCTCCGGGAATTGTGATGGCGGCGGCACCGATCATGCCGACGTCCGAGGCATCGACGATGGAATCGCCGCGGGTTCGCACGTATATTGTGCAACGAGGCGATACGCTACAGTCGCTGGCGTTGCGGTATTACGGGTCACGAGCGGCGTGGGGAAAAATTTTTCAGGCGAATCGGAGCGGTCTGCCAAGCAAAGATCAGTTGAAGGTCGGGCAGCAGTTGGTAATTCCTTGATGGGGAACGTGGGTAGACCGGGGCAGAATAGGGCGAAAAGGTCATGTTGAATAAGGTATTTGCGGGGTTGGTGATCGCGTTTTGGGCGGGCATGATGACGGCACTGGTCCGTGTCGAAGTTTTCCCGCAGCCGACGACGGTCGAGACGTTTTCGACCGAACGGGTCATGAGGAAAGTATTTTCGAACCCCGAACCCCTGAGCTTGGACGTGTATTATAACTCCAGCAATCACATCGGGCATTGCACGATCGAAATCCAACCACAAATGAGCGACAAACCAGGCGACGAATCCGGGCTGACACAGAAGATAGTCGATTACAAGGTGACCACTGATTTGAAAGTCAGGCTGACGGCATTCGGGATGCCATCGCGGCTGGCGTTGGTTGGCGAAAGTATTTTCAGCAGAACGCTGGAACTGGAACACTTTCGGTTTAGCACTGACATCGGCGAAGGTCGCGGGGGTGCGGGCGGTTTGGGAGATGGTCACGTGAATGTGATCGGAGACGATCATACCAAAACGGTGCAGGTGGCGTTCGACTTTGGCGACTTCCACGATGAGCGCCTCTTCGACTTCGATCAGGTCAAGGGCGCGGGCTTTGCCAATGCATTCGGATTACCGGGGATGGCCAACTTCAGCTTCCTCGGCGGTGGCGGACTTCCGAGTGGTTTTGGTGCGTCTTCGGACGAGGGTGCACACGCGCGGCCCACGACGACCACGTCCCTCGACCGCCTGGAAATTGCGGGCAATCTGCAGCGTGTGTACCTGGTATATTCCAGGATCGACGACCAGATGTGGACGAAGATCTGGGTGGACGAGTCGGGTCAGGTCCTCAAGGTGGTTACTTCGATGGGACTAGAAATGCGAAGCGATGTCGCACTGGGAATGGGCGAAGAACCGAATCGAATGGGTCACCGGAGGGGCGGCGGGACCAGACCATGATCCGCACAGAACATCTCGCGAAGCGGTACGGCGGGCTGGTGGCCGTCAACGACCTCAACCTCGATATTCCGCAGGGCCAGTTCTTCGCGTTCCTCGGACCGAACGGCGCCGGCAAGACAACCACCATCAAGCTCCTGGCCGGATTGCTTAAGCCGACCTCGGGCCGCGCGTTTATCGGGGGCTATGACATTCAGTCGGATCCAGTC
>Ga0326727_10013263_pt1 | contig 18407 bp, 12 predicted proteins | sample MB2enrmetagenome_FD_207643 | JGI IMG/M metagenome (GOLD analysis project Ga0326727, IMG submission 207643) | Lab enriched peat soil microbial communities from McLean, Ithaca, NY, United States - MB29MY | ecosystem: Environmental > Terrestrial > Soil > Wetlands > Peat | place: USA: New York...
GCTCACGGTCAGCGGTCTATCGGCCGTGCACGCGGAATATCTGGCGCGCGGCGGGTTGGACTTCATCATCGGCGATGGAGCGCTGCGCTATGCTCCCGAGTATGTTTGGGAAAGTTACTATAACGCACGCATTTGTCCCGGACTCTTTGCGACGCTGGACCTGCAGCGCGTGGTAAACCCGGGGTACAACCAGGACCGCGGCCCGGTTTGGATTCCATCGCTGCGTTTGCACGTGGAGCTCGATAAGAATATGTTCCTTCGCAAAGCGAGAAACTGATGGGACTCACACTGCTCGATTTTCTGCTCCGTCTGGGCGCGGCTCTGCTGATGGGCGCCGCGGTGGGACTGGAGCGCCAGTGGCGGCAGCGGATGGCCGGCATGCGCACGACTGCGCTGGTGGCGGCTGGCGCATCGGCATTTGTGATGTGCGCATTCATGGTGCGCGACACCACCCACAGCGAAGCGCAGATCGTGTCGTACGTTGTGTCCGGCGTGGGATTCCTCGGGGCCGGGGTGATCTTCAAAGACTCCGGCGGCGTGCGCGGACTGAATACCGCGGCGACCATCTGGTGCTCGGCGGCGATCGGCGCCATCTCCGGGTTGGGACAGCCGCTGCATGCGTTGATTCTGGCTGCCGCTGTGGTATCGACCAATGTCGTTCTGCGGCCGATTGCGTACCGCCTCCATCCGGCGCAATCGGCCGGCGGAGAGCAGGAGATCGCCTACGCGTTCGAACTGGTCTGCCGGCCGGAGGACGAGGCCCACATGCGCGCACTGCTACTGCAAGCCATGTCGCGCAGCGCGCTCACGCTGACTTCGCTGCGGAGCGAAGACATCGAAGGGACGAACAAGCTGAAGGTCACGGCGCGAATCAGGGGTTTGGGCCGGCAGGACGAGGCGCTGGAACAGCTGGTGGTGCGGTTATCGCTGGAGGCTGGTGTTAGCTCCGTGAGCTGGGCAGTGCACGCCGAGACGCTGGAATAGGCTATCCGAAGTCCACCGTGGAGAGCAGGCGCGGCGGACGGCGAGCCTTCGCGGCTTGTTCGAATGAATATGCCAGGCGGAGCAGCACGGGCTCGCTCCAGGCGGCGCCGAAGAACGATATCCCGACTGGAAGCCCGTGGACGAAGCCGGCGGGAACGGTGATGTGCGGATAGCCGGCGACGGCGGCGGGGGTGGAGCATCCGCCGGTATCGTGGTCGCCGGTGACCCAGTCGATGAGCCACGCCGGTCCGGCGGTGGGGGCCACGATGGCGTCCACCTTGTGTTTCTTGACGACCCAGTCGATGCCTTCGCCGCGCGCCAGACGGTGGTTTCCGGATAGCGCCGAGAGGTACGCCACATCGTTCAGGTTGCCGCGCTTCTGCGATTCGACGAAGATTTCCTGCTCGAACCAGGGCATCTCTTGGCGGCGATGCTCCTGGTTGAAGGCGATCAGTTTCTCCAGCGTCAGGCCGGTCTTGCGGGTTTCCAGGTAAGCGTTGAGGTCGTTTTTGAACTCGTACTGCAGGACGAGATTCTCGTTGGTGTCGTACCTGCCGAACGAAGGCAGGTCGGCGGGATCCACGAGGGTCGCGCCCATTTCTTTCATTTGCGTGAGGCAGCCTTCCATGAGCTTCTGCACGTCGGGTCCAAGGTCGTAGAATTTGCGGGCGACGCCCAGGCGCGCGCCGCGAAGGCCGGCGGGCGCAAGGAACTTGGTATAGTCCGGCTGGGCGCGCGGTCCTTCGGCGAGGGCGCCCAGCAGGATGGCCGCGTCACGGACGGTGCGGGCCATTGGGCCGGCGGTATCCTGGCTGTGCGAGATGGGAACGATGCCGCGGCCGCCGAGCAGACCGACGGTGGGCTTGATACCCACGATGCCATTCATGGACGACGGGCAGACGATGGAGCCATCGGTTTCCGTGCCCACCGCGACGGCGCAAAGGTTTGCCGCAACGGCGGCGCCCGATCCGGAGCTCGATCCGCAGGGGTTGCGGTCGAGCGCGTAGGGGTTGCGGGTCTGGCCGCCGCGCCCGCTCCAGCCGCTGACCGAACGGGAAGAACGGAAATTGGCCCATTCGCTGAGGTTGGTCTTGCCGAGAATCACCGCGCCGGCGGCGCGCAAACGCCCCACGATGGCGGCATCGCGTGGTGTGGGCGCATCGACCAGCGCCAGCGAGCCGGCGGTGGTATGCATCTTGTCGGCGGTATCGATATTGTCTTTGATGAGCACCGGGATGCCGTGCAAGGGACCGCGCCTGGGTCCGCGATCGAGCTCGGCCGCGATGTCGAGGGCATCGGGATTGATCTCGATTACCGAGCGCAGTGCGGGGTCGACCTCGCGGATGCGCGCCAGGTAGCGCCCGGTGAGCTCGCGGGCGGAAAAGCGCGAGAGATCGGTGATGGTGGCCTCTTCGAGGTCGGGCGTCTGGCCGGAGGAGATGCCGGCGAACATGGCGGCGGCCGCGCCTTCGAGGAACATGCGTCGGCGAATCATGCACCTGATTATCGCTCGATTGGCACGGCAGACGAGAATATTCACCACGGGGGCACGGAGACACGGAGAGAAACAAAAGCAGAAACGGGAGCGCACGGAGGCGGCAGAGGACACGGAGGCGCAGGCCGTCGCGCCGAGAAGAGTCTCCAAACTCCTGAGGTCGCGGAATCGGGATGATCTCTGTTCACGTCCAGGGAGAACATTGTGGCTAAACTCGTTTTGCGAAGCTGGGCTCAGTCTTATTCCTCGCAGGTTCCAAAACCGTAGGTCGACCTCAGGAATTCGGAGTCCCGGCGCCCAACCCGCCGCCCCCTGGCTGGCTTTCTCGATCATGGCAACGCCTGATGCTGCGGCGAAAGGGCGGGACGTGGGCGTCGCGCGCGGACCAAGGGGTCCGCCCCACCATTTTCAGCAGACGCCTGAAAGTGGGAAAACTAAGTGGCATTGGACACCAGTGCCGGCGCCGTCGGCGGGCGACGAGATTCACGATTTCCCGTGTATTAAGCTGGAAACTGCATGCTGACCGACCTGGTGCAGATCCGGCTGCTGGGGGAAAAGAAACGGCCGGAGAACGAGCGCTTCCGGCGATACGTCAAATCGCACAGCCATTCCGACCGCGCGCTGCGGCGTATTGCCGAGGAAATCGAGGAGCAGATCGACTGCACGGTGTGCGCCAACTGCTGCAAATCGGCCACGGTGACGTTCGCCGACCGCGACGTGGAGCGGCTGGCGCGATACCTGCGCACCACGCCGGCGAAATTCCTGGCGGATTACGCCGAGGAGAGCCCTGAGGAGGGCCGGATCTTGCGGCGGACAGCGGGAAAGGGCTGCGTTTTCCTGGATGGCAATCTATGCTCGGTCTACGAGGCGCGTCCGGACACCTGCCGGCGATTTCCGCACCTGGTTCGCGGTGCGGGATCGATTGCCAGCCGGATGTGGCAGTTCATCGACCGCGCCTGCTATTGTCCGATCGTGTTCAATTCGCTGGAGGCGTTCAAGGGGTATTTTAAGACCCCCCGTAAAGAAACAAACAATTGACATTGGCTGGGCCCGGCACCATAATCAGCTAGCACGAGGGGAGGTCCCCGATGGCGCCAGCAAGGCCGACCGAAACCAACGTCACGAGCCAGATCCGGAAGCTTTCCGGCATTGGCGCAACCGAGGATCAGATCGATATGCGCGGGACGATCGGCCAGCGCATCGATAAGATAGGCACCAAAGTGGAGGATGAGGCCGGCACCGGCCAGATCGATTCCTCCGGAGGATAACCGCTCCCTCGCGGTCGCGGCTCTTAGGGGATTACCTCCCCAGCTTCTTTTCGAGTTCCGCCATTTTGGCGCGTTCGGCTGGGCTTAGCCGATCTTCCGCTACTACCAGAGGCTCGCCGAATTCGCTGGAATAGCGAAACGCGGCGTCGGTCTTTTCCTTGCGCTGGACGAGGATTTTATAGACTTCCCAGCTATAGAACAGGCCGGCCCACTGCTGGAATTCCGCCTCGTCTTCGGGAGTGAGGGTGCGGACGGCGGGCGCCTTTTCGAGATCGATGGGCGTTCCGATCTGCAGCCAGTGCTGCGGTCCGAAGTAGAGCGACTCGAGCCCTACGGTCCTGCCTTCCTCGGCCAGATGGCTGAAGTTGACGTCGGTCGTCATGTCATTAAGAGTCGGGGCGTGATAGGGGTTGGCTTGCGAAGTGGAACTGCCCTGGCCGTACATGCGGAGGTGGTCGAAATCCTGCGCCAGGATGCCGTCCCAGTTGGAGCCGTAATCGATGGTGATGACGTAGCCGGCCTTGAGCGCCGCGCCCGCGCCTTTGATGAACTTACCCTCGCCTAAGTTGATGTAAGTCACCATGCCCTTGCCGCTCTTACTGAGGGCGTAGGCGTAAGAGTGGGCATATTGGCGAAGATGTTCCGTCAACTCGGGGATGACCGATGCCGGAACGTAGAGTTCCTGGAACTGCAGCAGGTTGACCTTCACTTCGTAATTGGAGGAGGCGCTGAAGGCGTCCAGGATGGCGGAAAATCCTGCCTTACTCAGGAAAATGCGCTCCGGTCCGGATGGGTTCTTACCGCCGAAGAGCTTCTGGCGGATGGTTCGATCGTCGGCGGCGATAGTCTGCCTGGCGGCCGGCGGGATGGTGGATTCCACCTTCTTCCAGCTGTCCACGGAAACCGAGGGCACGGTGTAAGCGAGCTCGGCGGAGCCGTTCATGTCGAGGATGACCTTGTGCACGCTGAAGCAATCCGGCAATTCATTGGAGAGGATGACGCCCTTGAGGGTTTCCTTGGGGATGGTCGCGCCGGGATCGGTGGCGTCGCCGAGACGCGCTTCGAAGCGCGCTCCGAAGCGTTCATTGCGCTGCTTCTGCTTGGCGCTCAGGGCGGGAGAGCGATCGTAGCAGGCGTAGACCGTCTGGTCGCGGAATTCTCTCCAGCGCGAATCGTCGCTCGACATCGCCTGCTGGTCGATATAGGCGAGAACCGATTCGGCCATGGCCCCGTCGCCGGCGCCGAACTCGGCGATGGTGAATTTCTCCGTCGGGCCGAGAGTGCCGGCCTTGCGCATGCCGTCCCACATCTGGAACATGTGCTCGGTGATCATCTGGCCGAAGGAAGGGTAGAGCGCGATGGGGAAGGTCTGGTAATCGGAAAAGAAATTCACGCGTCCGCTGGAGTAGTAGCCGGCGGTCGGGTGGAACAGCACGGTGTCGAGATAGTCGTAGAAGGAAGGGAAATAGTCTTTCACGGAGGCCGGATCCACGCCGGGAGCAAGTTTAATCTCGTTGCGAACATCCCAGGCATTTACGAGTTGCCGGTCTTCGGCAAGGAGCGAGGCGGAAAACGCGCCGGCGATCGCCAGCGCGCCCAAAAGCTTGCACATGGCGACACTGGGGCGCATTTTTGCCATGATACCACGCGTTGCCAAGCTCACTCCGCGGCGATGCGGTCGAAGGCGTGCAGCAGTTCCTCGCGGCGGGAGTACGGGCCGGGCGTGTAGGCGCGCGAGGCGATGCCCAACTGCGACAGCTCGGAGATGCGCCAGTCTTCGCGATTCGTCTGGTCCCAGAATTCCACCGCGTCGTCGCCTTCGAAATTCGACTTGGCCATTTCGTCCGGGTGGAAGTGCCATTCGCAGACGATTTCGGTGCGGTCGGGTGCCTTGGGCCAGAGGGTGTGGAGCATCATGTAGTCGGGATGCAGGGCGAGCAGGAAGTTGGGATAGATGGCGTAATAGTTGACGATTTTCCGCTGCTCTTCGCTCAGTCCGGGAAGGTAGGCGCGCTTGCGGATGCCGCCGAAGCTCATGGTTTCGGCGCCGGGGCGAAAACCCATGGCGCCGCCGATGTAATCGGGCGAAGGCGGCTGGTTGTCGGCGCCCAGATAGTCGGTGAGGCGGTTGAGGGTGGGGTGGATCAGGGGGCAATGCAGGCACTCGTTGTAATTAGCGACGATCAACTTCCAGTTGGCCCTGGCGTGGTAGACGATGCGGCGGTGCAGGCGCAGTTCGGCCATGCCCCAGGCGGCGAAACGCGCGGGGAGATCGCCGAGTTGTGCGGCGAGCGGCCGCGGATCGGCGGCGAAGTTGAGGAAGATGTGGCCTTCCCAGGTGTCGAGCGCGACGGCCTTCAGGGGATAATCGGCGCGCAAGAATCCCGGCTGTCCCATATGGGGCGCGCCCAGCAAGGCGCCGTCGAGTGAGTAGGTCCAGCCGTGGTAGGGACACTGGATGCTGCCGGCGAACGAACCTTCGTCGGCGGTGCACATGCGCGTGCCGCGGTGACGGCAGACGTTGAAGAAGGCGCGGAGGGCGCCCTCGGCGGAGCGCGTGACTATAACGCTCTCGTCGGCGAGTTCCACCAGGAAATAATCGCCGGGGTTGGGGATTCGCTGGCTGCGGCCCACACAAATCCACCGGCCGAAGAAGAGGCGTTCGAGCTCGTCGTGGAAGATCGCCGGATCGGTGTAATAGCGCGCCGGCAGGGTCATGAGAAGGGGAGAATCGGCCACGAGACAAGTTTACGTCAAGGGGAATTTGTAGGGGAAAGTGCACCAGCGGTGGGGCAGGGCGTCCAACGCGGAACTTAATCCAAGCGAAGTTGAGGACCGTTCAGGCGGTGCAGAAAACCGCGTTTGACTTCCTCGAACGCCATTTGCCGGGAGCTTATAGGAAATTGCGGGACCTCGGCGTCCGCGCGGACTCGGCGAGTCCTTCGTTGGGCCGGTTATCGGAGCCAGTGGCCGGCCGGCATGGCTTCGCAGATCGGAGAAGGGCGTGACGTCAGTGGATCGCGATCGTCGTTCCGCCCGGGGGGTCGCTCGCCGCTATTCCGCCGATGGAAATCCCGAGAGACACGCTCGCACCCGTGGGCGCGCCCGCGGGAATCGTGAAGTTGATCTGGAATACCCCGGTGGAAAGCGTGGGAGCGCTCCCGGAATAGGCTATGGTAGCCGGAACCGGTGTGCTGCCGAGCGTCACCGTCACGGGCAGCGCCAGTTGGGCCAGCGGAGCGAGCGGCGTGATCCCTCCGGTGACGGCCGCGGGCAGGAAGGCCCCGCCGCCTGTGCCCCAGATCGCCACCGTCGACCCCACGGCAGCCGGGTTGGAGGCCGAATTGAACGTAAGATCCTGGTTCCACACTAGCGCCTGCGACGACGCATCGGCATGGAAGACCGCCGGTGTGGCCGCCTGAACGGCCACCGTGTTGACCCACGATAGGGCGCCGTTGTAATTGACCTGAATCCGAGTGGTGGCGTTCGCCAGATCGAACGGCGCCTGCACGTTGATCTGCTCTTGCTGCGCGTAGAGGATCGGCGCCGGCACGCCATCGAAAAATACCTGCACGCCGGATAGTTGGGTGGGGTATTGGCCATTGGTGAGCGCCGCGATCACGCCGGTGGCGGGACCTTGATTGGTCATGAGCGCGATGGTTTCGCCGGGCGAGATGGGCCCGAACTGGAAGCTGGCTCCGTTGATTGGAACCGGCAGCGGAAGTTGGTAGAAATATGCCGCACCGTTGCCCATATTGACGCCGCCCGGGGCGTCGGTCAGCACCGCCCCCTGGCTGAGCGCCAGCGAGGCGCCGAAACTGCCGGCATTCAGGTCGGACAGCGTGATTTCGCTCTGCTGGCTCCAGGAGCCGCCGGTTTGCAGGAACACATAGAACTTCGCGCGAACCGGCGAGGTATTGTACGCCGGCGCGCCGGCGATGATGAGATTGCCTTCGATCGCCACCGCGCGGCCGAAGTAGTCGCCGCTCGTTCCATCCGGCGCCGTGAGGACGGCCTGCGGGGTCCAGGCTCCTGCCGATCGGGCGAAGACCATTACCTGGCCGCGGTTGTTGCTGGCGTCATCGGCGCCGATGAGCGCGGTATCGCCGCTGATGGCAATCGACGCGCCGATATTTGGGTCGGCGGAGTTCAGCACGCCCTGCTGGCTCCAGTTCGCTCCCGATCCGGTAAACACGTACACCGCGCCGGTCCCATCCGGCCGGTTGGGATCGTCCACCAGCACGGTATTGCCGTTGATCGCCACGGTGCTGCCGAAATCAGGGCCGCTGCCGGAGGCGGTGAGAGTCGCCTGCTGGGTCCAACTCCCGTTCGCGTTGGTGAAGACGAAGGCGCCGTTCGGCGGATTCGCGCCGGTCACGATGGTCCCGCCGTCGATCGCCACCGAACGGACCTCGGGACCTTGCTGGATGGTCTGCGGCGTCCAGGTTCCGTTCACTTTGGTGTACGCCAGAACCGCGCCGGGCTGGCCGGAGCAGCAGACCACGATGGTTCCACCGCTGACCGCGACGGACGTTCCGAATCCCGGAGGAACTTCGCCGGCCGGATCGGAAATTACGGCGTCCAGGTTCCAGGTGCCGGCCGAGCGCGCGAAGATCTCGATCGCCCCCGGCTCCGGACCCTGGAAGAAGGGATTCAGCAGGCCCTCCGCGGCCACCACCGCGAGATCGCCATCCATCGCCACGACGCCAAAAGACGTGTTGGCGCTCGTCACGGTGCTGGCGAACTGCGCCACGGGCGCAACCTCCGCGGTGGTTGCCGGCGCCTGTTGGGTGACGGTGACGGCGACTTCGCCGATAGTGACCGTTGCGCTGCGCGCCGCTCCGGTGTTCGCGGCCACTGCCAGCGTGACGCTGCCCGGCCCGACGCCGCCGATGCCGGTATAGGAAATCCACGCGGGCACGTTCTCGACGTACCACCCGCAGGAAGGCCCGATCGAGACCGCGAAGACCAGGTTGCCGCCGGCCGATCCGAGATTCGCCATCTCCGGCGAGACGGAAGCGGAGCAGGTCGATGGATTCGGCGTCAGCACGCGGACGCGCCAAGCCTGCTGCTCGGTGAAATAAATATCGCCCGCGCCATCCACGGCCAGGCGATTGGGCTGGATCGCCGCGCTGAGAGACGGCACATTTTCGCCGCTGCTGTATGCCTGCGCACCGGTGCCGGCGATGGTGGTGATGATGCCGTTCGAAACTCTGCGGATGCGGGTGTCGTCGGCGATATAGACGTTGCCGAGCAAATCGACGGCGACGCCGCTTGGGTTGGTCAGCGTGGCGGCGGTGGCGGGACCGCCATCGCCGCTGTATCCGTTGTATCCGGTGCCGGCGAACGTGGTGATGACGCCGTTCGCAAGCTTGTACACGCGGCTGAGCGCGATATCGGTGAAGTAGACAACTCCGGTGGAATCCACCGCCACGGCGTTCGCCTGCGGGTTCACGGAGCCGAGCGTAGTGACGGCGCCGGTGGCGATTTCAACGATCGAGGACCCTACGCCGGCATATACATTACCGGCCGCGTCCACCGCGACATCGGCCGCGTGCCCCACGGCCAGAGTAGACAGCACGCCCCGGCTGAGTTCGGCGATGCGGTTGTTTCCAAAGTCGGCGATGAAGAGATTGCCGGCAGCATCCACCGCCACGCCATCGGCATTCGAAAGCACACCACCGCTCGTGCCGGGCACGGTGGTTATGATCCCGTTCGAGACCTCGCGGATCACCGAGTTCTGGTCGGCGATGTACAGGTTGCCGGAAGCCCACGCCAGCGCCATGGGTCCGTACAGTTGCGCGCCGGTGGCCGGTCCGCCATCGCCGGTGTAACTGAACTGGCCGTTGCCGGCCACGGTGGTGAGCGCGCCATGCGAGAATTCGGCGATGCTGAAGCTCGCCGGCTGGCCGATATACACGTTCCCCGATGAATCGACCGCGACTCCTACCGGCCCGGTGAGATTCACCAGGGTGGTGGCCACGCCATTCGAGAGCTCCTGAATGGCGCCGGGTGTTGACGCCAGACTCAGAAATAGATTCCCGCTGGAATCCACCGCCAGGCCGACGACGGCGCTTGACTCCGTGGCGAAGCTGGTGAGCGTCCCGCTGGCCGCGCTCCATACGAGGATCGCCTCCCCGTTGACGTTCGCCACATCGCCCGAAACGGCGTAGACGTGCCCGGCGCCATCCGCCGCGATCGGGCCGAGATCGTTCAGCGGAACGCTGGTGGCCGGCACGCCGGTGGTGGTGGCGCCGCTACAGCACGCCCCATTGCCCGCAATCGTGGTGATCGTGCCGCCCGAGATTTTGCGGATCGTGTTGCCGGTTATCGTAGTCGGGGCCCCCATAAGGCCCGCGACTTCCGCCCAGACCAGGTTGTTCACGTACACATTCCCCGACGGATCCACCGCCAGTCCGACCGGTTGAATTTCGGCGGAGGTCGCCGGGCCGCCATCGCCCGTCGTGCCGCACGCCCCATTGCCCGCGATGGTGTTGATCATGCCGCCGGAGACTTTGCGGATGCGGCAGTTGTCGGCGATATAGACATTGCCGGACGCATCCACGGCGACGTAGCCTGGCAACGACAACTGCGCGGCGGTCGCGGGCCCGCCATCCCCGCTGAACCCGGGGACGCCGTTTCCCGCCGCGGCGGTCAGGATGTGGGTCGCCGCATCCATGCGCAGCACGGCAAAGCCGGCGGCGAAATAAAGGTTGCCGACGGCATCCACCGCCACGTACCCGGGATACCCGGCCGGGCCGATTGATACCGAAGTGGCGGGAATATTCACCGGCAGCCCGCCGCCGGCCACCGTCGACACCGTATAGACCTGGCCGAAGAGATACGCCGCGCTCATCAGACACAACGCCGCCAGCCTCATTCCGCCGGCGCGGATCGCCACAGCTGGTGAGTCGCAATGTTCCAATGTGCTTGTTCGAAACACGTCGAAGCCTTTACCAGCGGCAGACATCCAAGGGCCTTGGCCGCCTATTAGCAGGGGTGGGGCCAGACTACGCGTTGGCGATGACGGTCGTCACCAGCGCGGCGTTGCGTCATCAATAAGCAATCCGCGACCTTTTTCCAAACGCTCGGCGAACGTGGCCTGGCCGAACTGATCTTCACTGTTTATATCGGTGTAGGCAACGGGGCACCCTCCCAGTGTTTCCTGGGAGCGTAGTCCCGTTTCTGTTTGGCCGCCGAGACGGTTGCCCGGGAGCCACGCCGACCGGACTCCCGGCCTGCGGACGGCCGTTTCTCACATTCTCTGAAAAGGGCCGTGCGATGCCGTGGCGATGCTTTTAGGCACGTCCGGTTCGTCAATGGATTGGGCCGGTTGGTCAAAATCGGCAATGGCGGGCGCGCGCGTGCGTTAAGCTAAGGGCGAATGAGCAATAGCACCAAGCGCAAGGTATGGCTGTGGGTTGCGCTGTTCGGGTTGTGGACCTTCCTGGGTCTGTTCATGTTCAGCCAGGGGATGGCGCAGAAAATCATGGCTCAGGACGCGCACCCCTGGTGGCAACATCTGACTTCCTGGCTGGTGGGAGTGTGGCTGTGGTTTGCGTTCACTCCGCTGGTGCTGTGGTTGGGACGGAAGTTCCCACTCGATCGCAAACCATACTGGCGAGCGGTGATGTTTCACCTGGCGATCTCGCTGGTCTTCCCATTCGTGGACCTCACCGTGGAAGCCGCGATCCTGCGCGGACTGCACGTCTTTCCCGACATTATGACCAGCTACGCGGCAACGCTGTTCTTTTTGCTCGTCATCGGATACCACCAAAGCGTTTTGACCTACTGGAGCGTCCTGGGAGCGCAATGCGCGTACGGCTGGTATCGGCGCTATGAGGAACGGCGGCAGGAGGCATTGCGGCTGGAACTGCGCTCGTCACAGCTCGAGCGGCAGTTGGCGGAGGCGCATTTGAGCGCGCTCAAAATGCAACTCCATCCGCATTTTCTGTTCAACACGCTCAACACCATCATGGTGCTGGTGCGGCAGCAGAAGGGGAAGGAAGCCGAGGAGATGCTGGCGCGGCTGAGCGACCTGCTGCGCTGCGTGCTGGAGGACGTGCAGGCGCAGGAAGTGCCTTTGACGCGCGAACTGGAGTATCTGCAACTCTATCTTTCGATCGAACAGGTGCGGTTTCAGGATCGCCTGCGGGTGGACGTGGCCGCGGACCCGGAAGTTCTGGACGCGGCTCTGCCGCACATGGCGTTGCAGCCGATTGTGGAGAATGCCATTCGGCACGGTATCGGCCGCAGCTCGTCCGCCGGGCAGATCAGCATCACGGCTTGCCGGGTGAACGACACCGTGGAAATCAAGATTCAGGATGACGGGCCGGGGCTGGCTGCGCCCAACGGCGCTGCCGGCGGTATCGGGCTCGCCAACACTCGTGCCAGGCTGCGCGAACTGTACGGCGACGCCGCCGGCCTGAAGGTGGAAAACGGAGAGCGTGGAGGCGTGGTGGCGACGATGGTTCTGCCGTTCCACGCCGTTCTGGAGGCACATGCCGCTCACGGTTCTGCTGGTTGACGACGAGCCGCTGGCGCGCGAAGGGCTGCGCATCCTGCTCGCCCGCGACCCCGACATCGGCGCGATTTGCGATGCCAAGAACGGGTACGAAGCGGTGGCGGCGATCCGCGAGCGGCGTCCGGACCTGGTATTTCTGGACGTGCAGATGCCCGAAATGGACGGCTTCGCCGCGATGCGGGAGATCGGCGCCGACGAGATGCCGGCGGTGGTATTCGTCACCGCGCACGACCAGTACGCCATACAGGCGTTCGAAATCAACGCCATCGATTATCTGCTGAAACCGGTAACGGAAGATCGCTTCGCGAAGGCGCTGGCGCGTGTCAAGGCCCGGCTGGCCGCCAGCGGCGGTACGGACACCAACCGGCAGATTCTGTCGCTGCTGGAGACGATTGCATCTCCCACGCGATATTTGAAGCGCCTGGCGGTGCGTACGGCGGGCAAGACGGTGCTGGTGGATGTCGCGGAGATCGATTGGATAGAGGCGGCTGAAAACTACGTCCAACTGCACACGGGGAGTGGGGGCCATCTGCTGCACGTGACGATGAATACGCTCGAGAAGTCGCTCGACCCGGAAATTTTTCTGCGCATTCATCGTTCGGTGATCGTGAATGTGACATGCATTCGCGAGCTTCAGCCGGTGATGCACGGCGAATACGCGATCACGCTGGCGAGCGGAGCGCGTTTGCAATCGGGGCGCAATTACAGCGAGCGGTTAAAGGCGCTGGCGGCTAATCCGTTCTGACCCGGCCGGGGTTCGGCGCGGCGCTTTTGGGTGTTTTTCGTGGGACATGCTTCAGCTTGTCAGGCGACCGGAGCTCGCCCTTTTCTCCGGCTTCGCTGCGGCGTGCCTTCGGCAATGAAGCCGAAGAAAGTCCTTCTGCCGACCGTGTTGGCCAATCGCATGCCATGAATGGCCAAAGTCCACGGCCGGGCTTCGCCCGGCTGGGCAAGCTAAAGCTTACCGCACAACTGCTGGCCGGTTCGCCACTGTTTTCGTCCAGCTGGTCAAATTTCGCTTCGCTCCGGGAACTTCGCGCCGTAGAGTAGCGGTATGACGAACGCCAATATCGCCGAACTTGCCGCGGTAACCAAACGATTCGGCAAAGTTGTGGCATTGGATGAATTTTCATTAGCGGTGGGGCCCGGTGAATTGTTCGCTCTGCTTGGGCCGAATGGCGCCGGCAAGACCACGGCTATCTCACTACTACTGGGACTGGCGCGGCCGGACAAAGGATCGGCGCGCCTGTTCGGTCTTTCGCCGGAATCGATGGAGGCGCGGCGTCAGATCGGGGTCATGCTGCAGGAAGCCGCGCTCATTCCCGAACTGCGGGTGGCCGAGCAGATCGACATGGTGGCCGCCTATTATCCCGACCCGATGCCGGTGGAGCGCGCGCTCGAACTTACCGGCACTGCGGAGCTCGGCCGGCGGCCGTACGGAAAACTTTCCGGCGGGCAGAAGCGGCAGGTGCAGTTCGCCATCGCGTTGGTGGGCCGTCCGCGCCTGCTTTTTCTGGACGAGCCCACCGTGGGTCTGGATGTGCAATCGCGGGAAGCGGTGTGGGCGACGCTGCGCCGCCTGATCGGCGAGGGCTGCTCGATCATGCTCACCACGCACTACCTGGAGGAGGCCGAGGCGCTCGCGGATCGTGTTGCGGTGATCGCAAAGGGGAGGCTGATCGCCACCGGCACGGTGGACGAGATGCGCGCGCTGGTGGTGCGCAAGCGGATCACGTGCCGCACGATTCTGCGAGCCGAGGAAGTGTCTGGCTGGCCGGATGTGCAGACCGTCTCGAGCGATGCGCACGGTCTGCACATCACCGCGAGCAATACCGAAAACGTAGTGCGGCGCTTGCTCGTGGCGGATGAGGATTTGCACGGCCTGGAAGTGCAGAGCGCCGGGCTGGCGGAAGCTTTTACCGAACTGACTCAGGAGGAACGCTAATGGAAACCACGACATTGGAGCGGATCAGCAATGCGCCGCCGGCCGACAGGCTGCCGCGCGCGTGGCGGGCTTACGCCAGCGATGCGAAATACGAATCGCTGCGCATGCTGCGGGCGCCGGCTTTCGCAGGACCGTTTCTGCTGCTGCCGGCCGGGCTGTACGTGCTGTTCGGCGTGCTGTTATTCGGCGCGGAGATTGCCAAGGATCCGAAAACGGCGCTATTCATGTTCATGGGATTTTCCATTATGGGAGTGATGGGGCCGGGGATGTTCGGTTTCGGTATCACGATCTCCACGGAGCGCGAACATGGGCTCCTTCGCCTGAAGCGCGCGCTGCCCGCGCCAGCCGCCGCGCCGCTGCTGGCGAAGATGCTGATGTCGATGCTGTTCGTCGCCATCGTGATGGCCAGCATGGCGGCGGTGGCGCCGCTCGGTCATCTGCACCTGCCGGCGGGCCGGCTGCTGGCGGTCTCGCTGGTGTGCATTCTCGGCTCCGCGCCTTTCTGCGCGTTGGGATTTCTGATCGGTTCGCTGGCTTCCGCGAAAAGCGCGCCGGCATTCGTCAACCTGCTCTATCTGCCCATGATTTACCTGTCGGGCATTTTGTTTCCGCTGCCGAAATCGGCGGAGTGGATCGCGCATTTATCGCCGGCTTACCATCTGGATCAAATCGCTTTGGCCGCCGTCTGGGCGCCTCATGTTGGCTCGCCGCTGGTTCACGCCGCGGTGCTGGTTGCGATTACCGTGGTATTCACCGCGTTTGCCGTACGGCGCGTGGCGCGCCACGATTAGGAAGGACAAGCGGAAACATGTCCCCCAAATCGCAAGGCGCTTACCATTACGCCATCGGATATCTGCGAGCGTTCATTGTGGTGCTGGTGGTGGCTTTTCATGCGGCGATGGGTTATCACCCGGATGCGCCGCCGCCGCCGGTGTCGCTGGCCGCGGAGCCGCGGTGGTGGCCGGCATTTCCGGTGGTCGACCCGATCCAGCGCGCCGGTTGGACCTCCGCGTTCGTCGGCTTCAACGACATATTCTTCATGTCGCTGATGTTTCTGCTCTCGGGGCTGTTCGTATGGAGCGGTTTGAAACACAAGGGGGCGGGCGGGTTTTTGCGCGGCCGCCTGTTGCGGCTCGGTGTGCCGTTCCTGTTCGGAGCGGGTGTGGTGGCGCCGCTGGCCTACTATCCGACGTACCTGCAGATGGCGGGGCACGCCGGCATCGGCGGGTTCGCGCGGCAGTGGCTGGCGATCGGCACGTGGCCGGCCGGTCCCGCGTGGTTCCTCTGGGTGCTGCTGGCTTTCGATTGCATTGCCGCGAGGTTGTTCGCGGCGGCGCCCGGTTGGGCCGGGACGCTCGGCAGGTTCCTGGCAGGCCCGCAGAGTCGTCCGGCCCGTTTTTTCCTGCTGCTGGTGGTAGCTTCCGCGCTGGTCTACATTCCGCTGGAACTGACATTCTCGGGTCTGACCTGGGCGGCGTTCGGGCCGTTCACTTTTCAGACCAGCCGCATTCTGCACTACCTGTTCTACTTCCTGGCGGGCGCGGGAATCGGCGCATGGGGGCTCGATCGCGGCCTTTTGGCGCCCGAAGGAAAGCTGGCGCGGCGATGGGTCTGGTGGACGATCGCGGCGATAGTTTTGTTTCTGGCGGTCGCCGCGGTCTCGATCGCGTTCCTCACGGCGCACCTCCAATCGCGGGGATGGGAAGTTGCTACCGATGTGCTGTTCACGGCTAGTTGCGCAGGCTCGTGCCTGGCGTTTCTGGCGCTGTTCCTGCGTTTCGCGCGCTCGCGCTCGATCGTGTTTGAGAGCTTGAGCCGAAACTCGTACGGAATTTATCTGGTGCATTACGCGTTCGTGAGCTGGCTGCAGCTTGCGCTAGTGGGCGCCTCGATGCCAGCCACGCTGAAGTTTGCGATGGTGACGGTTGGAGCGGTGGGGGGAAGCTGGCTGACGACGATCGCTTTGCGGCGCGCTCCGGTTATCGCGCGGATGGTGTAAGCTCCAAAACTCCTGAATTTGTGGAAATTGCTATAAGCTCATTTTCGTGGCGCCGGGCGAGTTCCCCTCGCCTGGGCAAGCTGAAGCACGCCCCACAGCTGAACGTGTTTTTGTGGGACATGCTTCAGCTTGTCCTGGGCGGGTTACGGACCTTTCCGGAGATGCGCCTTCCTGGAAGTGAATCACAACTGAGTCGAGGGATACACGGGGCGCCTGAGAGGTACGGACCGCCGTCGCGTTCTTGCGCGCAAGGTGAGGCCGGATACGCCATAGATCCTCGACCCTAGAGTTTATCGCACCCGCAATTTCGCCCACTGCCAGGCGGCGGGCGTGTAGGGCGTGTCTTTGTCTTCGAGGTCGACGCGGAGGAGGTAGTTGCCGGGGTCGAGGCCGGCGGGTATTTGCAGGGAGCCGCGGGCGAAGTTGGCCGGGTCGGCGGCGACGGGCTCGGACATGCTGTGCCAGACTTCGGCGCCGTCGCGGAAAAGGCGGGTGCGGATCTCCAGGCGGTCCATGTTCGGTTTGGCTCCGTTCCATGAGATCCGGAAGCTGAAGCGGGCGGTCTGGCCCGCCGAGTAGACGCCCGGAACGGACGCGGGGACCAATTGATCGTCTATGCCGAGGTCGTGCTGGAATAGGATGCCCGACAGGCGCAGGCCGGCGGATTTGGTGGACGGAATGTTGACGAAGTCGCTACCGGTGCCGATCTTGCCGGTGTCATCGTCGCGGCAGACGACGCGAACGCGGTAGGGCCCGGGTTTCGGCACGGTGAGGAGAGTAGTGTAGACCAGGCCGTAGTTGAGGGTGCGCCGGTAGTCGCTTTCATCGACGTCGATCTGGCGGGTATCGTCGATGCCTCCCGCCGACGCTTCGCCATTGGCGTTGAAGGCGCGCACCAGCAGGTGGACGCTGCCCGTCATATGGGCCGGCGGGCCGGTGAAGGCCACATCGTGGCCGTCAATGTAGACCGTCACGCGAAGGAAGTAGGAGTTTTTGCCGGTCAGGTAACCGGCCTCGGCAGCGAGGTGAATATCGGACAACGGAAAAGGAGACTCCATCGCCTTCGAGAGGATGGCGGCCATGGTGGGCGTGGAGTTGTGGTATTCGTCGCCTATGCCGAAAAAGCCGGTGTGCGAGCGGACCGTGAGACCGGGGCGGAGCGTCTCCACCTGCAGCTTGTGAAACTCGGGCGGGCCGGCAATTTTCGGCTGCATGGCGTCTGCCGACGGTTCGAACTGCAGCCGGTAATACCCGCGCTGATCGGCCATCACGCGCGCGAGCGCGGCGTCGATGCGGTTGGATTCCGCGATGGCGAAGCCGCCGGTCTGGGCCGTCAGAGAAGCGCCGTCCGGCGAGGAACCTCCATGGGAGTCGATGGCATACAGCACCACACCGGCGCGCAGAGATTCGTCCACCACGGTGCGCGTGCCGTCGTGGACGCCGGACTGGCCGTTGGAGGGATTCGACTCGTCTGGGACGGCAAGCCGCAGAGAATCGGAGATCAGGACGACGGATTTTCGGCCCGGCAGACCGGTCATGCGCCGCACCAGTTGCAGAAGTGCGGCGGTGGTTTCGAGGGTGGCGCGATCGGCGGTCATGCCGGCGACCACCGCATTGGCGGGAAAGCGCACCTCGTCGGCGGCTGCGAGGAGCATGCCCTTGCCGGTGGTGAAATCCTGCAAGGCTCCCAAACCGGCGCTGGACCGCACGATGGCGACGAGATCGCCGGGGCGCACCTGTTCCAACACGAACTTGCCGATGCCGGCGCGGATGGCGGTGAGGCTCTCGGAAGAGGTGAGCAGGTCGCCGGCGAAGAGCACGATGGTGCGGTTCACATGCTCCGGCCGGATGGGCGCGGGAGGAATGGCCGGCTGCCCGGCGGGGGCAGTCAAGGGGTTGTCCGGCGGGTCGGGGGAAGGCGGCGGTGGCGGCACATCGTTGGCTGGGATGAACTTGCAGTGCTTGATTTCCTGGGGCTGGCCATCGAGGAGAATGCGGAAATCGGAGGCCTTCAGGTATGAAACGGGATACCCTCCATGATCGTCGGTAACGGTGGCGTCGAGTTCCACAAGGTTCACGGTGACGCGCAGGCGATAATCTTGCCAGGCGAGCGCTGTGACGGCGCTGAGGGCTGCAAAAAGGAGTGCCCGGCGTTGCGGAATTCGCATAAGCGATGGCAAAGCACCGCTCCC
>Ga0326727_10013264_pt1 | contig 18406 bp, 17 predicted proteins | sample MB2enrmetagenome_FD_207643 | JGI IMG/M metagenome (GOLD analysis project Ga0326727, IMG submission 207643) | Lab enriched peat soil microbial communities from McLean, Ithaca, NY, United States - MB29MY | ecosystem: Environmental > Terrestrial > Soil > Wetlands > Peat | place: USA: New York...
TAGCGAATGTGCTGCATTTCCATGGGCTTGCCCGTGGCTCTCCGCTGATCGCGCCAGACGGCTGCAAGTCGTGGCGTTTTTTACACAAGGGCCGCCCGATAGGGAAGACGACAGCGGCGGCCGCAGCAGTTTGTTCCGTTGTAGTATCGTTACGTCACGCGCGGCGATGGCTGGGTATCGACGATACCTCGATGGCATGGACTTTTTAGCAAAAAGGCATTTCCGGCAAGCGGTGAGAAGCGACAGGGTTGGCCGCCGCCGCAAGGAGCAAATTCAATGTATGTCGATGCCGCACGACACACGGCGAACTCGGCCACGCCGATCCCCGGGCGTGGGATGCGCGATTTGCTCCAGTCAGATGGGTGGCCGCCCCGCAACCGTGCGACCGGAGCGCACGAAAGCGAGCGCCCCCCTGCCGATCGTTTCGAGGCGTTGGCCGCATGGTCGCAGCGGGCGGAAGCCGACAGCGCCGATATCGCGGCTGCGCTGCTTGCGTCCTCCGCAACGGCCTTCGATACCGTGTGCGATGTGCTCCGGCCGCTTTGGGCGGAGGAGGCCTTTCATCGCGCCTATAGCCTGTTGCGCCTGAACGCGGCGCGGTTGCGCCCGTGTCGCGACATGCCGGCAATGCAACAGGATATCGCGCTTGCGCGGCGTCTCGCCGCCGGTTTCCGAGCCCTCGCGGCCGATCGCGACGCCGCCATGGTGCCGTGTTCGCCGATTCTGCACGACGTCGTGCAGACCCTCGGGTTGTTGTTCGGTTCCGCCACGGGACCTGTCCAAGTCACGATCAACATCGCGCGAATGATGCTACCCGCCTACAAGCGGCGCGCTCTGGTGCTCGCGGCAAGCGAACTGGTCGTCAACGCCCTGACGCATGCCTTCGGTCCCGGCGATCGCGGTCGCATCCACGTGAGCCTGCTGCGCCGATCGGCGGATAATGCCTGCCTGCTGGTAGCTGACGATGGCCGGGGCTTCGGCCGGGGAGTGCCTGATCCGGCGGAGAGTGTTGCCGCTGCGCTGGCGAATCTGCTCGAGTCGGACCTTGTCTACGACCGCACCGCCGTCTGGGCGACGGTTGCCGGGATTGCCTTTCCGCTGCCGGCGGCTTCGGGTCGCGTCCGTGCCAGGATTTGCCACCCGCCAAGGAAGCATTCAATACGGGCGACTAAACCGAGCTTCCCTCTTGCAGATACTAAAAAATGGCGGAATTCCGCGAAAAATGGGCGAATCCGGCTTGAAAACGTGGCCATGTAAATAACCAGTTTGTGACTTGCGGATAGGCGCGGACCGACGTTCCACTGAGCCATGCGGTGTGGCGGTCAAAGGGCGGAACTTTGCGATACGCCCCGGCCAAAGGAACCGATTGCTTCCGAAATCGCCTCCGGACGCAATAAAATTTCGGCCCGTTCAACCTCCCCATCCTGAAATGTGCCCAGTAGCACATGTCAGATTCTCCGGTTTATGCAGCTTTTTCAAAGGCATGCCGCTTTTCAAAGAAGGAAGCTCGGCCTAAAGCGTGACCTGTTGAGGTTGACCCGCAAACGGCATCGGCCGCGTATTTGGCGCGCCACGTCCGCGCCGAACCGAGAGTCAACCTCAGACGATCACACTCTAACCCCTCTTCGCGGATTGGCGGTTTTTGGAGGGGGCCGGTCATTGTTTATCAATGAGATGGACGAAAAAGTCTTCACTACAGGGGGGCAGGGTCATTTCGTGTCCGACGTCCACGAAGCCTTGTCGCCTGGGCTTTTTGCCGCCGTTGCCGCACCAGACCTTCGTCTGTGATGAAAGCGGCGTGCTCACCATCGCATCCCCCTCCGTCGCTGTGAAAGGGGGAAGGTCTTCACTACAGCCGTTTTCAGCGGTGGAGGTCCAATATAGTCGTGCCTTCTCAGATATTTATCGAACCGCGTGCGGACCAAACCCAGGGTTTTCGGGGTCGAATCCGCGAAGTCGGGCTAAACCGGCAGCGGCGCCGCCTTCATCCGCTCCATGCTGAAACGGCTGCTGACATTGCGCAGCGGCACGGCGGCGATCAGCTTGCGGTAGAAGTGATCGTAAGCCGCGATATCCGCCACCACGACGTGCAGCAGGTAATCGACATCGCCGCTCATGCGCCAGGCATCGACGATCTCCGGCGTGTCCTGGATCACCCTGGCGAAGCGGCCGAGCCAGTCGCTGCTGTGGTCCGCCGTCTCCACCGCGACGAACACCGACACCGGCAAACCTACCTTGTCGGCGTCCAGGATCGCCACCCGGCGCTGGATGATGCCGTCCTGCTCCATCCGGCGGATGCGCTTCCAGCACGGCGTCGGGGTCAGGCCGACCTTGGCGGCAATGTCCGCCAGGGACAGTGAGGCATCGACCGAGATCAGCCGAAGGATTTCCCGGTCGAGGCGATCGATGTCCTTGTCGGCAGCCATGCGTGTCAGCCTTTCTCTCAGACCGGTATCCCGGCGAATCTCACTGAGAGAAACTCTTAGACGGTTCTGCGAGAGAAGAAAATCTTCCAAGTGCCCGAAATAAGCGGTATTCGGAGAATTATTTTTCAGTTTGCGCCGCGTGCTCCTCCGGCGTGCGCAACGTCAGAGCGAGCGCGTGCATGCCCCCCTGCTCCGCCGGACCGAATTCGGCCGCGAGCGCAGTGTGGACGGCGCGGGACCGGGCGACGCGGCTGACTCCCTGAAACGCACTGCTGACAAGCAGAACGCTGTAATGCGACTGGCCACCGGGCTGGGCGCCCGCGTGGCCGGCATGCCTGTCGCTGTCGTCTTCGATCCGGATGACAGTTGGCGCGAAGGCCGTGGTGAGGGCCGCGTTGATGCGTTCGGCCCGGGAGGAGGATGGGTTTGTCATGGCGCTGTTATCCCGCTTTACGGACCGCCCGCCAAGCGTCCGCGTTGGTCCCCGGTGCCGGTACCGCGTCAGGCGGCGATCCCGGCCCCGGCGCGGCCAAAGCTCAAGGTCTCGATCAGCGCGGGCACCGCGGCCGCCGGGACCGGCCGGGCCAGCAGGAAGCCCTGGGCATCGACGGAACCCTCGGCCGCCAGCCAATCCAACTGGTCCCTGGTTTCCACGCCTTCCGCCGTGACGGCAACGCCGAGGCTCGCACATAGGCCAATGACCGCCCGCACGATCGCCGCGCTGTCGGACTCCCTCTCGCCCAGGAACTGGACAAAGCTCTGGTCGATCTTCACCCGGTCGAAGGGAAAGCGCCGCAGGTGGCTGAGCGACGAGTAGCCGGTACCAAAATCGTCAAGCGCGATCCGCGCACCCAGCGCCTTCAAGCCATGCAGCGTCGCCAAAGTCTCCTCGGTATCCTGGAACATCGCGGTTTCGGTGATCTCGATTTCCAGCCGGTCCGCCGGCAGGCCGGTGGACTGCAGCACCGCGTCGACCATGTCCACAAGCCACGGCCCCGCCCGGAACTGCACCGCCGAGATGTTGACCGCGATCTTGACATCCATCGCCCAGCCGGCCGCATCGGCGCAGGCCCGCCGCAGCACCCATTGGCCGATGGGACCAATAAGGCCGATTTCCTCGGCGAGGGGGATGAAGTGCGTCGGCGAAATAAGGCCGTCCTCGGGGTGCTGCCAGCGCAGCAGCGCCTCGAACCCGATGACCCGGCCATGCTGGAGATTCACGACCGGCTGATAGTACATTTCGAACTGATCCGCCTCCAGCGCCTGCCGGAGATCCAGTTCCAGCTTGCGCCGGACCTGCATCTGCGCATCCATTTCCGGCTCGAAGAAGCGCCACGTGCCGCGCCCGTCCAGCTTCGCCCGGTACAGCGCCAGATCCGCGTTCTTCAGCAGCGTATCGGGCGTTTCGCTATCGCCGGAGGCGATCGCGATGCCGATGCTGACGCCGATATCGACGTGGTGGCCGCAAACCTGGTACGGCGCGCACAGCGCCGCGACCAGCCGCTGGGCCAGCAAAGCCGCTTGCGGCGCCTGATCCACACCGGCCTGAAGAATGGCGAACTCGTCTCCGCCGAGGCGAGCCACCGTGTCCTCGTCCCGCATTTCCGCCCGCAACCGCTTTGTCACCTCCTGTAGCAGGGCGTCACCCGCCGGATGGCCAAGGGTGTCGTTGATCGCCTTGAACCGGTCGAGATCGAGATAGAGCAGCGAGCACCGCTCCCCGCGGCGAGCCCGGGCCAGCGCCTCCTCAAGCCGGGTGTGGAACAGCAGGCGGTTCGGCAGGCCGGTCAGCGCGTCATGGTGCGCCATGAACTCGATGCGTTTCTCGTTGCGCCGCCGCTCGGTGATGTCCTCCAGCGTCAGCAGCCAGCCGCCATCCGCAAGCGGACGCAGGGAGGCGGCGACGACCCGGTTGCCGCGAACCTCTTCGAGCGAGACGCTCGCCACCCCGTTCGAGCCGTATTCGCGGTATTCGTCGTAAACCTGCTTCAAAGTCCGGCCCTGGAAGCAATCGGCCATCTCGTCGACAGCAAGAATCTCGCGATACGTCATGCCGAGCCGCAAACTCCCGGGCGGCAACCCGGCGACTTCGCACAGGCGGGGATTGGCGACGATCAGCCGTTCCTCGGCGTCGTACATCGCAAGTCCCTGGGACATATTGGTCAGCGCAGCGTCGAAACGCAGGTTGGTTTGCCGCAGATCGAGCGCATTGTGGCGGAACACCTCGATCGCCGCGGCCATGGCGCCGATTTCATCCTTCCGGCCCCGTTCGGGCACCGCGGCGGCGACGTCTCCCGCTGCGAGCCGCGTCACCGTATCGGTCAGGCGCTGCACCGGCAGGACCAGACGCCGCAGTAGAACCAGCAGGGCGAGCGCACCCAGCAGCAGCATGCCGATGGTCGCCGCGGCGGCGATGGCCAGATGTTCCTGCGCCTCGACGGCCAGGGCGGTGCCGCGCTCGACGGCCTCGGCGATCGCGGCATCCCGGGCGATCAGGGTGCCCTTCAGCGCCTCTATGGTCCAACGGCGCCAATCCACCAAAGCCATTGGCCGATCGGCGCCGGCGCGCGCCATCGCCAGGACCTCCCGGTAGCGCGGCTCGGCGTCGCGGAAGAACTTGTCGCGGGTCGCGGTCACTGCCGCGGCCAGGCGCGGCGATTCGCCGACGATCAGGACCTGGCGTTGAAGGCGCTCCCAGGCATGCTCGATCTGGCCGGCCATGTACATGGACTGGTCGAGTTGGCGCGGCGTTATCGGCTGGCCGCCGATCCAGCCGCTGAGATACGTGCTGCGCCGGCCGGCGGCCGAGCGCATTTCGACGGCCAAGCTGCCGACGGCGACGACGGCGCCTACCGAGGCGTCGGCCCGGGCGGCCTCCCGCTCGGCCCGCGCCACGGCACGTTCGACCTCGTCAAGACGTTCGTTGGCCTGCACGATCATCGGCGGCAGGAAGCTGAGGTCGCGCTCGGCCCTGGGGCGTTTGATCGCCTCGGCGACACGGGCGCGCGAGTCGAGCAACATCGCCCGGGCTCTCGTCACGGCCTCATCCGGCAGCCCGGCGGCCAGCATGCTGCGCTGCGTGCGGTCCAGCAGGGCGTCGTTGCGTGCTGCCACCTCCGCCAGGTTTTCGACGCCGGGAAGATCCGAGAGGGAGCGTTCCTGCAGCGCGCCGCGCTCTATCGACAGGGCTTCGACAAGCTGCAGCGCATCGCCCATCGCGCTGGCCATCTGCACGGCGGACCGGGCCTCGGCCCATTGCTGCCGGGCGTTCGCGGCAATCCAACCCGACCATCCCGCTGCGGGCAGGCAGGCCGCAGCAAAGCACAGCAAGAAGACGGTCCTGAGATTCATCAATGTGTCTTTACAGCCGTCTGAGCGCCGGATGCAAAGACGGGAGACCGAACCGGTCGGCGCTCGCGGCACGGCGTTCCCGTTTCATTCATGCGGTGATCGCGTCCTTTCATCGTTTGCGGCCTTATCGTCCCGGGGTTTTCGCCCCGATGGTTCGCTTATACGCGCAAAATGCACTCAAACATGAGAAAGTTAACACATCGTTAAGGACCGGTTCGCGAGCATGCCGCATCGCGGCAGCCGTCGATTTTTTTCGCCACCGGCACCGCCGCGCAACTGTCACACGGTATGTCATAGCAGTTATTGATTCACTATAATGATGCGTGTCTTCTCCGGCCCGGACCAACCGCCTATGCTGAAGTCGCCCGGTTCGGACATCGGCGGGGGGCCGGCATCCGGTGTCGCGCCCCGAAGCTCACTCGGCGCAAGCGCCTGAATGGCGTATGATACCCGTGCGGTTACCGGATGACGTGGATACGTTTTGGGAGTCTGCTCCATGCGCCTGCTCATTGCCCTTTTGCTGCCGTGGCTGGCATTCTTCACCATCGGCCGCCCATTTGTCGGATTGCTATGCCTGATCTTGCAAATTACGGTGATCGGCTGGATCCCGGCGGCAATCTGGGCCGCCTATGCGGTCAGCCAATATCAAACCGACCAGAAGATCGAGCGGGCGATCAGGCCGGCTCGCCGGCCGTTCTGAAACGCGGCGCGGCCGAGGGACTATTGCTGGCGTTCCTTTGAACGGAGATTTCTCCGGCGGCGATTGACACCGATTAAAACTGCGTGTCCCACTCGCGACATAATCAATAACGGATCGCCGCAAATTGCGCGATCCCGCGGGGAGCGTCGGCCTTGTGAGTTCAGGTCGGAAGTCATCATGGTGCCCGGGCGGTGGATTCCCGCTCCTCGGGGACGAGCGGAGCCTGTCGGCCGTGGCGCAGCGCGCCCTAGATGGCGGGCGCTTCGGCCGCGCGTCCGGGAAGAACTGTCGCCGGTTCGATGTTCACGGCAAATCAGCAGACCTCGGGGAGGAAAAAAATGACTGGTCCGGTCCAACATTTTGATGCCGTCGTCATCGGCGCGGGCTTTTCCGGCATGCACATGCTCAAGTCGCTGCGTGACGATCTCGGGCTGGCGGTGCGGGTCTATGAGGCCGGTGACACCGTCGGGGGCACTTGGTACTGGAACCGCTATCCCGGCGCGCGCTGCGACTCCGACGCTTACATCTATTGCTTTACCTGGGACAAGCCGCTGCTCCAGGAATGGGAATGGTCCGAACGCTATCCCGAGCAGCCCGAAATTCTGCGCTATCTGGAGCATGTCGCCAAACGCCACGAGCTGAAACGGGACATTCAATTCAAGACGCGGGTCACGGGCGCCGCGTTCGACGAGGAAAACAACCTCTGGCGGATTCAGACCGACCAGGGGGACGAGGTCACGGCCCGATACCTTATCCCAGCCGTCGGCACCCTGTCGGCCACGAACATTCCGCAGTTCAAGGGATTGGAGACATTCAAGGGCAAGTGGTATCACACCAGCCAGTTCCCGCACGACGGTGTTGACTTTACGGCCAGGCGCGTTGCCGTTGTCGGCACCGGCGCCACCGCCGTGCAGGCCATCCCGGAAATCGCGCAGCAAGCCAAACAGGTCACGGTGTTCCAGCGCACCGCGAATTACTGCGTGCCCGCCCGGAACGGCAAAGTGGACCCCGAACTGGTCAAGGCGCGGAAGGCCGATTATGACGGCGTCATCAGGCGCATCCGCGAATCGTTCTTCGGGCAGGAGCATTACTTTATTCCAAAATCGGCACTCGAAGTCACCGCCGAGGAGCGGGAGCGGGAATTCGACCGGATGTGGGACAGCGGCGGCTTCGCCTTCTGGCTCGGCAACTACCAGGACATGTTTTTCGACCAGCGGGCAAACGATGTGTGCGCCGACTACATCAGGCGCAAGATACGCCGGACGGTGAAGGATCCCGCCGTGGCCGAAAAGCTGATACCGAAGGGCTACGCCTACGGCACCAAGCGCCAGCCGCTGGATACCAACTATTACGAGACCTTCAACAAGGACAACGTGCTGCTCGTTGACGCGGCCACCGACGGCGCGATCGAGGAGATCACCGAAAAAGGCATCCGCGCCGGCGGCAAGGAGTACGAATTCGACATCATCGTCTTCGCCACCGGTTTCGATGCGATGACCGGGCCGCTCAAGGCGCTGAACCTGAAAGGCCGCGGCGGGCGCACGCTGGATGAGGTCTGGGCGAACGGCCCCCGCAGTTATCTCGGGATATCGGTCGCCGGCTTCCCCAACCTGTTCATCATAACCGGCCCGCAAAGCCCGTCGGTGCTGTCCAACATGCCCGTCTCGATCGAGCAACATGTAGAGTGGATCACCGCCTGCATCGATGCGATGCGCCACCGCGGCAAACTCGTCATCGAAGCGACCGAACAGGCACAGGACTATTGGGTCGCCCACGTCAACGAGGTCGTCAATCAGACCCTGATGGTCGGCGCGAACTCCTGGTACATGGGCGCCAACATCCCCGGCAAACCACGCACGTTCCTGCCCTATCTCGGGCCGGAACGCGTCGGCGGCTACCGGAAGACATGCGATGAAGTCGCGGCCAAAGGCTACGAGGGATTCGAACTGGCCTGACCGCGCGTGTCTTCAAGCACCGTATCGTCAGCGAGTTCCTGAAGCAGCGACAGGACGTCGCCCAGAACCTCGTCACGCGGCGCAGCGAACCGCGCGGCGAGGTCGTCGGCTATCACCGACACGCTGCGTGCGCCATCGACCAGTTTCAGAACCTCCACCGCGATTTCATCCGGCATGATCAGCCGCTCCGGCGCCAGAATGACCCAGGCCTGGCGCGTCGCGTCGAATCTGAACCGCGTCCCGCGGGGGAAGCGCGGGACGGACGATTCCTCGATCGCGATCCGGCTGCGCGCCGTCACGGCACGAAGGCGCCGGGTGGAATGTGCCCGTCCACATAGGCGCCCCACAGCGCGTCCATCTGCACCCACAGGACGTCGCATTTGAAACGCAGCGCCGCCAGCACGTCTTCCTGCTGCTGACGCGTCCGGGCTTCGGTCTTGCAGTATTCCAGCGCGAACCGCGCGTCCTGCGGCGCCTGTGTCAGGCGCGGCTGGAAATAGGCCAGGGTGTCGCGGCTGATGAAGTCGTAATTGGCGAGCATCCCCGCCACCCGCTCGGCGATGATCGTCGGCGAGAACATTTCGGTCAGCGATGACGCCACCGCTTCCAGCAGCGGCCGATCGCGCACGAAGGAAACGTAAGCTTCGACCGCGAAGCGGGTTGCCGGAAGGATGCCGCGCGTGGAAATAACGTAGTCCCGATCGAGGCCGACACCGTCGGTCAGCCGCAGCCAGCGTTCGATCCCGCCCGGCTGGTCGCCATCGCCGTCATGGTCGATCAGTCGGGACCGCCAGGCCCGCCGCAGCGCCGGCGTCGGCAGACGTGCGAGCAAGGTCGCGTCCTTGGCGGGAATGTTGCACTGGTAGTAGTATCGGTTCAATGCCCAGGCCTGGATCTGGCCCCGGGTCAGCTCGCCACGGTACATGCGCTTATGAAACGGATGGTTGCTGTGATAGCGCTCCGCCCCGATGGCGCGCAGCTCGGCTTCCAGTTGGTCCGGACTTAGCAGGGAACTCATAGAACGATCTCCATCCCGTCATAGGCAACTTCCCAGCCGGCCCGGGCGGCGATCGCCCGTTCCGGCGAATCGTCCAGCAGGATGGGGTTGCTGTTGTTGATATGAATAAACACCTTCCGCCGCACATCGAGGTCCCTGAATGATTCGATCGTGCCGCGCGGATCCGCGACGCTCATGTGGCCCATGCGCTGGCCGGTCTTGGTTCCCGAGCCCTCGCGGATCATTTCGTCATTGGTCCATAACGTGCCGTCGAAGAAAACCAGATCCGATCCCCGCAGCCGCTCAGCGATGCCGGCGGGCAGGTGCTCGCAGCCGGGGATGAAATAGCAGGCCGCGCCGGTTCGGCTGGACAGTCGCAGGCCGACCGTGTCTTCAACATCGCCGGCCAGGTCGTTGCCTTCGCGCTCCAGATACAGCGCCACCTTGCCCGGCACTGCAAACAATTCCGCAACGATTCCGCCCGGCAAATCGAACGGCCGATCTAAATGAACTGATTGGCGGTGGACGAAGGCCGGGTTCAGCGCATTGAAAATCGGGTTGGCTTGTAACGCTTCGTGCACCCGGCCGGTCGCGAACAGAGTAAAGCGCTGGCTCTCCCGCAAGTGCAGCAGGCCGGCCACCGCATCGACCTCGCCGCCGGTCAGGATCACCGCGGCAATCGGCGAGTCGCGCAACCCGCGCCGCGGTTGCAGTATCGGCCGCGCCTCGATCTGCTGACGCAAATCCGGGCTGGCGTTGACCACGATCCAGGATTGATCGCCGCCGGAGACCGCAATCGAACATTGCGTTCGTGGACGCGCGGCCGGATCGCCGGCGCGGGCACGGCGGCAGGCATCATTGTTGGCGTTCCATTGCGGAAACCCTCCGCCGGCCGCGGCCCCGAGAACAACGATACGCAGCGGACCACCCTCCTGCTATGACTGCGCGGCGAACCCCGCGGATGCCGCCGCAAGCAGAAACGGAGGACACGCCTCCACCGGCGGCGGCCGGATAGCGGCGCCGGCCGCGCGCAGGGCCGCCGTGAATGTGGCCTGCGGTTCGGCATCGCGATACTGCGACTGCATCAGAGTCACGACCCGGCGGTGTTCCATGCCGATATCGTACAGAGTCACATCGTAGCTGGCGGCGGCGCTGATGCGCGCGCTGAGCGCCGGAATGATCGCCACACCGCGCTGCGCCTGAACCATCGCCAACGCAAGCTCATAACTGCGAACGCGCCCGACGACGCGATGGTGCGGCAGGAACCGCTGATACCATTCCGCGATGCGAAGCTGATAGGCGCTGCCGAAAGTAAACTGCACCACGCTGTTCAGTATCCGCCGATGATCCGCGCAAAGTTGTTCGGCCGGATCCTCAATGCCGGACAGCTCAACCCCCCGCGGCACCGCCAGCACATAAGGATCGGCGAATACATCACTTTGAAGAAACGACAGGCTGCTGCTGGCCAGCGATCCGGCTGCCACCACCGCAACGGTCAGCCGGCGCGTATAAAGCATCTCGATCGCATCGGCCGGCGCAACCTCGTGCACGTCCAGTTCCACGTCCGGACAGATCTCCGCCATGCGCGCCTGCACGTCGGGCAGCAGGGCACGGGCGATGGAACTCAGGATGCCGACGGACAGCACGCCGCGGGTGCCTTTGGCGTGCGCGGCGAGGCCGGCCACCGCCTCATCGACCTCGGCCATGATGATCTGCGCGCGGCGGCAGAGAAATTCCCCGGCATCGGTCAGTTGGAACTGGCTGCGGCCACGCTCAAACAGCAATTGTCCGACGGATTCTTCCAACTTCGCGATATGCTGCGACAAGGACGGCTGCGTCTGGTCCAGCAGCTTCGCGGCGTGAGTCATCGACCGCGAATGCGCAACCGCGAGAAAGATGCGGAGCTGGTTTAAGGTGAACGGGGGCGGCGGCATGGCGGCCTGTCGAAAAGCGGCGCGGCCAAGACCCGCGCCGCTCTCCCTCTATCAGACGACCGCGCAGGCGTAGGCGTTGATTTCGCAGCCGACAGCGATGCGGGTGACCTTTGGTTTACGCCAGGACATTCTCGACACTCCCGTTGATCCGCCGGACCGGTTTATCCGGTAGCGGTTGTACACCATCATATCCGCGCATCGGTTCGGAAAGCTATATCGCCCATAAGCAAACCGCTTATGGCCTCTATTGCTTCCTCCGGACAGCCTGAATCACCACTGTCCGTGGCCAAACGGAGGAGACGAAATTGCAGACCGACGCGATTGAGCCGCCGCTCGCCCTGTTGGCGGAACTGACCCACCGATGTCCGTTGCAGTGCCCGTACTGCTCAAATCCGGTCCAGCTCCGCTGCGCGTCCGGTGAGCTTACGACGGCCGAGTGGCAGCAGGTGCTGACCGCCGCCGCGGACATTGGCGTGCTCCAGGTGCATTTCTCCGGCGGCGAGCCGACGGCCCGGGCCGATTTGCCGGAGTTGGTGCGCCACGCGGTTGCCACCGGTCTTTACACCAATCTGATTACGTCGGCCATTCCACTGGATCAGCGGCGGGTGGACGTGCTGGCGGAGGCCGGACTCGACCACGTACAGATCAGCTTCCAGGATGCCGATGATGTGAACGGCGACCGCATCGCCGGGATGGCCGGCGCACAGAAGAAAAAGCGCGAGGTGTCGGCGATCATCCGCCGCGCCGGTTTGCCGCTGACGGTCAACCTCGTGGTGCACCGGCAGAACCTGGAGCGGCTGCCGGACATGCTGGACATGTCGGTCGAGCTTGGGGCGTCCCGGATCGAGGTTGCGCATGTGCAGTATTACGGCTGGGCGCTGGCCAATCGCGACGCCCTGCTGCCCTCGCGCGCCCAGTTGGACCGCGCGACCGAGGCGGTGGAGGCCGCGCGTGCGCGGTTGGCCGGGGCGGTGGTGATCGATTACGTCGTGCCCGACTACTACGCGCACCTGCCGAAAGCCTGCATGGGCGGTTGGGGCCGCCGTTTCCTGACGGTTACGCCGATCGGCCTGGTGCTGCCATGTCACGCGGCGGAGAGCCTGCCCGGGTTCGATTTTCCCTCGGTGCGCGACTGGCCGCTAGGTGCGATCTGGCGGTCCTCCGACGCGTTCAACCGCTTCCGCGGCACCGCCTGGATGCCTCAGCCCTGCGCGACCTGCGATCGGCGGGAGATCGACTGGGGCGGCTGCCGGTGCCAGGCTTTCGCGCTGACCGGAGATGCCGCCGCAACCGATCCGGCCTGCGGGCTGTCGGCCGAGCATGGTTTGCTGGACGTGGCGGTGCGGGAGGCCGGGGGTGAGCCGCCGGAGTTGGTGTATCGCCGGATCGGGGCAGTGCCGGCCTGACCTTTGGATACCGGCGTCGCGCCCCACCTCAGCCGCACGATAAAAGTGACTGGACTGCACCGCCAGATCACATCAAAGAACAAATAATATACATTCGCCAACGGCGGCCGTGGTTATCCGGCCGAGCTGGTTCGACAGGAGGGGTAACTGCCAGTCTACGAATTCCTGAAAGATGGCATAATGCCTCTGACGCCGACCACCTTCAGCTCAGCCAGCATTCAGGAGCGCCGGGACCTTCAGCGTCTGCTCCGCGCTCACATCGGGGTGGTCGCTCCCGAGACGCTCGTGATTTCCGAGGAATTCGGAGAATGGGACGGTTCACGCCGTCGCATCGACCTTCTCGCCCTCGACAAGGACGCCAACCTCGTCGTCATCGAACTAAAGCGCAACGAGGACGGCGGGCATATGGAGCTTCAGGCCATCCGATATGCCGCGATGGTTTCGGCGATGACTTTCGACCAAGCGGTCGACATATTCGGGCGGTATCTGAAAAATCTGGGCAAGGCGGATCAGGATCCGCGCGAGTCCATTCTTAAATTCCTCGAATGGCAGGACGGGACGGACGACATGTTCGCGCAGTCGGTTCGAATTGTCCTTGTATCCGCGGATTTCTCTAAGGAGGTGACATCCTCGGTGCTGTGGCTGAACAGCTATAACATCGACATTCGCTGTGTTCGGCTCATGCCCTATAGCCTCGATGGCCGCGTATTGGTGGATGTCCAGCAAATAATCCCTTTGCCCGAGGCGGTTGATTATATCGTCGGTATCCAAAAGAAGGCGGAAAAGGAGCGCCTGGCGCGGCAAAGCAACATCGACCGCACGCGATACGACGTCCGGATCGGCACCGAAGTCCAGCGCGCGATGGGAAAAGGCAGGGCCATTCTGTTCGTTTGCCGGTATCTCTGTCAGCATGGCATTCGCCCTGGCGACATTGCCGCCCTTTTGGACTGGCGCGCGAAAAACGTGTGGTATTCGTTGGATGGCGCTCTGGACGCCGATGCCTTCAGGGCCAGGGCGTCCGACAAAACCGAACCCGGCGGCCCGAAATTCGATCCGATCAGATGGTTTTGTAAAAAGGATGAAGAGATCTGCCACTTTGGCGACAAGACCTATGCGTTATCCTCCCAGTGGGGCGGCGACGACTGGGGCAAGGCCATGACTCTCCTGCGCGACCACTACAATCAGTTCGATATTTCGTTCGAACCGGCGTCCTGGGCGTAGGATGGCGCATAGCGCGCCATCCTTGGCGGACCTCGCCTACCGTGCTGACGTCCATCCCTTGTAATCGCCAACGTTTTCCCGCGTCACCAGCTTGCTGTCCATCAGCAGCGGGTCCGTCTCGGGCTTCTTGCCGTTCATCAGCCCCACGCCCTCCTGCACCGCCAGCCGCGCCATCATGAACGGGTCCTGGCTGGCCGTGGCGATAAACTCCTTGGCGTTCGGATCCTTCAGCGCCGTCTCGGCGTCCGGGGCGCCGTCAACCGAGGTGATCGGGAAGTTGCCGCGGTGCATCTGCCGGGCCGCCAGTTCCGCGCCAATGGCGGTTGGATCGTTGATCGCGAACACCCCGTCGATCGACGTAAACCGGGTCAGCAGCGACTGCATGGTTGCAAGCCCGCCCTCACGCGAGCCCTTGGCGTCCTGATCCGCAGACAGCAGCTTGATGTCGGAATGCTTGCCGATGACTTCCTTGCAGCCGTTCACCCGCTCGATCACCGAGGACACCTGCGGGCCGTTCAGGATGATCAGGCCGCCCTTGCCGCCCATCTTCTCCACCAGATACTCGCAGGCGATGGTGCCGGCCTGTGTATTGTTCGTTTCGACTGTGGCATCGGCGCCCTTCGCCGCGGTATCGACCGCAACAACGACGATTCCAGCCGCGCGGGCTCGGCGGATTGCCGGCTCGATCGCTTTCGGGTCGCCGGGGTTGAGCAGGATCATGTCCACGCCGGCGGCGATGAAATTGTCGATCTGGGTGTTCTGCTTGCCAAGGTCGTAATCGAACCCGACGGCGGTGACCTTGACGTTCGGGTTGGTCTTCTTCGCCTCGAACTCGGCCCCCTTTGATAGTGCAACAAAAAACGGATTGCCCATGGAGCCGACGGAAATACCGATGGCTTTCAGGTCCCGGGCAGTAGCGGCGGTGGCGCAAACAGCCAAAGCGGCACCGGCGAGCAGGATAGTTTTCAGCATGTTTCCCCTTTTGGTTGATCCTCCCGTCACGGCCCGGCTTGTCCGGGCCACCTATCGCGGCACGTGCTGGAATAGGTGGCCCGGACAAGCCGGGCCATGACGGGTGGGCGTAGTTGCCACTATGTCCGCGCCGAACCGCGCAACCGGTAGCGATCGAGCGCCACCGCGCCGATGATCACGGCGCCTTTGGCGATGTATTGCCAGACATCGGTGACGCCGAGCAGGATCAGCCCGTTGGTCAGGACAGCAATGATCAGCGCACCGATAAGCGTGCCCCAGATGCTGCCGATGCCGCCGACGAAGCTGGTGCCGCCCAGGATCACCGCCGCGATGGCGTCCAGCTCATAGGACTGGCCAAGCTGCAGGCCGTTCGCGGCATATAGCCGCGCCGCCTGCATCACGCCTCCCAACCCGGCCAGCAAACCGGAGGCGCCGTAGACGAACAGCAGCACCGCCCAGACCTTGATGCCGGATAGCCTTGCCGCCGCCTGATTGCCGCCCACGGCGTAGATATGTACGCCCAGCACGGTGCGGCGCAGGATCAGCCACGACCCGACGATCACCAGGAAGGCGATCACCACCAGCCATGGGATCTCAAAAACGCCTTCAATGCCGATCGAGTCGTTGCCGATGAACGCGAAAGGCAGATCGGAATTGAATACCGTCGTATCGTTGCCGAGCAGGCGCGCCAGGCCGCGCACCGCCGTCAGCGACCCGAGCGTAACGATAAACGGTGGCAACTTCAGGAACGCGATCAGCACACCATTGCCGAGGCCGATGACCAGACCGGTCAGCAGGGCCGCGAGCACGCCGAGATTCCCGGCAACCTGCGACACCTCCAGCCCGACCACCGCGGCGGCGGCGAGGATGGACCCGACGGACAGATCGATGCCGCCGGTCAGGATCACGAAGGTCATGCCGGCGCCGAGCACGGCATTGATCGAGGCCTGCTGGGCGACGATCGACAGGTTCTGCCAGGTCAGGAACCGGCCCTCACCCGTAAAGTAGATCCCGGCCAACTGAACGAGGATTCCCAGGACGATCAGCACCGGCAACATGCCGATGGAGCGGATCAACGAACGCATCTGCTCCTGCCGGAGGCGCTGGCGTTCCGGCTTGGACGCGCTGACCGTATCGCTCATGCTGCCACCTTTTCGATGTCAACGCCGGTTGCGAATGCCATGATGCTTTGTTCGGTGATGTCGTGGCCGGAGACCTCCCCGACCGTGCGCCCTTCGCGCATCACCACCACCCTGTCGGCGATGCCGACGACCTCCGGCAGTTCGGAGCTGATCACCAGCACCGCGGCACCGCTTTGGGCGAGTTCATCGATGATTCGGTAAATCTCCGACTTGGCGCCGATATCGACGCCGCGAGTCGGCTCGTCCAGGATCAGCACCTTCGGCCGGGTTTCCAGCAGGCGGGACAGCAGCACCTTCTGCTGGTTGCCGCCGGACAGTGTTCCAACGGGAATCTCCGGCCCCGGCACGCGGATGGCCATGGCCTTGATCGGGGCCAGCGACCGGAGGCGGCCACGGACTCGGTCCAGCCAGCCGCCCCATTTCGCGTCGCGGCCGATGACGCCGAGGTTGATGTTGTCGCCGCAGGTCATGTCGAGGAACAGGCCCTGCGCCCTGCGGTCCTCGGTCAGGTAAACGACGCCGCCGTCGATCGCCTCCCCGGGGGTGCGGTAATCGACGGGCTGGCCGTTCAGCTTGACCGTGCCGGCGGTGCGGGGTTCGGCGCCGTAGATCAGGCGGGCGAGTTCGGTGCGGCCGGCGCCGACGAGGCCGGCGAGGCCGAGCACCTCCCCGGCATGCAGGGTGAAGCTGCCGCTTTTGACGCGGCCGCCGTCGGACAGATTCATGACTTCCAGCACCGGAGTGCGCGCGCCGGCGGGCTTGTGTTCCTTCTTGTAAAACGACGACAGGTCGCGGCCGACCATCATGCGGACGATGGATTCGGGCTGGATTTCGTCGCGGGAGAGGGTGCCGACATAGCCGCCGTCGCGCAGCACGGAGACGCGCTCGGACAGCTCGTAGACCTCGGCCATGCGGTGGGAGATGTAGATGATGGCGAGACCTTCGGCCTTCAGCCGCAGGATGATCTGGAACAGCTTTTCGGTCTCGCGGCTGGACAAGGCGGTTGTCGGTTCGTCCATCACCAGGATGCGGGAGCGCTGGTGGATGGCGCGGGCGACCTCCACCATCTGCTGTCCTGCGATCGACAGGTCGCCCACCAGAGTGCGCGGGCCGAAGGTGGCGCCGAGGCTGCGCAGGATGTCGCCGCAGCCGGCATACATGGCGGCGCGGTCGATCAAAAAACCGCGGCGCGCTTCGCGGCCGAGATAGATGTTTTCGGCGACGGTCAGGTTCGGTGAGAGCGCCAGTTCCTGGTAGATGATGGCGATGCCCCGGGCTTTGGCCGCAAGGGGCCCGTCGATCTGCACGAGGGTGCCGTCAATCTCGATCTCGGCGCCGGGGTCGGGGATGTAGGCGCCGGAGAGGATCTTCATCAGGGTGGACTTGCCTGCGCCGTTCTCACCCATCAGCGCATGGACTTCGCCGGGGTAGACGGTGAGCTGGACGTTGCGCAGCGCCTTCACGCCGGGGAAGGTTTTCGAGACGTTCTGCATGCGCAGTATCGGCGCGGTATCGGGCGATGCCGGCATCGGTAGCCTCCCTGCCGCCCAATTCACCCCGTTGCCGGTGCCGCCGCCGCGGCGTTCGTCGCGGTCGATCTATCGGCCTGGCGGGTGCGATTGTCCGGGCGATGTCCTTGCCGGCGGTTGGCCCGCCGGAGTTCTACCGTACGTAGATCAGGACTTGGGAAAGTGGATGTCAAAACGGCGTCAGTTGTTCAAGAAAAGGTCTGCAAAGCCAGGCGAGGCGCAGACACCGACAATGAGGCAATCGCACCGTATTGCACCGTGATGGAGTAGTGCGCTGGCCTGTGGTATGGTGCGTTCAGCGCGTCCTCCCGGAAACCCGTGCTGTCCTTCACCGCCAGCTCCAAGCTCGGAAAATCTCTCCGGTCGGTCCGGTCGGACCTGGTCCGCCTGAGCGCGGCACTCGCCCTCATCCCGGACGAGGAGCAGGCATGGCTGCACCGCCGGGCCTTGATCAGCACCGTCGGCGAACGCCGGCTGAAGCTGGCGGATCTGGTTTCGGAGACTGGACTGGTCCGCAGACCGGTGCAGAACGCGCTGGTCAGCCTGACCACGGCGGGATTGCTGCAGCGCCTCGGCGCCGGACCGGGAACCCGATACCAATCGATCTTCTGACCCGGTGGCCGGTGATTGCCTTCCGGCGCCACAACCAGGGGAATCGGGTGAACCTTTTCACCCGGTGATGAGGCTTGCAAGAAAGTCGTCATCCCACCCGGCCGCCTTGCGCCTGCCGCGCAACGAGTTCTTGCCAGGGGCTCGTCTGAGGAGGTTGAGGG
>Ga0326727_10013266_pt1 | contig 18405 bp, 13 predicted proteins | sample MB2enrmetagenome_FD_207643 | JGI IMG/M metagenome (GOLD analysis project Ga0326727, IMG submission 207643) | Lab enriched peat soil microbial communities from McLean, Ithaca, NY, United States - MB29MY | ecosystem: Environmental > Terrestrial > Soil > Wetlands > Peat | place: USA: New York...
GCTTCTGCCTCCGCGCTCTCCGCGGGGGTTGAACAGCCATGCAGTCGTGGGGAAGAAACGCGAATCGCCAACCCGCAATAGGAAGTGGAAACATGAGTTCAGAGCAGAACGCACCTGAGGTGCAGATACAGCAGGGGCCGCCCTCGCCAACCGCCCAGATGGATGACCAGCCGGACCAGTACGGCCAGCCGGACCAGTACAGCCAGCCGCGCATGGACCAGAACGGCCAGCCGCGCATGGACCAGAACGGCCAACCGCAGGACTCCGCGCACAACGTCCAGCACGGCATGGGCCAGTCCAAGAGCAGCCGCCGCCGCCGCCGCAAGCGCAAGAACAAGTCGCCCGACGCCCTCCAGCAGGGACGCCAGAACGGCCCCGGCCAGTTTGTCGGAGACATCCAGGCGGGCGAGCAGGTCCTGGCCTCCGGCGGACAGCCGCAGCAGAACTTCCAGGCCGGCGCCGCGCAGCAGCAGGCCGGCGCGGGCCCATCCACCAAGCGATGGAAGAAAAAGTTTCGCGACCGCGACCGTCAGCGCTCCCAGGACAACCTCGGCAACCAGGCCAGCCCCGGCAACGGCAATGGCGCGGGCTACCGCGACGGCAACACTCATCAGCCCGGCAACGGAGGCAGCTTTAAGCGCAAGGGCAAGCAGCAGCGCGGCCCGCGCAGCTTCGTCGGCCCCATGGACCACAGCTATCGCGCCGTCAACGGCAACTTCGCCGACGCGCCCGCCTCCACCATCGACACCCAGGGCAACTACATGCCCAGGGGGGGCGGCAGCCGCTATGTCAGCGACTCCCAGCCCATCGACTACTCCATCGGACGCCCCATTCCCATCCCCGAGGACGCCCCCACCCGGATCTTCTTCTTCATCGAAGACCTCTTCTTCAACGCCAAGATCACCGAGACCGCGCGCAAGCTCGGCGTCAAGGTCGCCTTCATCAAGAACGATCCGGACGTCCTCGCCGGAATCACCGACGGAGAGGAGGCCGACCGCCCGGGCCTCATCGTCTTCGACCTCAACAACGCCAACGCCAAGCCCCTCACCCTCATCCCCAAGCTCAAGGCAAAGCTCAAGAAGAGCACCTCCATCGTCGGCTTCCTCTCCCACCTGCAGAACGAGCTGCGCCTCAAGGCCATCGAGGCCGGATGCGACACCGTCATGCCCCGCTCCGCCTTCTCCCAGAACCTCCCCAACCTCCTCCGCCGGTACGGCCTCCAGGAAGACGAAGAAGACAACTTCAACCAGTAACGGTCCGTTGTCATCCGCCGTTTTTTCACAATGAAAATGCCGGACGGAGGTATCATCGGAAGTATGGCAACCATCCACATCTCGGAGTTCGAAGCCGCCCGCGACTTCGCCGGGCTACTGGCACGCGTCCGTCTCGGCGAAGAGATCGTCATCGAGAGCGGAAGCTATCCGGCTGCTGTGCTGCGTCCGGCAGCTCCGCCGCGCCGCTCCATCTCCGAGTCCATCGCGTTGGCCGAGGCCCGCTCGAAGGAGCTTGGCTATAAGCCGGTGATGGATGCCGATTACGCCGCCGACATGGAAGAGATCGTCCGCAACCGTAAGCCGCGCAACACATCGGCATGGGACTGATCCCTTGGGCCTGATCGCATGGGAATAATCCTCGATACCTGCATCCTGATCGCAAGCGAACGCCGTGGCGAGGCCATCGAAGACATCCTGCGCACCGCGCGTGCCTCGCATGGTGAGACAGACATTGCACTCTCGACCATCAGCGTCGTTGAACTGACGCATGGCATCTACCGCGCCAGGACCGAGACCGACCGCATACGGCGGCGCATCTTCGCCGAAGGAGTCTTCCAAGACCTGATTGTGCATCCGGTCACGCTGGAGATCGCGCAGATTGCCGGACGCATCGAGGGCGAACAGGCAGCCAAGGGCATCGTCATCGCCTTCGAGGACCTCGTCATCGGAGCCACGGCCCTGCACCTGGGCTTCGATGTGGCCACCTTCAACGTGCAGCACTTCCAGCACATTCCCGGCCTCAATATCGTCACCCTCTGAAGGGGAAGCAGCTACAGCAGAATCGGAATTGGCAGCTTCGCGCCAACAACCGTCTTCCCGCCTGCGCCCGCGCAGGCCGTTTTACTTCGCCGCCACCGCCGCATGGACCGCCAGCAGCTCTTCCAGCAGCCCCTTCAGCTTGTCCAGCCGCAGCGCATTCGCCCCGTCCGACTTGGCCTGCGCCGGGTCCTCATGCACTTCCAGGAAGACCCCATCCACTCCCGCCGCCACCGCCGCGCGCGCCAGCACGGGAATGAACTCCGGCTGTCCGCCGCTCACTCCATTGGCCGCCGAGGGAGTCTGCACCGAGTGCGTCGCGTCGAAGACCACCGGCGCAAACCGCCGCATCGTCGGCAGCGCGCGCATGTCCACCACCAGGTTGTTGTAGCCGAAGCTGGCCCCGCGCTCGGTCAGCATCACCCGCGCCGGCTTGCCCGCCACCGCCGAGTCGCGCACCTTCAGCACCGCGTGCTGCATGTCCAACGGCGCCACAAACTGCCCCTTCTTCACGTTGATCGCGCGCCCCGTGTGCGCCGCCGCTATCAGCAGGTCGGTCTGCCGGCACAGGAACGCCGGAATCTGCAGCACCGCCTCCACGTCGCCCAGCGCCTTCGACAGCCGCAGGCAGTCCTCCGGCGTATGCACGTCCGTCAGGATGGGCAGCCCGTTGCTCTGCGCAATCGCCCGCAGGATCCGCGCACCCTCCACCAGTCCCGGCCCGCGAAAGCTCCGGATGCTGGTGCGGTTCGCCTTGTCGTAGCTGGCCTTGTAGATGTACGGAATGCCCAGGTCCGCCGCCGTGCGCTGGATCGCGTCGGCCATCGTGCGCGCGTGCGTCTCCGACTCAATCACGCACGGCCCGGCGATCAGGAACAGCTTGCCGCTGCCAACCGGAACAGAGCCGATCTCGAAGGAATGATTCACGTCAACTATTCTATGCCGGGTGCCCCATTCATCGCGGCCTTATCACGATCAGTGGGATTTCGGGTGCCCTAGGTCTCGCTTCTGAGACCTGGGTTTCTGTCGCTGCCTCTACCCCGCCTCAACCGGAAGTGACTGATCTGAGGCCGTACCAATGTATGAAACACGCCCTAAGAATCTTGGGGGCGGCGGATGCGGCGGCTCTGGTTGAGCAGGCCCATGGACTGGGAGAGGTTCTGCGGGGTGACGATGCCGACGATGCGCTCGCCCTGCATGACGGGAACGAGTTGCGCGCCCTGTCCGCCGGTGATGCGGCCCAGGGTATGGATCAGCGAATCGCCGGGCTGCGCGGTCTGGAAGCTGCGCGTCATCACGCCCTGCACATAGCTGTTGCCGCCGGTGGCGAGCGCCTCCATGATGTTCTGGCGGCTGACGGCGCCGACCAGGTTGCCTCCGCGCACTACGGGAAAGACGTCCTGCAGGGAGTGGACAGCGCGCTGCAGTGCGTCCTCCAGCGTGTCGGATGCAGAGAGCGTGCTGAACTGGGTGAGCATGACATCGCGCATGAGCACGCTTTCGGCGTCGCCCTGGGAGAGCAGGTTCGGGCCTTCCATGTGGGCTGCGACGAGCACGAAGGCGCCCATGATGAGGAGCCAGAGGTTGCCCATCAGCAGCCCGGTGACGACCAGGGCGATGGCGATCCACTGGCCGAGGCCCGCGCCCAGTCCCCACCGGAGGCCCGCGCCCAATCCCGCGCTCAAACCGGTGGCTGGTGCGGCGCCCGGCGCGGCGGGCCGTTGCCGGTCTTCGACTTCCTGCGCACCGCCGGCGTGAGCGCGGCGAAAGACGCGTCCTCCATCCAACGGGAAGGCAGGCAGAAGATTGATTGCGCCGAGCAGAAGGTTGAGCCATACCATGGCGCGCAGCAGGTGAGCGGGCGCGATCCACGGCCTCTCGATGAGGTTGATGCCGGGCGTGGTAGCCAGCACAACAGCCGCGAGCAGAAGGCCGAAGCCGATGTTGGCGAGCGGGCCGACGACGGCCATGCGCCGCTCGATCGCCGGCCCGGAGGCGCGCTCAGTGGCTTCGCGCGTGGCATAGGTGCTCAGGCCTCCAGTGGGCAGCAGCAGGATCCCGCCGAGCTCCAGTCCGAACCACGCCGCGGCCAGCGCGCACGCGACCTCGCGCACGGCAACAGCGAACAAAAGCAGGAGCCAGAGGGTGAACATACGCCCGGCGCTCGATCCGGCGAACGAGCCAAGGCTGATCGCCATGGCGAGCAGGAGCAGGAAGAACGCATGAATGCGGACCTCAACGCCAAAGAACCGACCGACCGGGAAGCTCCATCCGCGCATGGCTCCATTGTATTCGCTCGAGGGTCGCGGACATGACAAACAGAATGAAACCGGCCGGCGCGGATGCCGTCATAATGGATGGGATGCGAGTTATTGCAGGGACCTATCGCTCACGCCAACTGATTGCCCCGCGCGGCACGGGGACGCGACCCACCAGCGACCGCCTGCGCGAGACGCTCTTCAACATTCTGGCGCCGAGGGTTGCGGGATGCCGCTTCGCCGACCTCTACGCGGGCACTGGCGCGGTGGGGATCGAGGCGATTAGCCGCGGCGCGGAGCATGTGTGGTTCGCGGAGCGGGCGGAGGCGGCGCTGACGGCGATTCGCGCGAATCTGAAGGTGTTGCAGATTGCGCGGGGCATCACCGTGGAGGAGCGCGGGACAGGGGCGCTGCTGGAACGGCTGGCCAAGGCGGCGGAGAAGGGGGGGGCGGGGGCTGCTGAATCGGTGGAGAGCGCTCGGGCTGGCAATTTGCTCGATCTGGTCTATATCGATCCACCGTGGGAGGCGGAGGCGGAGTACGCCAAAACTCTGGAGCTGCTGGGTAGCGTACGGGGACGGCTGATGCTTGCACCGGACGCGCTGGTTGTCGCCGAGCACAGCAGCAAGTCGCGGCTTGCGGAGCGGTACGGCGAGCTGGCGCAGATGCGGACGCTGAAGCAGGGCGATGCGGCGTTGAGCTTTTATACGGTTGCTGATCGGTAGTCAGCGCAGCGCGTCGAACGAACGATTCCGGTTGAGTCATGCATAGCGCTGGCTTAATCCTCATGCTTTCCGGTGAAGTGTTCCCAGCCGCCGGGCTGGAGCGGTGTCCGGCGTCCGGCGGAGTCCAGCAATGAGATGCCATGACCGCGCACAAGGCTTCCGATGCGGGTGACGCGGACTCCGGCGAGAGAGCGCGGAACTCGCGCCGTCGGCGGAGCTGCGAAAAGGAGCTCGTAGTCCTCTCCGCCGTGGAGGGCGAGCTCGAGGGCGCGGCCGGGTGCGGCCCCCGCGCGACCCGCCTGCGCGGCGTGGGCCTGCTGCACCAGGGGATGGATCGGCAGCGCGGCGGAGGAGATCTTGGCGCCGACGCCGGACTTGCGGCAGAGGTGGGCGAGATCGGTGGAGAGGCCGTCGCTGAGGTCGATGCAGGCGGTGGCCAGACGACGCCGCAGCAGAGCCAGACCTACCGCAAGGCGCGGCTGAGGGAACATCTGGGGATGCGCGGTGAGTTGATTAGGCGTTGACTCCCACCCATTCCGCAAAGCACGCGGAATGGATGGGGCACCCAAATCTTTGTATAGATGGGCCGGATTAGTAGCGGCGCGGCGATCCATCTCGGCGAGCTCGGCGGCCGCGCCACCCAGTTCGCCGGTGACGTAGAGCGCGTCTCCGGCGCGAGCGCCACTACGGCGCAGCGCGCGACCGGCGGGGGCCGACCCGACCAGCACAATGTCCGCCAGCACCAGATCGCTGGGAGATTCGGCGGTGTCTCCGCCCGCCAGCGGTACGGCGTTCCGGTCCGCCAGGCTGCGCAGGCCGGCGAAGAAGCGCTCGACCCACACGCGTCCGGCGCGGGTAGAAAGCATCTCCGTGGGCAGCGCGAGCGAGAGAAAGGCTGCCAGCGGACGCGCGCCCATTGCGGCCAGATCGCTCAGGCCGCGTGCCAGCGTCCGGTGACCGACCGACTCTGGCGGATGCAAGTCGCGGCGGAAGTGGCGGCCTTCGAGGGTGAAGTCGGTGGTGACGAGGAGCTCATGGCCACGGGGCGGACGCAGGATGGCGCAATCGTCGCCGATGCCAAGGGCGAGATTGCGCGGGAGGCTGCGGCTGCCGCATCCGGCGGCCCCCCCTGCTCCGCGCCCGACCGCCCCCCCTGCTCCGCGCCCGGCGGCCCCCCATCCCGAACGGATGCGTTCGATCAGCTCCAGCTCGCCCATCTCTCTCTTCCTCTTCATCGTGAGCCAAGCATAAACCAGCCGGGGATTGCCGGACATGTGCGGCTGCATCCGGTCGAAGACAGGCGAAGAAGAGGGGAAAATGACCGGAAATACTGTCGCTGGCGTTCAACTTATCGGCGATCTGGCACACAAATTGGATTGCGTCCGCCCCCATCGGCGGTTAAAATCCGAAGTAACGTCCAAGAGGGATGGCAACTGCGGAAGCCGATCGCGTACGGCGATTGGCAATGTGCATTTGACCCGGTTGCCGCGCACTCATCGCGCCGATCTCGCCGCCGAACCGCGGAGAGAAGGCCCAATCACTGCACAAGGTCCAGGACTTGACTCTAAAACGCTTCAGCCTGAAAAAACGTTATTACGTTGTCCTTGTCAGCCGCGATGAGGGTGGCGGCCTGCGCAAGATTCCCGTGCCGCTGCACTATGCCTATGTCTTTATAGCAGCGGCAGTTATCGGGACCTTTACGGTTGCCGGGCTGGCCGGGTCATACTCCCGCATGTTGATCAAGACGGCGCGCTTCAACCAGTTGCGCGTCGACCACGCCACGCTGCAAAAGGACTACGCGCACCTGGAGAAGCAGGCGCACGAGAAGGACGTGCAGGTGGCGTCGCTGGGCTCGCTGGCGAATGAGGTCTCGGCGCTCTACGGCCTGACCGCGAGCAAGCTGGCCGTGCCCATGGGCCACATGCGGCTGAAGCCGTCGCGCAAATCGGCCGGGACCGTGGCAGTGCAGGGCGCGCTGATCGCCGATACGGCCTCCAGCTTCTCCGACGACAGCTACTACAAATCGCTCGACACCTTTTACAGCCTGCGCGACTCAGCGGTGAGCGGCGCCGTGACCCACGCCATCGACGGCGTATCGGCGATGGGCACGCTCTCTGGAATGGGCGGGACGGACCTGTCGATCGACGCGCCATCGCTGTGGCCGGTGATCGGGCCGATCCGCAGCAGCTTCGGCCAGCGGCAAGACCCCATCCACGGCAACGGTGAGGGCGAGTTCCACACCGGCATCGACATCTCCGCGCCCATCGGAACGCCCATCCGGGCCGCCGCCGACGGCACCGTAAAGTCGGCCGCGATGGAGAGCGGGTACGGGCGCGAGGTCATCATCGACCACGGCCACAATGTGGAGACCTGCTACGCCCACATGTCCGGTTTCACCGTGATGGCGGGCCAGACCGTGGTTCGCGGGCAGGTGATCGGATACGTCGGGATGAGCGGACGCACCACCGGAGCCCACCTGCACTACGAGGTGCGCATTCACAATACACCGGTAAATCCGCACAAATACCTGCGCGCCACGCTCTCCGGCCTGGACAGCGATGCCGCCGGGCTCTAAGCCGCCGCAATCAGCGTACCCACTTGACACTTAGCAAAACTGCGGGGATTCTTCGCCGTTCCCCTTCGACTTCGCTCAGGGGCAGAATGACAGCATCAACCAGGGACCACCAAGCGTGAATCGGCTCTACCGCTTCGTCGCGCTGGTGGGGGGTGTGGCGGCGGCGGATGGGGCTGCGAGGATTGCACTCTCCGGCGTCACCATCATCTTGAGCAACTGCGTGGGCAGGATAGCGGTGAGTACGGCTCGGTCCTTGTGCTGCTCGATCTGGATGGATGCGGCGAATTGGCGCAGTGCCTCGGCGTCTGGCGCCTCGGACTGCGCCTCGATCTTGGGCTGGATGACCTGGAAGATGCGCAGCAGTGCGTCCAGCGCCTGGGCGGAGCGGGCGGCGTCGGCCTCGCTGGGAGCGATCTGCTCGATGCGCAGGTGCAGCGCGCCGAGGCCATAGCGCAGGCTGGCGACGAAGGTGGTGTCCTCGGGCAGCGGAAGCTCCAAGCCGAAGACCGTGATGCGTCCGCGCTCCGAAAAGGGAAGGCCGACATGGCCGATGGCCCACGCGCTGGAGAGCAGCGGAACGTCGCGGTAGCGCGCGGCCAGCAGCGACGATCCGGCAAACGGCGAGGCCGATGCGCGATAGCGGTCGAGCATGGAGTGGATCTGCTCGGTGGTGGGCATGTTGGAGGCGGCAATGGTGTCGTAGCCGAGCTGCGCGATGCGCAAGCGGCGGCCCTCGATGGGGATGGTGTAGATGGTGTGGCCGGCGTACTGCTCCTGGGAGGTGGCCATGCCGCTCAGGTAGCGGGCCAGGCGCTCGCCGTCGAAGCGGCCCTCGAAGACCTCGGAGTAGGCGACCGGGCCGTTGGGGCCAGCGGGGTCGTCCATGCGGTGCAGGGCGAAGGCCGCGGCGTCCAGGTCGCGCTCCGGGTCGATTCCGGTGGCGTCGACGAAGTGCTGGTAGTCCGGGCTGCGGATAACGGGTGTGCGCTCGAAGTGTGTGGCGGCGCGCAATGGCTGCAGGTTGAGGTAGACGATGGCGTCGGACTCCGGCAGAAGACGCGCGACCTCGGGCGGGGCATGCTTGCGCAGCCACACGGCGGCAATCAGCGCCACGATCAGCGCCAGCATCAGAAGCAGCGAGTAGAGCGTCCGTTTCCGCATCCCGCCCTCTACTGTACGCTAGCCGCCGACCGAATTGCGTTATCTTCTGCGTTGCTACGGGGTGGCGACTATGCTAATGTAGATAACGTGCGCTGCCCAATATGGACAGCGCATTCGACTGTTTGGGCTGGCGTAGCTCAGTTGGTAGAGCATCTGATTTGTAATCAGAGGGTCGGGGGTTCAAATCCCTCCGTCAGCTCCAAAAGCGCCAGCTCCGCCCGGCCGGCCCCGTTCCATTCGGGCGAGGCTCGTCTGAAGGGCGATGACGGGCGGAAGATGCACAGGTGGCCGAGTGGTTAATGGCAGCAGACTGTAAATCTGCCGCGCTAAGCGCTACGGAGGTTCGAATCCTCCCCTGTGCACCATTTATTTCATGCGGTTGTTTCATGCAGTTGCGTTAGGCGGTTGCGTCTGTCGGTGTTTCAGGCGGTGAATGGCGATGAGTGACAGTGAACGATGCCTCAACCCGGCGGCAAGCAGGCCGCGTATGTTCATTGCGCTTGCGGTTTTGTTAGTCTTGGGAGTGCTTTCGTGGCTTACGATAGACTCCTCTGCCGTACTTCACGTTCAGGGTTTTTCGAGCAGGGTTGTTTCGTACGGGCCTCGCGATGTCGAGATTCGATGGCTTCCGATCCTGTTTCTGGGTCTCTTCGCCTTCAAGGTGGTGCTGGCCAACATGCGGGCACGCCTGGAGACGGGAGATCCACGGTAGTGCTGGCGTAGCTCAGTGGTAGAGCACTCCCTTGGTAAGGGAGAGGTCGAGAGTTCAATCCTCTCCGCCAGCTCCAGTTTCAAGTTGCAAAGCGGGCCGTAAGGCAAGAGAGGGCGGAGAACGCTGATCTATTGCCGGAACCGTTTTTTCGCTGTTTGGTCGCTGTTTCTTCTCCCCCTCCCCCTGCCATCCCCCCTTGGCGGCGGATTGGCGCGTAAGTGGATTGTTATGTGGTGGCTACGGGCGAGATATACATGATAAACAACTTATGAGCAAGTGGTTTGGAATCATTGGGTCGCGCGGCGAGTGGCTGGCCAGAATATTCATTGCGTTGCGGTTGCGGCTAAAAGATTCAGGACATAAGGGTTAGGGGTGAAAAAGAGGTTTTGGCGCGGGTGGCGTCGGTAAAAGATTCATTCGCGGTTTGTTGCGGATAAGATATTGATTCTGTGCGGCTTATTCGATTGAGAAAGAACGGTGCAAGCGGGCGGCGGAGGTCTGTTTCCGCGTGATCGAAGCGGCCCCTCGATGGATTTGATCCATATGTTAAGTGTATCAAGCGGAGCATAACTACTATGCCAACTATTTTCCGGAGGGAAGTGGTTGGTACGGTGTGGGTTAGGGGATTTTTCGGGTGCGCAGGGGCTTGACACGCGATTTTGCTGAGGTTTTTGGGGAAAGAAAATGCGGGGGGCGGGTTGGGGGAAGAACCTACATCTCAGAAGCGAGGGTGGGGCAGCCGGCTTCAGTGGTTATATAGTTTGTACGTCGAGATTTCGCTGTGGTATGCGGCTTTCAACCGTTCGACAGAACGTGGGCCCCTTATGAAACCGGTTGCGTCATTATTGCCGCGCCTATCCCTTCGCAACGGAACCAGTCTCTTGTTCGCTCTGGCCGGATTTGCGGCTGTTGGACTTATCTCTGGCTGCGGTTCCAGCGGTTCTCAATCGGGAAGTCCGGTGTTGGGCGGGAATACGTCGGTCACTCTGCTGATCTCGAGCACTGCGAACGACCAGCTATCTCAATTTAACGTGGATTTCAGCGGGATCAGCTTGACCAGCCAATCGGGAAAGACGGTCAGCCTGCTAGGGAGCTACCTGAACCCGGAGTTCATTCATGTGAACGGGACTGCGGAGCCTCTGGTCACGGTCAGCGTTCCGCAGGACATCTATACCGCTGCGACAGTGACTGTCCCGCAAGGGGAGTTCGTGTGCATAGGTCAGGACGTTTCTTCGAATTCAACCTACACCAGCACTTACTCCTATATCGATCAACCGAGCTTGCAAATAACGGTGGACCTGGCGTCGCCGATCACGGTTTCCGGCAATGCGATGGGACTGATGCTGGACTTGCTGGTATCGAAGTCGGAGACGCTTGGGAGCTGTTATTCGACTGGGGCGTATGACCCATACACGGTAACGCCGACGTTTAATCTGACCCCGATGACGATTTCGCCGCAGCCGAGTAATGTCGGGAATGGAAAGCTGACTGGGTTGCGTGGGCTGGTTGCCTCGGTCGATGCGGTGGGAAGCAGCTTCGCGGTGACGGCGGCCGATGGCCCGGTATGGTCGTCCACTTCCAACGGCGCGACAACGTTCCAGGGGATTGCGGGAATTTCCGCGCTGGTCGTGGGCATGCCCGTGGATATGGATGTGGCGATGCAATCCGATGGTTCGCTGGTGGCGACACGGGTTGAAGTGAGTGACACTAACCCAAGCGGTCTTACGCTCGCTAGCGGCCCCGTGGAATTTGTAGCTGGCTCGCAGCCAACACTCAATTCTCTCGTACGCCTCGGACAGGGCTACCTCTATTCAGGCGGTGTCGCACTCGGTGCGCATCCTTTCAGCTTTGGGAACGCTGTCTTCCAAGCGTCCGGCCAGCTCACTAATTTGCAGAGCTTGCCGTTCTCCGCGAGCTTTACGGCGGCGAACTTGGTTCCCGGGCAAAATGTTTCCATTACGTCGCATGCCCTTACGGAGCAGGGTGGTCCCGTCTACGTTCCGGCAGCCACGGTCACGCTGGTTCCACAGACGATCAATGGCATGGTGAGCGCGGTGGCAAACTCAGGTGGATTTGAGATGTACACGGTGGCGCTGGCGGCTTACGACTTGATGCCGAATTTGGCCGTGCAGGGCGGGCAGAATACTCTGCTTACGAATCCGGGGATGGTGGTGGTGTATGCGGACCCCAATACGCAGATGCTGAACAGCGGCACGATTGGCGTGGGCAGCGTGATGCGCTTCAACGGATTGGTGTTCAACGACAATGGGACGCTGCGGATGGACTGTGCGCAGGTGAACGACGGCGTGGCGGAGTAGCAGGCACGCAGAAGCAGATTCCCTAAGGGAATGACAAACAAAAATGCAACGACAGAGATTCTGAGCCTTCGGCTCAGAATGACGAGCAAAAACAGATGCGGGGATTCTTCGCTACGCTCAGAATGACAGTTTTCACTACTCAACCGCAGGTTCCTTCGGCTTCGCTCAGGACAGGCTCTTCGACAAGCTCAGGATGATAAACAAGGGCAAGGGCTAATACGGAGATTCTGGCTGCGCCAGAATGACGACTCGTGTGGCTGCGCTCGGGTGACAGAGTAGAGAGGGGTCAAAGAAAGCGGTCGTTCGCTACCGCGAACGATAACCCACCCTTTCACGATGAAGCTGTGAAAGGATGGGGCACCCGAACGCCAGATATGGGCCGGGTGAGGTACATTGGTTTTGCTTCTTTTCACGCTGCGCACGGGGTGGCGTGCGATGTTGCGAATCTGGGTGCCGCGCTGGTGTGTGGCAGAGCAAATGAGGAAAAACCGATGAAGCGAATCGCTGTTGTGCTGGGTTTGGGAGTGTCTACCGCGATCTGCGCCGCGCAGGGCGTGAAGTGCAATATGAAGGATTACAAGGCCGTGGATGGGGTGCGGGCCGTGGCCACAGCGGGCGGCGTGACGCTGGCGTGGCGCGGTGAGGGGCAGGGCGAGGCGCAGCAGGAGCTGCGCGCGGAGTTTGCGCTGCGCGATGGGCAACCCGTGGTGGCGGAGCTGGCGGCGCGCAAGGCCGGAGGCGCGTGGGTGGTACTGGGCAAGGAGCTGACGCCGCAGTTTGAGGTGACGACGGGGCGGCGGAGAATATCGACGACAGAGCTGGACATCCTGAAGCGGCTGGGCAAGGACACGCCGGAGAACGAGGAGACGTACAAGTGGAACGTCTTCTGGGACGCGCCGCTGGTGGTCCCGGGACACGAGCGGCTGGTGGGGCCGGGGCGAACGCAGGACGAGATTAAGCGCGCGGCGGTACGTTACAAGTCCGACGCGTGCACGGTGAAGACGGACGGCGAGCGGGTGAGCGTGACCTTCAACGGGTTGACGCTGGGGATCTTCAGCGGCGACTTGCAGTTCACCGTGTACAAGGGATCGAACCTGCTGCGGCAGGAGGCGATGGCCAGCACCGAGGCGAAGGACGTGGCGTTCATCTACAAGGCGGGGCTGAAGGGATTCGCGATTGCGAAGGACACCAAGGTGGTGTGGCGCGACACGTCGCAGATGTGGCAGGAGCAGGATTTTGGCGGCGCGGTGAACCAGCAGCCGGTGAACATTCGCGCGCGCAACCGGTTGGAGATCATGCAGGCGGGCGCGGGATCGCTGGCGGTCTTTCCGCCGCCGCACAAGTTCTTCTTTGCGCGCGAGAACGAGGTGAACGGAGGCTATGTGTACACGCGCAAGGACAGCGACAGCAGCTTTTCGCTGGGCGTGATGCAGCCGGAGCGATGCGAGGGTTACGATCCGTGGGGCGTTGCGCCGGAGGTGTGGACGCGGCGCGCGTCGACGGCGCGAGCGCAGACGGAGAACTGCGCGCTGTATAACGCGCCGCCGGGAACGGTGCAGCGGATGGCGGCCTACTACTACCTGAGCGCGACGGGAAGCCACGCGACGCAGCAGGCCGTGATGGCGTATACGCACGACGATGTGTACAAGCCGGTGGCGGGATTCAAGACGGTAACCGGACACTTCCACCTGGAGCTGAACGAGATGGTGCGCGACCGGGGAACGTCGGACCTGAGCCCGACGTGGGTGCCTGTGTTCCGCGGGCTGGGGATCAACATTGTGTACCTGGGCGACTTCCACGACGACTCGGACGGAACTGACCCGGGGCCGAAGCGGCTGCCGGAGCAGAAGGCGTACTTCGAGGCATCGGCGAAGCTGAGCGACAAGAACTTTCTGGTGATGCCAGAGGAAGAGGCGAACGCATTCATCGGCGGACACACATACATCATGACGCCGGGGCCGATTTACTATACGCATCCGCGACAACTTGCGCCGGGAACGCCGTTTGAGGAGAATGTTCCGGGTTATGGCACGGTGTATCACCTGGGATCGACGGACGACGTGCTGCGCTTCATGAACGAGACGAAGAGCATCCTGTGGGTCGCGCATCCGCGGACCAAGAGCTCGGCGATGTATCCCGACATGTATAAGGACAAAGACTACTTCCTGAGCGACCGGTTCATCGGTGGATCGTGGGAGTCGCTGCCGGTGGACCTGAGCCAGCCGCGGCTGTGCGAGGTGCGCTGCTTCGGCGTGAACGACGACATGAGCAATTGGGCGCCCAAGCCGAAGTTCATGCTGGCCGAGGGCGATACCTACATGAAGCGGCCGGACGACGATACGTATTCCTCATTCGCGGTGAATTACCTGAAGCTGGACAAGGTGCCGCTGTTCAACGAGAGCTGGTCGCCGATTGTGGAGGGGATTCGCGCGGGGAACTTCTTCGGGACGACGGGCGAGATACTGTTCCACAACTGGGTCATTGAAGGCTCGGGCGCGAAGAGCGTCTACACGGCGACGATCGAGTACACCTTCCCGCTGGAGTTCGCGGAACTGGTGTGGAGCGACGGGGCAAAGGTGGACCGCAAGATCATTCCGCTGACGGAGACGACGGCGTTCGGGACGAAGAGCTTCCGGATCCCGTTCGACGCGACGGGGAAGAAGTGGGTGAGATTCGCGGTTTGGGATTCGGCAGGCGATGGAGCGTGGCTGCAGCCGGTCGCGGTGAAGTGAGAAAAGGCTTAGCACCGATCGACACCGATGAAACCGATCAAGACCAGAGCGAAATGCGGGGATTCTTCGCTGCGCTCAGAATGACGGCGCATAACAAGCAACCGCAGGTCCTTCGACTGCGCGCTACGCGCTTCGCTCAGGATGACGGCGGGGGTGGGTTATGGGATGAGGCCGAGGAGGGGGCGGAGGTGGTGGCCAGTGTGGGACGCGGGGTGGGCGGCGATTGCTTCGGGGGTTCCGGTGGCGACGACCTGGCCGCCGGCGTCGCCGCCCTCGGGGCCGAGGTCGATGACCCAGTCGGCTGATTTGATGATGTCGAGGTTGTGCTCGATGACGAGCAAAGAGCCGCCGCCGTCGATGAGCTTGCGGAAGGCTGCGAGGAGTTTCTGTACGTCGTCGAAGTGGAGGCCGGTGGTGGGCTCGTCGAGGATGTAGAGGGTGCGGGAGCGCGAGCGGGCGGCGATTTGCGCGGCGGTGGGATTGTCGGACTGATTGAAGAGGTCGGAGCTGCTGCTGATTCGGATGGAGTTAGCGCGGGCGGTTGCGAGATGCGAGGCGAGCTTGACGCGCTGGGCCTCGCCGCCGGAGAGCGTGGTGGCGGACTGGCCGAGGCGGACGTAGCCCAGGCCGACCTCGTCGAGGACGGCGAGCTTGTCGACGATGCGGGGGATTCCGGCGAAGAGCGAGAGGGCCTGCTTGACGGTGAGGTTGAGGACATCGTGGATGTTGCGGCCCTTGTATTTAATCTCGAGGATGGAGGATTTGTAACGCGTTCCGTTGCACTCTTCGCAGGGGAGCTCGATGTCGGCGAGGAACTGCATCTCGACGGTGACGGTGCCGTCGCCCTCGCAGGTGTCGCAGCGTCCGCCGGGGACGTTGAAGGAGAAGGCACCGGGGCCGAAGCCGCGACGTTTGGCGTCGGGCTGGGCGGCGAAGAGGGCGCGGATGTCGTCGAAGGCCTTGATGTAGGTGACGGGGTTGGAGCGCGGCGTGCGGCCGATGGGGGACTGGTCGACGAGGACGACGTCGTTGAGGTGCTGGGAGCCGGTGAGCGAGCGGAAGAGGGCGGTGGGCTCCGGCGCGGAGGCGTCGGGTTCGCGGTGGAGCTGTTGCATGAGCGCGCGGTAGAGGACCTGGTGGATGAGCGTGGATTTGCCGCTGCCGCTGACGCCGGTGACGCAGCAGAGGAGGTTGAGGGGGATGTCGACATCGACGCCGCGCAGGTTGTGGCGACGGACGCCGGTGAGCTGGAGGCGGGTTTTGGAATCGCCGGGCTGGCGGCGGTGACGCGGGACGGGGATGGTGAGGCGGCCGGAGAGATATTTTCCGGTGATGGATTGCGGGTTGGCGGTGACCGCGGCGACGGTGCCCGCGGCGAGGACGTGGCCGCCGAGTTCGCCCGCGCCGGGGCCGAGGTCGAGGAGGTGGTCGGCGGAACGGATGACGCTGGGGTCGTGCTCGACGACCAGGATGGTGTTGCCGAGGTCGCGCAGGGAGTGGAGGATGCGGATGAGCTTTGCGGTGTCGCGGGCGTGCAGGCCGATGGAGGGCTCGTCGAGGACGTAGAGCGCGCCGACCAGGCGCGAGCCGAGCGATGTGGCGAGCTGGATGCGCTGCGACTCGCCGCCGGAGAGCGTGGAGCTGAGGCGGTCGAGGGTGAGGTACTCGAGGCCGACCTCCATGAGGAAGTGGATGCGCTGGCGGACCTCTTCGAGGACCTTGCCGGCGATCTCGGTCTGTGACGGCGTGAGTTGCAGGTTGTCGAAGAAGGCCTGCGCGGCGGTGATGGTGAGACTGGTGACTTCGCAGATATTTTTATTGTTGATTAAGACGGCGCGGGCCTCGGCGCGGAGGCGCTGGCCGTTGCAGTCGGGGCAGAGGGCGTAGCCGCGATACTTGGAGAGGAAGACGCGGACGTGGAGCTTATATTTTTTGCGCTCAAGGGCGGCGAAGAAGCCGCGGATGCCGGGGAAGGGGCCGCTGCCTTTCCAGAGGAGGGCCTGCTGCGCGGGGTCGAGGTCGTACCAGGGGACGTCGGTGGGGATGGCTGCGGAGCGGGCGAAGCGGACCATCTCGCCGTGGAAGGGACGGTACTTGGGCGTGGTCCAGGGGGCGATGGCTCCCTGCGCGAGGGTGAGGGAGCGGTCGGGGAGGATGAGGTTGGGGTCGAAGTCGATGGTGTTGCCGAAGCCCTGGCAGCGCGGGCAGGCGCCGTAGGGATTGTTGAAGGAGAAGAGACGCGGCTCCGGCTCGCGGTAGGCGCGGTGGCAGGTGGAGCACTCGAATGCGGCGGAGAATCTTAAGTGTTGAGGTGAGCTATAAACAACCGCAGGTTCCTTCGACAAGCTCATGACAGGCTCTTCGACTGCGCGCTTCGCGCTCCGCTCAGGATGACAATATTCACTACCGAACCGCAGGTCCTTCGACTGCGCGCTTCGCGCTTCGCTCAGGATGACACTATTTTGTTGAGTGGGATCGCTCTCGCGGGGGAGGGTGTGGAACTGGATTTCGCCGGACTCGCGGTAGCCGGTCTCGATGGCGTCGACGATGCGGGAGCGGATGTCGGGGGAGATGGCGAGGCGGTCGATGAGGACGAAGATGGGTTGGGCGAAGTCGAGCGAGAGGAGGGACTCGGGGGTGGAGAACTCGACGATTTTTCCAGGCTGGGTTGGGTCGAGCGCGGAGGGCTGGTAGAGGCGGTTGTAGCCGCGGCGGCGGAGTTCGGCGAGGCGGTCCTTGAGGGCGTCGGTGAGGGAGGTAAGGCCTAACACCGATGACACCGATTTAACCGATTTTTTTGAGGATGGCTTCTTGGTGGGTTTGGCGGGTGAGGCGTCCTGAGGAACGTCGTCCGTGGCGGGTTGGAGGGGCTCGAATTTAATCTCGGCGCGGGTGATGGGGAAGAGGGCGTAGGCGCGGGTGGACGGGGGCAGGGCGAGCAGGGCGGAGACGATCTCGTCGACCGTGTCGTGGCGGACGATGCCGCCGCAGTGCAGGCAGGTGACGGCGCCGCAGCGGGCGTAGAGGAGGCGGAGGTAGTCGTAGATCTCGGTGGCGGTGGCGACCGTGGAGCGCGGGTTGCGCGTCTGGTTCTTCTGCTTGATGGCGATGGCGGGGGCGAGGCCGTCCATGAAGTCGACGTCGGGCTTCTCGATGCGCTCCAGAAATTGACGCGCATACGCGGAGAGGGATTCGACGTAGCGGCGCTGGCCCTCGGCGTAGATGGTGTCGAAGGCGAGCGAGGACTTGCCGGAGCCGGAGACGCCGGAGACGACGGTGAGGGCGTTGTGTGGGATGTCGACGTCGATGGATTTGAGGTTGTGGGTGCGCGCGCCGCGGATGGTGATGGCGTCGCTGGCGATGAGGACGACGCGCGGGGGGTCGCTCTCGCCGGGCTGCGCGTCTTCCCTGTCGATTATTTGCTCAATCATGGCCACTCTCCATTGTCGGATAGTTGGGCTGGGATTGCGAATCGGGTGCGGAAGTGAGGCTAGAATAGGCCAATCGACATGGACGAAAAGCAGCAGGCCGGCGGGACCAACGACTCGATCAAACTATTGCCGGGACCGCGCTTTCGCGTCGCGTTGATGGTGGCGATGCTTGCGGACGCGCTGCAACTGATCGTATTTCCATTCTTTGTGGAGGGCGCGGAGTCGCCGGCGGACGATGTGCTGGATTGCGGAGTTGCAGGGGTGATGATGTGGCTGCTGGGCTGGCACTGGGAGTTTCTGCCATCGGTGCTGGCCAAGCTGGTGCCGGGCGTGGACCTGGTGCCGTTCTGGACGCTGGCGGTTGCCAATGTGTATCGCAAGGCGAAGCGGAAGGCGATTGCCGAGGGAAAGAACCGCGAGATGCCGCGCGATTAGGACTCGTGGGGGATGGGGCGGAAGATTT
>Ga0326727_10013267_pt1 | contig 18404 bp, 19 predicted proteins | sample MB2enrmetagenome_FD_207643 | JGI IMG/M metagenome (GOLD analysis project Ga0326727, IMG submission 207643) | Lab enriched peat soil microbial communities from McLean, Ithaca, NY, United States - MB29MY | ecosystem: Environmental > Terrestrial > Soil > Wetlands > Peat | place: USA: New York...
ACCGACGTGACCGACAGTGAATTAATGGAATTCAAAGGGCAAATAGCTGGCAACGCGGTCAACCCGATGGTTTTGAAAAAACGCCTGGCCGTGGAACTGGTCACGCAGCTGCACGGACACGACAACGCAATAAAAGCGGACGAACATTTTACCAACGTCTTTCAAAAGCGGGAAATGCCGGAGGAAATTGCGGAAATTACCGTCGCCGCCGATGAAGATATCCGGGACATTATCACCCGCGCGAATATCGCTAAAAGCCGCAGCGACGCCTCCCGGTTATTGCAGCAGGGCGCCGTCAGCATTGATGGAGTCAAGCTGACAAGTGGCAAAACGACGTATCAGGATGGTAATATTATAAAGGTGGGCAAACACAACTTTATCAAGTTGGTTTTGCAGAATAAATAACAGGGAAGGAGTTAAATGGAAAACCCACACGTACTAGGGCTGATCCGTTGCCCCGAAGCATGGGTAATAACAATCACGAGATTGTTCCCATCCAGTAGCAGCTTGCCACTGCTGACCGGCGCAGGTACGTGCGGCTGTCAACAGCCACTTTAAGGCGGCAATTCCCGAACACTAAATCCCGGCAAATTAATGATGAAATATCGAATGTGAGGATATATCAATGGTAAAAAGAGTAGTAAATTTTAATCCCGGCCCGGCGGCCCTGCCGCTCGAAGTGCTTAAAATTGCACAAGAAGAACTTATCGATTATCAGGGCAGCGGGATGTCAATACTGGAAAGCTCACACCGCGCTAAAGAATTCGAAGCAATTAACGACCAGGCCATGGCGCTGGTTCATGAAATTCTTGGACTCGGCGCGGATTATCAGGTTTTGTTCATGGGCGGCGGCGCCTCCACTCAGTTCGCGCTGGTGCCGATGAACTTTATCCCCGCCGGCGGCACGGCCGCGTATGTGGATACCGGCGAATTCGCTTTCAAAGCGATGAAAGAAGCGCAGATTGTGGCCAAAGCCCACATCGCGTTTTCATCCAAAGCTGAAAAATATAGCCGCGTGCCTAAGATGAGCGAAATCAAATACTCCGACGATGTCGCCTACCTGCACATCTGCTCGAACAACACTATCGAAGGCACCCAGTTCCACGAATTCCCGGAAACCGGCAAAATTCCGCTGGTTGCCGATATGTCTTCGGACATCGCCTCGCGGCAGTTGAATTTTAACAAATTCGCGATGATTTATGCCGGCGCGCAGAAGAACCTCGGGCCGGCCGGCGTGACGCTGGTCGTCATCCGCAATGATTTCCTGGTCAAAGCCAGGACCGGCCTGCCCAACATGTTTACCTACAAGACTTTTGTCGATAATAAATCGCTATACAACACCCCGCCGGTTTTCGCCGTTTATATCATGAAACTGGTGCTGGAATGGATTAAGAAACAAGGCGGACTGGCCGCGGTGGAAAAAGTGAATATCGCCAAGAAAGACCTGCTATACGGCGCCATCGATGCTGCGCCCGATTATTACAAAGGCACGGTCGAGAAAGCCAGCCGGAGCTGGTCGAACGTGACTGTGCGGCTGCTCACCGAAACACTGGAAGAGAAATTCGTAGCCGATGCCAAGAAAGAAGGTTTAGTCGGCATGAAAGGGCACCGTTCCGTCGGTGGCATCCGCTTCTCCATCTACAACGCCGTCTCGCTGGACGACATCAAGAAAACAGTTGACTTTATGGAACGGTTCCACAAGGCGAACTGAAATCCAGTATCCCTGAATAAAAAATAAATCTTAAACAGGATGATGAAACAGAATGATGAAAGTATTAGTTACTGACGGGACGTCGGAAGAAGGGGTAGCCTGCCTCAAAGGCGTCGCCCATGTTGATATGAAACCCGCGCTCAAGCCGGAAGAATTGCTCGCCATTATCGGCGATTATGAAGGATTAATTGTCCGTAGCGCCTCCACCGTAACTGCCCAGGTCATCGAAGCCGGTAAAAAATTAATGGTTATCGGCCGGGCTGGCGTCGGCATCGACAATATCGATGTCAATGCGGCCACCCAGCGCGGGATTATCGTGGTCAATGCGCCCACCGGCAATACTATTGCGGCGGCCGAGCATACCATTGGCCTGATGATGTCCCTGGCCCGCCATATCCCGCAAGCCAACGCCTCGCTGAAGAGCGGACAGTGGCTGAAGAGCAAATACACCGGCATCGAAGTCAGAAATAAGACTTTAGGTATCATCGGTCTGGGCAATATCGGTGCCGCCGTCGCCCGCCGCGCCCAGGGCCTGGAAATGAAAGTTATCGCCTTCGACCCGTTTGTTTCAGCCGAGCGCGCCAAACAATTGATGGTGACGATGGTCTCACTGGAGGAACTTTTCAAGACCTCGGATTTCATCACGATTCATACGCCGCTGAATGCCACCACCAAGAGCATCATCACGGAACAAGAAATCGCGCTGATGAAGCCCTCCGTCCGCATTATCAACTGCGCCCGCGGTGGCTTGATTGATGAAGACATGTTGGTCAAAGCCATCACCGAAAAGAAAATCGCCGGCGCGGCCCTCGATGTCTTCGCGAAAGAACCGATTACTGAAAGCCCGCTTTTCGCCAAGGATAACGTAGTCGTTACGCCGCACCTCGGAGCCTCCACGGCAGAAGCTCAAATAACCTCGGCCAGAGATGTCGCGGAGCAGATTGTTGACGTGCTGACCGGCAAACCTGCCCGCTATGCGGTCAACATCCCGTTTGTTAACGCCGAGACCTTCGCGGTGCTTTCGCCTTACATGAAGACCGCAGCTGTCGCCGGGATTTTACTGAGCCAGTTGACCGAGGGGCAAATCAAGGATATCCGCATTTCTTACGACGGCGAAATCGCCAAATTCGACACCGCCATTTTGAAGGCTTCCACCCTGAACGGCATGATGGGTGCCATCAGCGAGGAACGCGTCAACCTGGTCAACGCCAATGTCGTGGCCAACAAGCGCGGCATCAGCGTTGTCGAAGAAAAGAACCTAGTTTGCGAAAACTATGCCAGCCTGATTACGCTGGTTGCGACCACCTCTAAGGACACCACCACTGTGGCCGCCACTGTTTTGCGCGGCGAGCCGCACATTGTCCGCATCAACGATTACTGGCTGGATATCGTGCCGAGCGATGGCTACTTCCTGTTCAGCGACCACCTGGACCGGCCGGGCATAATTGGCGCGGTGGGCAATATCACCGGCGCAGCCAACATCAATATTCAATCGATGCATGTCAGCCGGCTGAAACCGCGAGGACAGGCTCTGATGATTCTGGCCCTCGACGAACCGTTGCCGGATAAAGTCCTGAAGCAGATTAAGGCCATCCCAGACATCACCGATGCCAAATTGGTAAAATTGTAATCCTGATTTTTAGTACAATTAAGCAGGGCTGGAAGATAATTCTTCCAGCCCTCTCTTTTTCTTATGTGCCTGTCGCATCCAACCGGCAATTATTGCGAGGTTACGCAGTTTCCGAAGCAATCTCACTTTTACCGATAATCACTGAAATAGCCTCACTCCATTTATCAAGGGGAGATTAAGAGGGGTTGGAAAGGGCAGTCGTACATTTTAACTGAGGTTCAAAGTATTTCATCCTTAATGGACTCAAGGTTCGAAACCCGACCCTACTGAAAATATTTCTTAATCCGGAGTAAGACTCAAATTTCAGCCTTATTGTACACCCTCAGCCTGCACATTTTGGCTTAACGTCAAACGTATTTCGACCTATGGGTCTCAAGGAGAAGAGACTAACCGAGGCGAAATGGCATTGTCATCGTGAGCGAAGTGCGGCAATCCCAGGGATGTGGCCTCTATTTCTCCCTCGCCCTTCACCCTTAAGAAGTGCTATACTATGGCTGATTATTTCATCATTGGTGAGGGGTATCCAAATGAAAGTCAGCGACAAAATAAAATGCGCACAATTCCCCTGCAGCGACGTCGACAAAAATATTTATCTGCTGCCCTCCGCCGATATTGACACAGACAAAGTCAGGATATTCATGGTGACCGAAGCCCCGCCCAATGAAAAGGATGACTATTTTTACGCGCCGGGCAATCCGGCCTACCTGCAGACAATCCTCCAAGTTTTCAAAGGCGCCGGGTACGATGTTTCGTCCATGCAGGATATATTAAATCTGGGAGTTTATATCACCACCGCGGTCAAGTGCGGTAAAACACAATACGCCGTGCCCCCGGATACGATGAAAAACTGCTCGCAACTACTGGAAAAGGAGATTGCACTGTTCCCGGATATCCGGGTATACATGCTGATGGGCGATATCGCGATCAAAATGATGAACAATATCTGGAAAAACCAGACCGGTAAAAAAATCATCCCAGCTGGTTCCACCTATAAAATCAGAAATCAGGCGTATTATCTGGGTGAGAAACGGGTTTTCCCTTCTTACACACCGGCCGGGCAGAATTTCCTTATTGAAAAAACGAAAAGAAAAATGGTAACCGAAGATGTGCGGGAGGCAATGAAATGCCTGAATCAGTAGGGTGGACCGCACTCCCATTATCAAGGGGAGATTAAGAGGGATTGGAAGGGGTGGTCGTACATTTTAACTGAGGTTCAAAGTATTTCGTCCTTAATGGACTCAAGGTTCGAAGCCCGACCCTACTGAAAATATTTCGTAATCCGGATACAGACTCAAAGAGGACTGAGCAGGGAAACCTTCGTCCGCCTGAAGCGGATTTGGGAATGAAAACAAGGCATTAGATCCTTCGACTTCGCTCAAGATAACAAACGGTTTTAGAACAGTGTATTAACCACCATGCCGGCGGGGGCTTTGGGGTAAAAATAGGTGGATTTGCGCGGCATGATTTCTTTGGCGTCGGAGACGGTTTTAATGAGCTCCGGTTTAATCGGTTTGAGGAAGAACACGGCCTGCTGTTCGCCTTTTAACACTTCCTGCACAGATTCCTCGCGGTCGTGGCTGAAGCTGACCCGCGGCTCGGTGGTGCCGTCAATAGCTAGTCCCAGAATTTTGTTTAATATCAAATGGTCGAGTACGGATACATCCAGCTTACGGTAAATCTGGGAAGTGCCGGGCATGATTTGCGCCAGCACCATTTCGTCACGGAGTTTCAGGGCGTAGAAACTATCCTTGCCCGGTCCGAAGAAGCCGAGGCGGATGCCACCCGGTTTATTCATCACAGCATCGAGTTGCTGCAGTGCTTTGGCCGGGATTTCGGTAATGGCAAAATAAGCGGAGAGTTTGGCATTCAAATCCGCTAGCACTTCTTTTATCAGGCCGCGGATGACGCGGTGCGGAGCCAGGATAATCAGGCCGGGGTCGGCGAAATCCACAAGAGTCGCCATCACAAAATTGACGGCAGCGTCGGGAGTGATTCTAGCATCGGTGTTCATTTGCTCGCGGCTATACATCAGCGCGCTGGTATAGCGGTGGTGCCCGTCGGCTACGTAAAAAGGCTGCTTACTCAGTGCATAGGCAATGCGGTTGACCACGGCTTTTTTGGTAATCGCCCAGACCTTATGCCGATCGCCTTCGGGAAGGGTAACGTCAATGACCGGTTCCTTTTGCGTCTCTGTTTCCAGCGTTTCGGCGATGACGCGCTGCGGGTCCTGATACATCATCAGCACCGGGCTAGTGTTCACTTTCAGGGTTTTCAGTAGGTTCTGCCGGTCTTCTTTGGCAGCGGCGAAAATCTTTTCGTGAGGCCGGATGATGCCTTTCTCCCACTCTTCCAAACGGACGCGGGCGATGATGCCGCGGCGCATGCCGGCTTTGCCGTTGAGGCTGAAATAGTGCTCATCGAGATAGATAGCCGACGTATTTTCCGGCACCAGGATTTTCTTATCCAGCCATTCGACGAGAGTGGCAGCAGTGCGGGTATATTTGTTGTTGAACGGAGAATCGCCGGGGCCGGTTTTGGCGTCTTCCATGCGGATGAAATTATAGGGGCTACGGGTATGTAAATCCTCGTGAAGAGTGGACGAAATGACGTCATATGGCGGACAGATGACTTTAGAGATATCTTTGACGATGGATTGATTGTAACGCAAGCCTGCGAACGGTCTGATTTCTGCCATGGTTTTGCCCCCGGAATTAGGTTTACGGAAGACTGCCACTTTTAGTGTACCGTAAATCATGATCAGGGCACAAGTGGCAAGGCTTTGACGCGATACGGTGCAACAGGTATAATTAGCGTGAAATTAAGAGGATTTCAGCCTCTTGTTGCGACGGGCGCCTGTAGCTCAGTTGGATAGAGCATCAGTCTTCGAAACTGGTGGTCGAGGGTTCGAATCCCTCCAGGCGCACCAATATTTGAATCTATTTTTCACTTATTGTCAAGTAACCCTACTTACCATAATTCCAAATGGTCACCAAATAGTCACGGATTTTTTCTGGCAACTACATTTTCATTTTGCAATTGAATTTTTCAAAAAAATGGGAAAAACTTTAGGTGCAATGGGCGCGGATACACAAACTACCAACCACATCCATTACAGTCGATTTATGAAGCCGTTTAGTAATGAGGCCGATTAAACATGAACCAGTTCGCGATCGGCCTTTATTTTGTCTATCGCTATTTTGGCCCGTCTTGTGGTGAAGTCTTAATGTCCTTAAAAAGCACAAATGCGGACACGAGTGGTATGCTGCCAGTACCATGCGAAAAGCCATACTCGATATTCTGAATTGTCGAATCAACTGGAAGACTATCCAGCCACTTCTGCATTTCCCTTTCAAATGCGCTGGCATTAAGAAAATTGAATACCTTTATTTTCAGACCTTTTGCATTCAGCGGTTCGGACATAATTCCACCTCCATTTAGGGATTAGTTTTTAAGGCATTGGTTTCCGCTACCAGGCCTTCCCTTTCTGCGTAAACCGCAGCCTGCTGGCGGTTGCGGATATTGAGTTTATTAAGGATTGAACGTAGATGAGATTTTACCGTATGTTCAGAAATAATCAATTTCTCGGCAATTTCACGGTTGGTCGCTCCGAAGCCAATCAGTTTTAGTACTTCGCGCTCACGATCAGATAACGCTCCAATAGGTCCTGTCGGCATAGTAGAGGCCAATTTGCTTTGAACGTCACCATCGGTAGCAATCTCGGCAACAGTTCCATAATTGATGACTGTATTTCCCATCAGAGTGTGGTTAGGAATAATTACCAGATTTCCTTGGCGAGTTTGGATTATCGTGCGTGTCCATGATATATGAGTGATATGCCCCATTTCGCCCGACTCGAGCTTGATTAAGTGCCCAATCTTAAGATGCTCGCTATAAATAATTTCAAAGCCGGCAAGAAGATTATCGAAAGTGTTTCTAAAAGCAATCGCAACGATGCAAAGACCCGTAATCAGAACCATGGTAATTGGCAGTGTGGAAGCTCCCCAGATTTCTAATATTACCAGCATCCCGGTAAGGATAACAATGACCCTGACGATGCTTGATGCTACCGAGATTAGAGACTGCATCGTTTTGGTCTTGCCAAGGTAGAACCGGATCGTCCTTTCACTCAATCTGATAGCTGTCCACATCAACGAAAGCACAAAAAGGCTTGCTAAACCCTCTCCACTTAGACGCTTGATAGACGGTGAGAGCTTTGAGACTTCAATGGCGCCATAAGCCCCCAGCAATAGAAACCAGTGTAAAAATGGACGCCAAATGGTTTCAATAATTTGTGCATTGCCTGCCCATGTCTCCGTTTGTTTCTTAAGAAACTTATGGATAATCCATCTTGCCCAAAACCCGATGACAGCAAACGCGATAAACACTAGCGAGGGGATAAGTATACTAATCCAATGGTTTACTAACCAATTTGTCAATTTAATCACCTTGGCAATCTAACAATCTAAATCTTCTTCGCGAAACATCGCCTTCAGGTCCAGGAAGAGTATTTCCATTGCCGGTAGATAACTGGCTTCGATTTAGATACCTTAAATTTTTGGCTAAACAGTAACTGCACGCATCCTGAACAAAGTTAATATCCACCAATTGGATATCCCAAAAGATGGGGTTGGTTGATCATATTCTTATCAAAATGCTATTTGTACAAATTAAATGAAAGAGAACGGAAATTTCTAATGGATGCCAATTAACATTTACCTATTCTAAACATTTTTGTACCGCAGGACGAGCAAACACCCTGGTTGGCAGGTCTGCCGTTTTTCATGGTAATGGCCTTGGCGTCTTTCATTTCTTTTTTAGCCTTACATTTCATGCAATATGCTTCCATTTTTCTGCTTCCTTTACCAAAATATAGACCGGCTAGTAGTGTACTTTAACAATCCGGAGAGCCCGAGGCTTTAAAATACGATCGTAACTTTTCCTTCTATCCATTGTAATCCCCGTAGTTTATCCTGGCTGTCGTCTTGACGACATGAAAAGATAAAAGTAAAATTGGAGAAGATATGTCGAAAGGAACGTCAGCCCAAAATTCAAAATCATCCCCTTCCAACGCCAATGATAAACTGCCAAGGACAATTAATATGCTGTTCGGGGCAGATATTTTCCGCGGGATGGAACCTTCACAATTGGGTTTGTTCTTCGAAAATACCCGGGTGGAAAATTACCCAATTGGGACGACTCTCTTTACTCCGGATCAATCCTCCGAAAGATTGTTTATTTTAAGACGTGGCAGAGTGGCCATCTACCGCCTGACTAAAAACGGCAGGCGTCTTGTGACACGGCAAATTCTTCCGGGATCTGTATTTGGAGTAATGGGGCTGGTTGGGCAGACTATGCAGGGGAGTTTCGCCGAAGCTACGGAAGATAGCGAAATCTGTACGATTACCCGAGATGATGTCCTGGCGTTATTGAAAAAGCGGCCTGATATCGCTTTAAGAACATTAGAAATCGTCGGCAACCGCCTGCGGCTCCTTGAAGAACGATTCATAGAAGCGGTTTACAGTCCAATTAGGGTGAGACTTGCTCATTTTCTATTGTCCACTGCTGACCCGTCTTCGGGCCTGTTAACTAACTTCACTCATGAGGAAATTGGGGATAATATTGGGGCTGTCCGTCAGTCAGTAACGGAAACATTGGGCATTATGCAAAAGCAGGGGTTGATAGTGATTAGTCCAAGACAAATTCGGATTATTGACAGGCACGGTCTCGAAAAGATTATCCAAGCTTCTCAAGCCTAGTTCACTTCTAATTCAATGTTTCGTGGCATGAATGTAATTTTGTATTAGCTAAACTTACGCCAATTCTAAATGGTCACCAAATGGTCACGGATTTTTTCTGGCAACTACATTTTCATCGAAATACATATAAAAAATAATCTATTCCTTGCGGACAACATTCGGAACGATGAGATTTAGAACCAACGCCTATAAAGCCACTTCGGTGGTATCATAGGGCACAAGTTTAATGTGAATTTCGGGAGTGAACTGATTGAACCCGTTTTCATCCACATAACCCACAGAGATAATCTTTGTTGTAATAGGCGGTTTCACTATTCCCGAGACAAGTTGAGTAATGCAATTGTTAATAATGCCAACACCGGTAATGCGATTGTCAATATGATAAAGCCACCTCGTTTAATTGTAGCAATGAATTCGTGCCTGAAAATCAATAACGTTTTATTCATAAACTCATTTTTGTGGATAACCATCAACCGTATAACATTAGATTTGCGGACTTGAAAGAAGGTGACTCTACTTCCTCTTGAGCCGTCCGTGCCTCCGGCAATACCTAATCATATCTAAGCAGTGTATCCCTAATACTATGCCGATCAAGTCCCCAAGTAATTTGCTAAGTTGGTAAGGGATAAATTGAACATGCCCTTACGCGACTAAAGCCCATATATTAAGCCCCGTAGGGATGAAACTCAGTGCCGCTACTAAGCATAACCACGTAGTGGAATCGAATTTGGGCAGTCCGCTCCCTTTCGTCGGTTCTTTCTTGATTCCGCTCATATTATGAAACTATAGGATTGAAAAATCACTTTATCTTACAATTGTAAAGATTTCACACTGTCGATGGATAACGGCAGTATCGCTATTCATTACGTAATACATCTGCCGGTCTGACCCGTGCAATGTACCAGACAGGTATTATGCTCGCAATGATTGCGAGTATTACTGCCGTCCCAAAGGCAATGAGTTTTACATCAGGAGATACTGCGACACGAATGCCACCGATGGTGCCGCCGACAATGCCACCAATACTATTACCGTTAACGATTGCGGGACCGACCAGTGAATTTGCCACCCGTTGACCAAAGAGAACCGATATAAATACACCAAGGATTGTCGCTACAACGCTAATCGCTGCAGTCTCCAAACTAAACTGAAAACCTATTTGCCAGTTTGAAACTCCGATAGCTTTCATTATCCCGATTTCTTTTACTCTTTGGCGGACCACCAGTACTACATCTGCTTCAGCATCTTCGGTGGTGAAATAGCGTCCGGTAACCATCGTTATCGTTCCCCCACTTGTTAATGCCGGCGAAGTATCCGATGGATCGATACCAATTACCATTATTGGTGGAGTTGATCCACTTACAATAACTCCATTTAGTTCGGCTACTGCGCCAGGAGGTGGGATTATTGCTGATGCAAGTTCGTCTCCGGAATAAATAGTATTCACGCTTTCCTGAACCGATTTTACGTGCGGCAGACTGCTGAGTTGATTCGCCTGTGCTTGTGGGAGGGGATTACCTCCACCACCGAATGCAGAATAACCTGCTGGTCTGACAGTGATATCGTTGCCAACTGCTCCATTGATTGAGTTTAACTGGCTAGAGGTTGCCGCATATACCTCGAACATAATTAGCGCCAGCGCCAAACTTACTGCGAGAATTATCATTACTACCGCGCTTCTACCGGGACTGCGCAGAACATTAAGCATCGACCTCCGAAATGAATTCATAACTAAATCCTCGTTACGGACTTATATAAATATAACACTTTGAAACGAACTCCTATAATCAGGTTATAAAGGTTAATTAGGTTGCAGAAGTAGTGTATATAAGCGTGCGTAGTGCTTAGCCGTTTAGCGGGAGTAAAGAATACGCCGTGTGTGGTGTATGAATGGCCAAACCAACTTCGCGCTTTCACATCATATAGCATCTAATATTGTCTAAAAAATGGCAACATTAAAGAAAGGTTAATTTAATGACAATCAAGTAGGATGAAATATCAATTAAGCTGCATGATGCTCTTCAGCTTCTGCCTTCTCTGCCTCAGCCTTGGTCTTATGCACGGTTTTATCAGGATGATTAGGTGGAGAATAAATCGTATATAGTTTCAGTTTCTTATTCTTGGAAGAATTGATTACATTGTGATATGTGCCCGCAGGAACGATAACCGCATCACCATTTTTTACCTGATGCTTTTCAGTCCCGTCAAAGACAAAGGTTGCCTCACCTTGTTCAAGGCGAAAGAACTGGTCAACATTAGGATGTACTTCATTACCGATTTCTTCACCAGGTTGTAAACACATCACCACAAGTTGGGCATATTTCCCAGTGTACAAGACTTCCCTAAAATAGTTATTCCCTACTGTCTGTTTTTCTATTGAGCCAACATAGCCTGCCATCTTTTGGCCTCCTTCATACTTTTTTGTTAAAAACTATCAATACTCAAGGTAAATCCGAATGCGCTAAATTAATTTTCATTTCATAAATTGTGTCTATTTAGTCAGCTGTGAAGTGCAGTTTGGACACCGTGTTGCTTTAATCGGAATCTGAGTGCCACAGAATGGGCATTCTTTGGTTGTCGGAGCCGCGGGGGCAGCCGGTGGTTGCGCAGCTTTTTGCCGTTCGGCCATTTTAGCGATAGGACGCACGATAAGGAAAAAGACCACCAAAGCAATGATTATAAACGTAATAACTACATTAATGAAAGTGCCGTAGTTGATTGTAACGGCACCGGCAGACTGAGCTGCAGCTAGAGTGGGATAAGGTCCTGCAGGTGAACCCTGTTTGAGGACAACAAGTAAATTTGCAAAATCAATTTTACCAAGGGCCAGACCGATGGGTGGCATAATCACATTCGCAACGAGTGATGTTACGATAGCACCGAAAGCAGCACCGATAATGATACCGACAGCCATGTCAACGACATTACCCCGCATGATAAATGCCTTAAAATCTTTTAGCATACTTCTCCTCCTTGTGCCCCCTATTATAGTCGTTCTAACATGATTGTCAATACTTCGATTGACGAGCCCAAGACACATGGAGTAGATTTTTAGCCATTACTATTTTTGGAATTTGTTTTAGACTTAATTGTGTAGTTGCTCAATTTACCCTAACTCTAAATGGTCACGGATTGTTTAGGCAGATAAATGGTAGATAACCTTGGTTTCATCCAGAAACATCAGAAAATCTTTAGAAAAAGTAATCAAGCATTGACAAACTAAAAATCCAATAATATACTACTCTTACCTAGGCGCACTAGGCATGGGCGAGGTATAAATATGAGAAAGCAAACGGAACTGGTAAAGGGGAGCATCGATTCCTTATTACTCTGCTTGATAGGTCAACAGCCGATGTATGGCTATCAGATTATTAAAGAACTTGAAGATAAAAGCCAAGGCTATTTCAAATATAAGGAGGGTACCCTTTACCCTGCCCTGCACCGTCTGGAAAAAGCAGGCTTTCTTGCAGGCAAGTGGGAGCCAACTACCGGTGGCCGACAAAGACGCTATTATCATATTACTAACAAAGGGAAGGGGATTCTGGAGCAGAAGAGAGCACAGTGGCGGGACTTTTTATCGGCGATGAACATGATTATCCAACCTGTTACTGCCTGAAATGAGGTAGGTTATGAAACAGGAGCTAAATCGATATCTCCAAAGCCTTAAAACACATCTAACAATGGACCCGGCTTTTGAAAATGAAGTTATCCGCGAATTAGAAGCGCATATAGAGGATAGCTGTCAGGAATTGCAAAATGCCGGGCTTCCCGAAGATCAGGCTTTAGAGAAATGCCTTACAGGACTCGGTTCACCCAAAACTGTTGCTCGCCAGATGTATGAAACTTACAATCAGGGGACATGGCAACAGGCCTTACTCGCCGCAACTCCCCACTTGTTGTTTGCTATTATTTTTGCCTTGAAGTGGTGGATAGATATCAATATATTACCGATAATGTTTATCATCATTCTGGGTATCGCTCTTTATGGATGGCGTCACGGCAAACCTTATTGGCTTTTCCCCTGGCTGAGCTATTCACTTTTTCCAATAGTGGCGGCGGGTGTTGCCCTTCTCTATCTACCGGCAGTATGGGCATGGTTAACGCTGGCATTCTATATCCCTTTGGTATTATGGTTTCTTAGTTTTATCACAATCAAGTTCATGAGGCGCGATTGGTCATATAGTCTGCTGATGCTTTTCCCGGCCTCCGCTTTTATCGGTTGGTTATTAGCAGCAGGGCAAAAACCTGGTTTTCCGAACCTTAAAATTAGCTTTATGTACAATTTTGCGCCATGGACCAGTCTGACCTTTCTGGTACTTGCTATATCAGTGGCATTATTTATTCGACTACGGCAACGCTGGCTTAGAATTGCCACATTGGCCACATCAGGTGTAGTCATATCATTAGTAACAATATTGGCCAGCAACCAATTAGGCCTAGCATCATTTATTGGTCTGGTAATGCTGATTCTTAGCTTTCTGCTTATACCTGCATTCGTAGAACGCAAAGTAAGAAGAAATCAGTCAGTAATTATTTAGGACCTAATCCCGAACTCCGCTTGACAAAAATTCTCCTTTGGTTTATCATACCTATTTATTCTATGTATATCTGGTGACTAGGTATAAAAACAGAAGGAGAAAAGAACAATATGCGTACAATCTTGAAACTACTCGTATCAATCATTGGGGTTGCTGCTATCGTCTTCGGTATTATCTTCATCTTCCAATCCGGCCCTGCGAAAAAGCAAGTAGCCGATAACATCGCACCGGTGACTCTGAGCCAGCTGAACGCCACATATAACACGGTCACTGCTAACCTGACAACAGTTATGCAAGCTGAAGAGCCAAATATTCAGGTAGGCACAGCTCAACCGAGTGCCACTTTCGCCTACCTCTCGGCCCAGCAAGCAGGGTTGGGACTCGCAAAATCAAATGTTGGAACTGCCAACATGGTTTTGATGATGGGAATAGTTGATGTCCTTATTGGTTTAGGATTATTTATCGGTGGCATGCTTATCCCGGGCAAAGCAAAACAGTAAACATTTTATTCGGTTTCTGAGAGATAAAATGCAGGGTGAGTAAGTGGTACCTGGACCGGGGTTGCATTAGATGAACCCGGTCCAATAGCAAATCTGTTTACCAATTTTGTAGCCATTGCAAGTTGGCAATTAGACTTTAGATGAATTAAAGTCTAACCCATAAATCTCCCGGAACATCCACACCAACTCTTGGTAAATTTTATCTATTTTGATGTTAAAATAAACATACCTAGATATCCGAGGTGTCAATTACTCTGTCATTAATATTTAAATGGAGTAGTAGATGGCTCTGTTTATCGGGATCATGACTCTCTTTATCTTTGCATACCTTTTGGGCTCCACTCCAACGGCACTCATAATATCTAAACGGTTCAAGTCTCTGGACATACGGAGTGTTGGTGATGGCAACATGGGTGCGCATAACACATTTCACGAGATAGGGCCCAGATTTGGAGTTTTGGTTGCCATTGTTGATTTTTTCAAAGGGGTAATACCTGTTTTTATTGCCCACGTCTTGGGCTTTGGTTTAGCTTGGCAGATGACTGCAGGTATTTTAGCCATTTTAGGTCATGACTTTCCTGTTTTCGCGAAGTTTCAAGGCGGCCAGGGAACTGCCACGTCCCTTGGAACAATGTTAGTGTTATTCACGTTGCCAACTATTATCGGTTTGATTAGTTGCGGAATTATTTTCCTGATCGTCAAGAATTTCAATGTCAGTTTGGCCATAGGCGGGGCAATCATCGCATTAGCGATCGGCATTTCGCGTCAATGGATACTTTTGGCGTATGCTGTTCCAGTGTTTTTGTTTATACTCCTAAAACTACTGATCGATAGTCCCCGTCGCAAAGCTATCGAAATGACAAAAATTAAATAAGATTTTTGACATGGGCTTACAAAATAATCAGCAGGAGGAAATAATGAGAGGTTTAGTCATTATTATCGGGTTTTTAGTCTGGTTAATTTGCATTATATGGGTAGCAATAGATTCCGGTCAGAGGAAAATTAGCCCTGTGTTTTGGTCACTTGCAACTGTCTTGAGCGGACCTTTAGGATTAGTGGCGTATGGCATAGTAAGAGAATTGACAACTAAAAAGACTACTAACACTTAATTTCGGACAATTCCTTTAAATGGCGGATTAGTCATCTATTGTGACTGGGTCCAAGTTGACAGTAAACTGCTGCCAAGTGCAGCGTTGGCCACTGGCCCTCGTCGCAAGCAATGGTTTGCTGATATTAAACCTAACACAATGCAACCTCGAGAATAACGAGGGTATCATGCTAATACCGAATTTCTATTTTACCCGATAACGGATCCTTTTACGTTGGTTTTGGTTTTGTGAATCTTCACCAGAAGTTTTTTTATGGCAATTAGTGTGCTATGCACCCTGACCGGCATTCCGCCGACCAAAGTGCCGGCGCCGGACGCGATTGATTTTGACGCGACCGCGGAGTCCTGAACCGGCTGCAAGTGCTGGCCCGGGAAAATGATATATATTTACTCGTCGGCAGTGTGCTGAAGGAGCGCGGCGTTTTTTACAACAGCCTAGTCTTTCTGACGCCGGATAATAAGGCCTATGCGCCGTATCACAAGCGCGCCTTATGGGGCTGGGAGAGAGACTATTTAACGGCGGGCAAAAATGACGGCATCTATCCGGTTGACGATTTACAGGTCGGGGTGCGGATTTGCTTTGAAGTGAGATTTCCCGAGTATTTCAGGGAGCTCTTCCGGGCAGGAACCACCTGAATATCGTCGCGTTCGCCGATATCGTGGGTGAGGACGACGAGGAAAGATACGAGCTGATTAAAGCACATCTCAAGACACGAGCCGTTGCGAACGTTTGTCCAGTTCTTGCCGTAAACGATATCTCGCCTTTTCAGACCGCGCCAACGGTTTATAATGATGAGAACGGCCGGGTTGCGGCCGAGCTGCCCCGGAACGCGGAAAACCTGCTGGTAGTTGATTTTTATCTCTCCGCGCCGTCTTTGGGGGCGCAGGGCAGAAAAACGATATCGAAACGACTGAACCAACCGGGATAAGATGGGGCGAGGGTTGGAATCATTACAGGCGCACCACAAACCGCCTTCTTATCTCCCATAGAAGAATCTGGGGGGTCTCAGTTCCAGCCAGATATCGTCGCAGGCTTTCGTTTCTTCGTGGCTTAGTTTGACATCCAGCGCCCCCAAGTTCTCAGCCAGCTGTTTTGCGGAAGAAGCACCAACAATGGCGGAAGCAATCTTCGGATTGCCGAGCACCCAGGCCAACGCAAATTGCGCCGGCTTGCGGTCGTACGCCTCTGTAATCTTCTTGATGTGTTCGACCGCGGTGAAATTGACCGGCGACCAGTACCGCTCGAAGTAAATCGGATTCTGCCCGAAGCGGGTATCGGAAGGCGGGGGCTCCGTGGCGTTGTGCTTGCCAGTGAGCAGCCCACCGGCCAGCGGATTGTAGACCACCACCCCGACGCCTTCATCGGCGCAAGTTGGCAGGAGTTCGGTTTCGACATCACGCGTGATGAGATTATAGACCGTCTGAACGCAATCGAACCGCGCCAGATTACGCTGTTCGCTGACGGCCAGCGCCCGCACCAACTGCCCAGCACGGTAATTGGAGCAGGCGATATAGCGCACTTTCCCCTGCTGCACCAGGGAATCGAACGCCCGCAGCGTTTCCTCGATGGGGGTGGTGCTGTCCGGATGATGGGCGTAATAGATATCGAGGTAGTCCGTCCCCAACCGCCGTAGGCTGTGTTCGACGGCCTGGAAGATATGTTCACGGGACAGGCCGGAATCGTTGAGGCCCAGGCCCTGTTTGCTGGCCACTTTGGAGGCGAGCACCACGGAATGGCGTTTGTTTTTCAGGGATTTGCCGACAATTTCCTCCGAGCGGCCGTCGGCATAGCCGTCCGCGGTGTCGAAGGAGTTAATGCCTTTTTCGATGGCTAAATCAATTATTGTATTGGCTTCAACCTCGTCCACCTGCTGTCCGAAAATCATCGTGCCTAAAGTGATTTCGGAGATTTTCAAACCTGTTCTGCCCATCTTTTTGTATTGCATTTGAGACTCCTTTGTTATTGCATGACTTCAATGTTTCGTTTAATAAATCGACGGTTCACCTCTCACTCCAATTTCTCCCTGCACTTGGGAGAGAAGAGGCTATTTCTTGACCTTGGTTAATTCTGTTACGCGATGACCGAACTCAAAGAGGACGCACCGGGGGGATTTTAATTCTCTGCATTACTTATTAACTTCCGTAGAAAACGCGTGGGGGACGGAGTTCCCGCCAGACAGCGTCGCAGGCCTTCTGTTCTTCGTCGGTCAACTTGATATCCACCGCTTTGACGTTGTCCTCAAGCTGTTTGGCCGAAGAAGCCCCGACCACTGCCGAGCTGACCACCGGGTTATTGATAATCCAGGCCAGGGAAAACTGCGTCAGGGTCCGGCCGTGGTCTTCAGCGACTTTTTTCAGCTTGGTCACCGCCTGGAAATTGGCCGGTGACCAGTACAGTTCCTGTTCCCTTTTGCCCGTCCTTTCCCGTCCGAAGCGGTTATCCGCCGGCGGGGGCTGATTGGGGTCGTACTTGCCTGTGAGGAACCCTGCGGCCAGCGGATTGAAAACCGTCACGCCGACACCCTCGGCGGCACAGCACGGCAGTAATTCATATTCGATATCGCGCGTTAGCAGGTTGTATACTGACTGGATGCAGTCATACCGGGCGAGGTTGTTTTTATCGCTGACCCAGAGCGATTTCGTTAGCTGCCAGGCGCGGATGTTAGAGCAGGCGACATAGCGAACTTTCCCCTGCTGCACCAGATGGTCGAATGCCCGCAGCGTTTCCTCGATAGGGGTGGCATAATCCGGGGTATGCGCATAATAAATATCGATGTAATCCGTGCCCAGCCGTTTCAGGCTGACTTCAACCCCCTGGATAATATGCTCGCGGGAAAGGCCGGAATCATTGGGGCCGTGGCCACCGCGGTGCCCGATTTTGGTGGCCAGAACCACCGATTGCCGCTTGTTTTTGATGGCTTTGCCGACAATTTCTTCGGACTTGCCAAGGCCGTAGGCATCCGCTGTATCGAACATGTTGATGCCCTTTTCGAAGGCTAAATCCAGCGTTTTGACGGCTTCTTCTTCATTGACCTGGGTGCCGAAAAACATCGTGCCGATGCTCATGGCGGATACTTTGAGGCCGGTCCAGCCCATCTTTTTGTACTGCAATTTTTAAACTCCTTTATTTTTTGCCCTCTATCTAGCTCTACCACGGGGGG
>Ga0326727_10013268_pt1 | contig 18403 bp, 16 predicted proteins | sample MB2enrmetagenome_FD_207643 | JGI IMG/M metagenome (GOLD analysis project Ga0326727, IMG submission 207643) | Lab enriched peat soil microbial communities from McLean, Ithaca, NY, United States - MB29MY | ecosystem: Environmental > Terrestrial > Soil > Wetlands > Peat | place: USA: New York...
GCATGAGGTGTTCAAACGCCTCGCGCCCCAGGTAGTCGCGGCGGACCGGGTGATTCAGGTCGCGGGTCCAATCGATCTCGACCGCCCCCGGAATGTGGTTGGAACTGTACAACAGCGGATCCTCGTTGGATTCGACAGTACGAACCTGGGGATCCTGCAAGTGACTGGCTACCCAATCGGTCGAGACCAGGATCTCCGGCTGGGTGTACCCACGCTGCTCAATGGCCTTGCTCAAGGTGAACTCCTTTTCTGCGCCCGAACCGCCCGGGATCTTTATGGCAATTGGATGCCAGCCGTCCGGTTGGAGATTGCGTAATCGGGTAATTGGGTAATTGAAGAAGGAAAACCAGTCGTGCGCTTTGCTCCTCAATTACCCGATTACCCAATCACGCAATTGCCCGATTGACGGGGGGCGGAGCCGGAATCTGCCCAGGGAACGTTAGAATGACAGCACATGATTTCCGCACTGAGGCCGGTGACCGTGCTGCTGGCAGGCGGCGAGAACGGCGGCAAAACTACCCGGGCGGCCGAGCTGGTAGCCGGTCTACAGCAGCTCGGCTACCTGATTACCGGGTTCCTGGCGAAGGGACTTTGGCAAGCGGGCGTCCGCTCTGGCTTCGATTTGTGGGAGGTGTCCAGCGGAAGAACCGCTCCGCTGGCTCGGCGGGGACTCGCTTCCGACCTGATGTTTGGCGGATACGGCTTTTTGCCCGAAGCCATGCAGATGGGCCGGGAGGCCCTGCGGCCGGAGCGGGTGTCCGCTGCCGATCTGGTAATCGTTGACGAGGTCGGCCGTTGGGAGCTTTCCGGCGGCGGCTGGGCGAAGGAACTGGACAGCCTGCTGGAAATCCCGCCCAAGTCCACCATACTGGTGGTGCGCAGCGAGTTCGCTTTCGAAGTAGCTGCTCGCTGGGGCCGGCAGAACCCCGTCCAGTTCGACTTTCGCGAAGCGAGCGCGGAGCGCCTGCTGTCGATTTGGCGGACTTGATCGCGAAGCAGGCCTTGGTGCGCACCGGGGAGCACCGCTACGCCCGCTATCGCCTGGCCGTCCCGCTCCGTCCCGCAAAGCAGGTGAGAATTGCCCCGGATGGTAAGGTTCTGGAAGAGTAGACGAAAACCGGGGCAGTGCGAATCCGATAGTCCCGTCCGAGAGCCAACTCCAAGGCAAAGGTTACAATTCTCCCTGGAGTGTGTGGTGCGTTTAACCGCCAGCATCGAGTTTCGCGAGTCCATCTCTGACCACGACGAGTACTTTGCGCTGTTCGAGTCGACCGGGTGGAATAAGGAATATTGCCTGACTCCGGAGCAACTGCAAGCCGCGGTGCTCAGCAGTTGGCGGCTGCTGGCCGCCTACGAGAACGGAGAGTTGGTCGGCACCGGCCGGGTGATTTCCGACGGGGCCTTCCACGCGCTTATTGTGGACGTGATGGTTACGGCGCGGTTGCGCCGACAAGGTCTGGGGGCCGTGATCGTGGAACGTCTGCTGGAATCCTGCCGGGAAGCTGGCCTTCGCGATGTTCAGCTATTCTGCGCCCGCGGACAGGCCCCCTTTTACCGCCGGCTGGGATTCCGGGAACGGCCGGCGGAGGCGCCGGGAATGGAGTTCAAGCCCGCCTGAGGGGGCAATCATGGACCAATTTCTGGAAACGGCGCTCGCAGAAGCCCGGCAGGGACTGCAAGAAGGGGGCATCCCCATCGGCTCCGTGCTGGCGTATCGGGGAACCATCATCGGCCGCGGCCATAACCGCCGGGTGCAGCAGGGCAGCGCGATCCTGCACGGCGAAATGGACGCTCTGGAGAAGGCCGGCCGCCGCCCGGCCGCCGTCTATCGGGAATGCGTTCTCTACACTACTCTTTCTCCCTGCGCCATGTGCTCCGGAGCCATTCTTCTCTACGGAATCCGCAAAGTGGTAATCGGCGAGAATCGCACCTTCCTGGGCGAGGAGGATCTGCTGCGCGCTCGCGGCGTGTCCGTCGCAGTGCTCCAGGAAGAGGAGTGCGTGCAACTCATGCGGCAGTTCATTGAACGCCATCCCGCGCTGTGGAACGAAGATATCGGGACGCCGTGAGGCTTGCTCCGCGCCGGTTCGTCACCCCAAACGGCCGCCAGGTGATGGCCGATCCCACCTTGACGGACGAAGCCCGACGCGCGGTGCGTCCCTGTAAGCCAACGCTTGACCCGATCGCCCCGTTCTAGCCAGGGGACAATTCCGGCTTGCCGTTCTTAGTTCGTTAATGGGGGCCGACCGCGTGCGCCATCAGGGCCATGTACCGGTCCTCGCGCGCCGTGCTGGACTGGACGCAATCGTTTTTCGTGCAGAACTCGCCGCCGGTCAAGTAGTCGTAGATGAGCGCCGGAACCTCGTAGTGGTGGATGGTCTGGTGCCGCACCACGGCGCCGTTCTCCACCACGAGAATGCGGTTCAAGTGGGTACTGTCTTCGACGTTGTCGAGATAGCGAAAGTCCTGGTAGCTTTTCACCCCTTCGCCCAGTGGCGGCAGATGATCGCTCACCATGACGATCAGGCAGTGGGGATCGAGCTCGATCAGGCCGCGCACAAAGCGGGCGATAGCCTGCGTGCGATACCAGTACTGATTGGCAGCCCGCAGCAGTTGGTCGTCGTTCTGCGCCGCCTGCATGGACAACACCAGCGGCCGCTTGTGGAGGTCGATATAGTGGGGCTCATGCCCATAGATTCCCAACAAGTAGTTGAGAATGGGCCGGTCCGGATGTTCCCGCAAGGTCTTGGCCACGAACTCCAGATTCTGGTCGAACAACTCCCCGTCGAACATGTACTGTTCGTCGTCCGGACTGTCGCCGGTGCTGAAGTAAGTCGGGCGGGCGTTCGCGTACTCGCGGGGAAAGTAGATGTTCTGAAATCCGATCCCGGTATAAGCCTTGGTGCTGTTGAAATAATCCGGCTCGAAGGAGTTGCTTACCATGGTCGAATAGCCGGCCTGGGCCAGGATGCCGGGCATGCAGCCCGCCGCGGCCCCGGTGAAATCGTCGAATTCGATGCTGGAAAGCATGCGCAAAGCCGGGACCCCGCAAAGCACCTCGAATTCCGCTTGCGCCGTCCCGCCGCCAAATACCGGCGACACGGAAAAACCCTGTCCGTCCCCGACCAACTTGGCGAAGTCGGGGTGGCGTGGATCTCTCGAATAGGTCACTCCGGCAAACAGCGTGGGGTCCACAAAGCTCTCGAGAACGACCAGATGGACGTTCCGGCGATTGCCCCGTTGGCGGATGAAGTCCGCGGCCGCGCGTATCTGCTTGGGGTAATCGCCGCGATCGAGGTACTGGGCGGTTTCGGCGAGCGCCTGCCGCCGCCTCGCTTCGAAGTACAGCATCATGGTGAGGCGGCCATTGTCGTTGACGCTTTGCGCATCGGAGTAGTCCGCCACGTCGAGACCCGCGCGGTCGAGCCCGGAAAGGATCGTGCCGGGAAAGAACTCCACCGTCACCACCAGCAGCGCTGCCAGCCCGGCGGTCCCCAGGACGCGCCAGTATGTTCGATAGTGGACGAAGCCCAGCACCAGGACCACCGGTAAGGCAATTGCCAGCAGCAGTCCCACCTTCCCGACGGGCGGCAACACCTTCAGCAGCTCCGGCAGGTTCTGGCAGTCGATAACGCGGAAAACGTCCCCGTAGGCGAGAAAAAAAAGATCGTATGCGGTATAGCTCAGGACGATGGGAAACGCCGCCACATAGGGCGCCAGTCTTGCTGGCCGGAGCGCGAAGTTGAGCGCCCAGTAGAGACCGAGGAGGAGGGGTGTTTCGGTGAGGAAATGAGATCGGATTCCCGACAATCCGCTCATCCTGCTCAGAAACTGCGCCAGGACCACCATGAAGAGGAGGAAAACGACATAGCGCTTCCCCGGGCAGCGGCGAACCTTGCCCCAGAGCCAGGACAGGAATGCCTGGAGTCTTGGCCAATGGGAGGGGACGGGCGAACTCTTCGGCGGTGCGGACCACCAGCCGGATGTGCTTTTTCCGATCAAGCGCGCTTTCCTCTTGGGTTTCGATTCGAAGAGAAATGTTACAGGAAGGTTACGCGAATGTTAAAGGAATATGACATCGCTTAGGCGTGCACGCCGCCGGACGGGGCGCCCAGCACTTGACGGCGGTAATGCGTGCCCCAATGGCTTTTTTGATTGGAGAAGGCCTTGAGCTTGCGCGACTGGGCTCAGAATAGCCGGCTGGTGGACCACCAAAGGAGCCCCGAGGAAATTCGGAACTTGCCGGCTTGGGCAGACCGCGACCTGCGCACCAGTTGGTGCCGGGCGTGGTCTCCGGGTCGTTCCGCACTCAACGCGCGGCCCAAAAGTCGTGGTGTATGGTTACTGTGTACACCGAGACTATGGCTGAAGCGGCCCAAATTCGCCTGGATACCGCGAGCGGCATTCCCGCGTGGCGGCAAATCGTCAGTCAATTGCGCACTTTGATCGTCGAGGGCGTGCTCACCCCCGGCAGGCGGGATGTAATCCCCAGGAAAACCTAACCACGGAAGACACCGAATACACGGAAAAGGCAAAGAGAAACCCAAGGGACGCTTGGTTCCGGTTTGTCCGAACTCTTCCGTGTCTTCGGTGTATTCCGTGGTTGATAAGGTACGAGAACCTACGCCAACACAGTGGCCGGGGTCACGCCCGATCCGTCGTCCGGCTCGCAGCGCGCTTGAGGGTTTTGTCCAGGGCGGCTTTGGCGTCGGCGTATTCGGCTTCGCCGATGCGGCCCTGCTGGCGGTCCAGTTCCAACTGGAACAACTCTTCCTTGATTCCCTCCAGCAGCGGCGAACTTCGCGGGGGGGCGGTCACATTCACCTGGGGCCGGGAAGGTTCCTCGAGGATTGCGCCATTGCCGGCGTCCGCCGTGATTTCCACGGGACGGCGCCGCACCACGAACACCGCGCCCGCAATCAGCAGCGCGGCAAGCCCGCCCAACAAGGGCCAGCGGTAGCGCGCGAGCGGGTCGGGAGCGTCGATCGGGGCGCCCAGGCCTCCCCCGGGACCCTGTCCGGAGGGCATACTGCTTGGTTGCGCACTGGCTCCCGCGCTGGCGTTGTCGCCCTGAGAGCCCGAGGTTGCGTTGTCGTCCGCCAGGACGCCGCTGCCGGAAATCGACATGGCGATCCGGGCGCCGGCAGGAACATTGCTCGCCACCTCCACGTTGGCATTCTTGTCCTGGTTCATGGCGGAGAATTGCGCGCCGGTAGCGCTGAACTGCATGGAGGTGGGCAGCACGGCCACCACGTGCTGCACGGCCTGCAGCAGCGGAAGCGTCAGGGTGGCGTGCTGGCCGGCGTAAGGCAGGCGATAGGCCACCTGAAACTGCGTCTCACCCGGACGCAGGGGAAAGCTGAAGACGTAGTGGTCCGGCTTACCCGGAACGGATTCGGGCGGAGCGCTGATGGGCTCTCCTCCCGGCGCGCGCACTGCCGCTCCTTCGAGGGCAACTCCGGCGGGCAAGGCAATTTCGTAACTGTGCTCCCCCACCAGGGTGCGCGCCGGCTGCGAACGATTCTGCACCGCGAACACCTGCATCACTTGCAACGCCCCGCCATCGGTCTGCAGACGCGCCAACTCTACGGTGGTGGCGATGCCCGGCACTTTGCGGGCAGAGTCGTAAATCGCCAGGTCGAGCGGACCGCTTCCGGGGGGCGCCATCTTGAAATAGCCAACCTCCTGGTAGTCCACGCGCAACAGGTGGGGCATCCCGGTATCGCTGTACTCAAACTGGAAATGGCCGGAAGCGTCGGTTTTGGTGTGTCCGGCCTCGGTCATGCCCTGGGCCAGCGACATGAGGGTGACCTCGACCCCGGCGGCCGGCTTGCCCTGGGTTTCGTTCTTGACCGTGCCTTCCAGGCTTTCGCCCGCGGCGGCAACGGCACATATCAGAAAGCTCGCCAATAGAGCAGCACAACCGGCTCTCACAGCCTCGTTCCTTTCCGCGTCTGGCTGGGGCGCCCAGCGGACGGCAAGAGCGCAGCGTTGCTGCCGGTTGCCGGAGTGGTTTGCAACCGGGCCGCGGCCGCTGGCCGCGCTCCACCGGCTTCCAGCCGCTCGATTTCGGCCAGCAACCCCGCCGCCTCTTCCTCCATGGCGGAACGCAGTTGCCCGTAGTCGCTCTCGGCGTACTTGCCGGCGCGGTATTCAAAATTCAAGTCGCGCAGGTTCTCGTAAATCGCCTCTTTGCGCTCGTGGAGAAAGGTCTGGCGGTCCTTTTCCGCGGCCACGCCCACCAAAGGAAAATAGAAGGTATAGAACAGGAGTCCCAGCGTCATCGCGGCGCAGAGCAGCACGATGGCGGGAGTGTCCCCGTTCGTCACCATGGCCACCGGCGGCAGCAATAGGAACCAGCTCATATTTCGGTCTCCTCGTGTACCCGCTGGCGAAGAGTCTCCAGCACCTCGGGCGTGGCCGGCGAAGCTACGGCTCGCGGCGCCGCCGTGGGGCGAGACTTCCACAGCCGGACCACCGCGGCCGTAGCCAGCAGCCCCAGCCCCAAGACCACATACGGCGTAAGCCAGGCCAAGCGATCGAATCCGGTCTTAGTGGGAGCGGCGAGCACCACCGGGCCGTACTCCGCCACGAAACCGCTCAGAATCCGATCGTCGCTCTCGCCTCGGTTCAGAGCCGCGGTGAGCTCGGCTCGCATCTTCTCGCTGGTCTGGCAGCCTACGTGATTGCATTCCAGCAGGACTTGGCTGCAGCCGCAGGTACACATCAGCCGGTGGCCCAGGTCGTTGAAACGCCGGCCGGTGTCGGTAGTGGCGCCCAGCGTTAAGGCCGCCAGTAGAACGACGAGAACGGGCGAAACGCCCCTACGGCCGAAGACCCTGCCCTCGCCCCGGCTCGCCGGGCCAGACCCGCTCCCGGCGTTAGTATCGCTGTGCCGTTGCCACGATAATCTTCGCATCAGTTGGGCGCCCCCACGGTGGGTTGAGCACTGGCCACGGCTGCGGGCATTTCCGCCCCGGCCTTGCCGGGCGCGCTCAGTTTCGTTGCCCGCGTGCTCGGCAGCAGGGCAATGACGGTGCCAATCAGCACCAGGTACACGCCAATCCAGATCCACATCACCAGGGGATTAAGGTGGGCCCGGATAATCGGCGCCCCGGTGTCCTGATTGCGTCCCGCGTAGACCAGGTACAGGTCTTCCTTCGGCGTGGAACGGTTGGCCACAATGGTAGCCGGCTGGCCGCTGGTCTTGTAGAAGCGCAGTTCAGGGTACATCGTCGCAATCGGCCGGCCGTGCTTCATCACCCGGATAATGGCCCATTCGCTCCGGTAATTGTCGTTGTCGTCCTCGGTGAAGGAGTCGCTGATCAGCCGGTAGGACCCGATCTGCATTTCGGCTCCTTTGGGCATTTCCTGTTCTTTGTCCCGGTTGAAAGCCGCTCCGGCTATCCCAATGATGATCACCACCGCGCCGAAATGGACAATGTACCCGCCATAGCGGCGGGTGTTGCGGCGCGTCAGTTGCACCGCGGAGCTGAGCAGGTTCTTGCCCGTATACCGCGCGACGAGGTGCGCTCCCCGGTAGAATTCCGAGAAGATGGTGAAAATCACCAGCGCCGCCAGGGTAATGGCCACCAGGGAATAGAAGTAAGACTGATCTTCCCAGGGACGCAGCCCCCCGATCAGCAGTGCAGCCATGACGGCCAGGGCGCCCAGCGCGGGCCAGAGGAAATTGCGTTTGAGGCTGTCCAAAGAAGTTCTGCGCCACGTCAGCAATGGGCCAACCGCCGTGAGCAGCAGCAGCAGGAGAGCAGCCGGAATATTGACGCGGTTGAAGAAAGGCGGACCTACCGTTTCTTTGGTTCCCCGCACCCATTCGCTCAATACCGGAAACAGCGTGCCCCAGAGCACGGTAAAGCAGGCCACCAGCAACACCAGATTGTTGAACAGGAAACTGGACTCACGCGACACCAGCGACTCCAGCCGGTGCTCGCTGCGCAAATGCGACCGGTTCTTGACGAAGAAGAACACACAGGTGGCAAGGGTGAGAACCAGGAAACTCAAAAACCAGGTACCGATCGACGATTCGGCGAAGGCGTGTACCGAACTCACCACCCCGCTCCGGGTAAGGAAAGTACCGAGAATCGACAGCAGGAAGGTGGTGAAGATGAGCCAGACGTTCCACACCTTCAGCATGCCGCGCTTTTCCTGCATCATGACCGAGTGCAGGAAGGCCGTACCCGTCAGCCAGGGCAGCAGGGAGGCGTTTTCCACCGGATCCCATCCCCAGTACCCGCCCCAGCCCAGCACGGAATAGGCCCAGTGAGCCCCCAGGAAAATCCCCGCAGTCAGAAATCCCCAGGTGACCATAGTCCAGCGGCGGGTAATGTGAATCCACTTTTCCCCGGGATAGCGCATGATCAGCGCGGCCAAGGCAAAAGCAAAGGGAATGGTAAAGCCTACATACCCAAGATAGAGCAACGGGGGATGGGCCACCATCTCCGGGTATTGCAGCAAGGGATTCAGGCCATTGCCGTCCTCCGGCAGGGCGCCTTGCACCAGGGAGAACGGAGAGGCGGCAAAAACCACGAGCAGCAGGAAAAAAACCTGCACCGCCGCCACAATCACCGAGGCATGCGCCACCAGCCGGGTATCCACCTTGTGCCTTAAGCGCAGCACCAGCCCGTAGGTGGCCAGCAGCCATGCCCAGAAAAGCAGTGAGCCCTCCTGCCCCGCCCACAGGGCCGCGAACTTATAGGCGCCGGGCAGCGCTCGATTGCTGTGCTGGAGGATGTAGGCGATGGAGAAGTCGTTGCCGAATGCGGCGATGACGAGCGCAACCGCCGCCGCGCTGACCGCCACCCAGGCGGCGATGCCGGCGCGGCGCGCCGACTCCCCCAGTCCTTCACCGGCGGCGTCGCGGAGAAATAAACCCACCGTGCCGGCCGCAAAAGCGTAGCCGCTCAGCGCCAGCGCCAGCAGAAGAGAGAAACTGCCTAATAGCGCCATCCGTAATGACTCTTAGTGCTCTTCCCCTGGAATTCGCAAAGGACCAGACCCGCAAGGTGCATGGCAGCACCGCGTACCGGCAGCGTTCCCGGGGCTGCAACTTGGCTACCCTGTCAGGATGCAAGTCGTGGGGCGGGGGACACAATCATTCTCCGCCACAGGAGCTCAGGATGCGCCGCCCTGGGAACGAATATAAATCACCGGCCGCTTCAGCCGCCAACCGGGACCATGCTCGGCGTGGGTCGGAGCGCGGGACACCATCCCATGAGGGGTCATCCTGAGAGGCTGCAACTTTTTTGCCGTAGCGCCGGTTCCAGGCTTCCGGCTTATTCCGGCAACTTTGTCATCCCGAGCGAAGCGAGAGATCTGCTTTCTCTTGCACCCTCAATGACATGTGAGGACCAAGAAAACAGCAAATCCCTCGCTTCCACCTCAGCAAGCCAAAAACGGGCTTGCTGGGGACCCCGGTGCGCTCGGGATGACAATCTCGCTAGCGACTTGAGGAAATGCAGAAAAGTCACCGCCTCTGAGGAAGCGAAGGACCTTTTCCTCTCTGCGGCTCCGCGCCTCTGCGCGAGATGGTCCTCGGGTGGGCGCCGCAGCTCTAGGCCGATTGCGCGCCAAAGCGCTCCAATACTTCGCTTTCCGCTTGGAACCAGTCCTCACGGTCCCGGCCATGTTGGCCGCCGCGCTGCCGGTACAATTCGTAGGCACGGCAACGAATCACGTGCTGCAGGTCGACTGCCTGGGTAGTGACTCGGGCGATCTCGGAACCGGATTTGGGTTTCTCGGTCTTGCTGGACTTCGTAGTCGTGCGAGCGCGTTTCGTAGTAGCCATACAAAATTCCCCACCCGTAAAGATTCTTGGATGTCCCACCGGAAGGCCGGTGAGCGTGCTGCATTTACTATAGCGCCAACGTTGGTTGCGGGGGCCTTCGAGAGCTCGATTTTGGCGGAAAATTCACGATAGGAAGCAGCGGTTTTTTGGGCCTAATGCGCGTGCAACAGCCGGTCCAACAGGAACACGGAACCCACTCCCAGGAACACGATCAGGGACATCTTCACGCCGGGCTCTTTGTTGATTTCCGGCATCAGATCCGAGGCTGCCACATAGATCGTCACGCCGGCCGAAACCGGCAGACCCACCCCCACGGCCTGTTGCGTCACCGTCATGGTGAGCACTCCCGCCACCGTCGCCACGCCCAGCAGAATCGAGGCGACCCAGGCGGTAACGCGGCTTTGGCCGCTGGCCAGCATCACCGACGCTACGGTAAAGCCTTCCGGCAATTTGTGGAGAAAGATCGCAAAGAAGATGATCCAACCCAGTTCGCTGGAAACCAGAAAGCCGGATGCAATGGCAATGCCGTCGAAAAAAGTGTGCACCAGCAGCGCCACCAGCACCGAGTAGCCGGTGTGGCCGGCGGCAAACTCGCTGGCGTGGGTCTCCTCCCCAAAGTGGAAGTGCGGGGTGATGGAATGCTCGAAGAAGTGTACGAGCAAGTAGCCGGCCAGCACCAGCACCCCACCGCTGTGTCCCCGCAAGCTGATACTCTCCGGAAACATTTCCGCCAGCGCGGTAGCCAGCATGAAGCCCGCACCCAGCGCCACAAAGTATTTCAAGTAACGCCGTTCCCACTGGCGATGGGCCACCACCGCCCCGCCGGCAATATTGGCTAGGGCAGCGCTGAGGCCAAGCACGAGACTGAGGGAAAAACCGTTCATCAACTTGCAATTTCCAGGGCCGGCTGGCGAGACATTCCAACCTGCCGGTAAGGAATTCGCTGCTGCGCCATCATAGCAACGTCAGGCACTGTGGCGGATGTGCATCACGTCGCCATCCTTGACCGGGTAGTCCTTGCCCTCCAGGCGAAGGATGCCCAGGGCGCGCGCTTTGGCCTCCGAGCCAGCCTCGAGCAGTTGGTCCCAGTAAATGGTTTCCGCGCGAATAAAGTGCTTTTCCAGATCGGAGTGAATGGCGCCGGCGGCTTCCACCGCGCGGGTGCCCTGAGCGATGGTCCAGGCCCGGCACTCATCCTCGCCTACGGTAAAGAAGGAGATGAGTCCCAACAGTTCGTAAGTCTTGCGAATCAGGCGCACCAGGCCGCTCTCCTCCAGGCCGTAGCTGGACAGAAAGCCGGCCGCGTCGGCGGCGTCCATTTCGGCCAGTTCCGCTTCCACTTTGCCGCACACCGCGGTCACTCCCGCCTGCGGCCGGGCCGCCAGCGCCTCCAGGCCATAGCGTTGCGCGGCCGTCTGCACGTCCTGGCCAAGCTGGGCGCTCTCTCCCACATTGAGGACGTACAGGATGGGCTTCTCGCTCAAAAACATGAAGCCGCGCACCCGCTTCTTGTCGTCCGGGCCGATCTCCATTTCGCGCAACGGGCGTTCACTCTCCAGTTGCGCGCGCGCCCGCAGCAGCAGCTCGTGTTCGCGCTCCAGTTCCGCGTTCTTCATGCGCTTGAGGTCCTTTTCCAGCCGTTCCTGGCGTTTCTCGATCTGGCCCAGGTCGCTCAGCATCAGGTCGAATTCCACGTTGCGGATATCGCGCAACGGATCGATGTCGCCGACATGGGGAACGGCGGGATCGTCAAAGGCCCGCACGACGTGGGTAAGGGAATCGACCGTGCGCAGCGTGTTCAGGAGCGCCGATTCCTTGAGCGCCTCCTGGCTCATGGCGGCCACGTCGGCGTACTCGATGGTGGCGTGGGTCAGCTTGCGGGGATCGCAAAGGGCGGCCAGGCGGTCCAACCGGTCGTCGGGCACCGTGGCCACGCCGATGTGCGCCTCGCGGGAAGTGGCGCGCGCCGCCGTCCGTTGCTGCCCGGTCAAGATGGTGAAGAGCGATGTCTTGCCTACCTGGGGCAGGCCGATAATTCCGGATTTCATGATGTCTTTCGCACCGTCAAATAGAACAGCGCCAAGCCCAGCGCCAGCACGGGGGGTTCCGTCCGCACCGACCACCGGTGCAGGCGATTGCAAGACTACACCGGTACGGCCACGGTTTCCAGAATGTCCCGCAGAATCTCGTCCGCTTGCTCCGAGGCCTTGCGCGTGGAGGCATAGCGGGCGTTGCCCACCAGGCGATGGGCCAGCACCGGAATGGCCAGCGACTTGAAATCGTCCGGCGTGGCAAAACTGCGGCCTTCCAGAAAGGCCCGCCCCTGGGCCGCCCGGTACAGCATGAGCGAGCCGCGCGGGGACGCCCCCAAGGACAAATAATCCGACTCGCGCGTGCGGCGCGCGATTTCCAAAGTGTACGTCACCAGGGAATCGTCGACCCGCACCTGGGCGACCTCCTGCTGCAAGGCCAACACCTCGGCTGCCGTCACCACCGGACGCACGTCGTCCAGGCGGATGGCCCCCGCCTCGGAGCGCAGGATCTGGCGCTCGCTTTCGGCTTCGGGGTAGCCCATGCGCGCCCGGATCAGAAAGCGATCCATCTGGGACTCGGGCAGCGGATAGGTGCCGTGATGCTCTACCGGGTTTTGCGTGGCCATCACCAGAAATGGCTGCGGCAAGGCATACGAGTGCGAGTCGATGGTCACCTGGTTTTCGTTCATGGCCTCCAGCAGCGCCGACTGGGTTTTGGGCGTGGTGCGGTTGATCTCGTCGGCCAGCAGGATGTTGGTGAACACCGGCCCTTTGCGAAACTCGAAACGCTGGTCCGCGGAAGCGTAGATCGAAATCCCCAGCACGTCGCTGGGCAGCATGTCGCTGGTGAACTGGATACGCTGAAAAGAGCAGGCTACCGCCCGCGCTAGCGCTTGCGCCAAGGTGGTTTTACCCACCCCGGGAACCCCCTCAATGAGCATATGCCCGCGCGCCAGCAGCGCCACCAGCGCCAGGCGCACGGTTTCATCTTGTCCACGAACGATCCGGGTGAGAGCGCTTTGCAGCTTGGCTACCTGGGCGGAACTGGCCGATGCGATCTGCGCGCACATTGAGGGGATTGTAACAGGCAGGGCGGCGCTCCCGAGCCTGAGTCCCGGGCGGAGGCCATCCGCGCCCGCGGTCTTGCCGCGCATGTCATAATGGGTTTACGGAGCTTGCCTTGGCTTGCGCGATCTGTGAGACCCGAAAAGAGAAGCGTTTTTGCCCCGCGGTTCACGGCAGAATTTGCCCCGCCTGCTGCGGCACGCAGCGGGAAGTGACGCTGGATTGCCCCAGCAGTTGCGACTATCTGCAGCAGGCGCGGCGCAACGAGCGCCGGCGGCCGCTCAGCGAGATCGAGCGCGACGCTCTGTTCCCCGACGTGCGTTTGCCCGAGAACGCCGCCGGCCTGCGCGAGGCGCTGCTTGACGCGTTGGGCTATGCCATCGTTCAGGCCGGGCTGCGCAATCGTTCGTTGCTGGATCGCGATGTGGTGGCAGCCCTGACGGGAGTGGCCAAAAGCTATGAAACCCTGGTGGCGTCGGGACTGGTGTACGACGCTCCTTTGGGAAGCCCGTTGCAACAGACCGTAGCGTATGAACTGCGCCAGACGATTGCGCAGTATCAAGCCAGCGCGAAGCCGCAGTTGGGCTACGCTTCGGCAACCGATCGTGAAATTCTGCAGGCCCTGGTGTTCTTTGTGCGCTTTGCCCTGCAGCTCGGCAATGGGCGTCCCCGCTCGCGCGCTTTTCTGGACAAATTGGAACAGGACTACCCGCAGCGCGACTCGGTTCTGGTCACCCCCCAGGATCCTCGGTCCCGCTTGATTGTTCCCTAAACCTGAGCTCAACCGGCACGGCGCCCAGGTTTTTCCGGTCCGGGCTAAGTAATAAGAGGTTGAGAAAATGATAAAAAACCCCTTGCCAGGAGGTTCTACTCTGATTACTATGCAGACACCCTGGGAAAATTGATTGCTGTCCTTGTATTCAATGAATATTGGCGAAACAATCCGCACCCTCCGGCTGCAAAAGGGCATGTCTCAAGGCGACATTGAAAAGCGCACCGGCTTGCTGCGCTGTTATTTGTCACGGGTGGAGAATGGCCACACCATCCCTTCCCTGGACACTCTGGCCAAGATCTCCGCGGCCATGGAAGTTCCTCTGGCCCAATTCTTCGCCGACGACGCTGCCGCCGAAGGCACCCGCCATCTGCCCCAACTGAGCGAAGAGGAGATTCGCTTTTTGACCCAGATCCGCCGCTACTCTTCCAATCTGAACGACAGCGACCGGAAGCTGGTGCTGGCGATGGTCAAGAAGATGGCGGCGACAGCGGCGCGATAGGAGTTAAGCGGCCCGGTTGCAATCGGCAACGGCCAGCACCGCCAGCTCCAGACGGTCGCGGGTTCCGGTTTTGTTGAACACACTCTGCAAGTGGCGCTTCACCGTATTCTCACCGATCGGTACTAAGGCGAACCGGCTCTCAGGCGGGGAGTGCGTGACCTCAACGTGAAGGGTTCTTGAAACACCCTCGGTACATTGTGCGCCCGGGCAGTCATGCTATATTCCCGTCAGTAGACGAGAATTCTGCCGTTCGACCGGGGCCTGGTGGATGCAGGTTCTATCTCCTGGCGCGAACCGGCGGACCGCCGAGGTGAAGAGTTGACGGTTGATGAGGAACTCTACTTCCTCGAAGACAGTATGCGCCGCCTCAAGGTTGAATACGACGTCTACTTTGGGGGCGGTTCCAAGAAGCCCCCGAGCGACCTGGAATGGCGGGTGCAGAGCCTGCTCAAGAAGTATTCCGATACGCAGAAGCTGAGCTTCAGTCAGCGGTTCAAATACAACTCCATTGCCCAGCGGTATGCGATCTTTAGCGAGCTATGGCGGCAGAAGGTCCGGATTAAGGAAGAGGGCTACCGCCGCCCGGAAGACGCCCTGCTCTCCATCCAAGGCCTGCGCACCGATGAAGAGCGGGCCGCACAGCGGGCCTTGAAGCAGGCGTCCCATAAGGCCGCCGAACCGGGTTTTGTAATCGATTTCGCCGACGCGAGCGCTACCCCGGAGAAGGTGCGCTTGTTGTTCGACGCCATGCTGGCGGCCAAACGGGATGCCGGCGAGGCCGCCCCCAAAGGCCGTTTCGAAGGGTTCCTGGCCTTTATCCAACTGAAGACCGACCAGATCCGGCAGGAGTACGGCTGCGCGGAGGTGGAATATCGAGTCGAGATACGCGAACACCGGGCCCGCTTGACGGCTCGGGCGAAGCGATAATAAGGAAGCGACAATAAGGAAGAAGGTCCAGCGGTTTTTTCATGGCAATGAGGAACGAAGGGACGCCATAGCCGAACCGGACCCGTGCCGGCTTCCAGGAAGTCGGGTGTCTTTACCAACGCTGCAACGCTTAAGGTGGTCAATGGCAAGAATTCAGCGGGCAATTGTGAGTGTCACCGACAAGACCGGGGTGGTGGAGTTTGCGCGTCAGCTCGCCACCCTTGGAGTGGAACTGTTGTCGACCGGAGGAACGGCCCGGCAACTGCAAAGTGCGGGGATCGCGGTCCGCGAGATTGGCGACTGGACGGGCTTCCCGGAGATGTTCGATGGCCGGGTCAAGACGCTGCATCCGAAGGTGCATGGGGGAATCTTGCAGGTGCGAGGGAACGAAAGCCATCGCAGCGCTGCCGACCGGTACGGAATTGCGCCCATCGATATGGTGGTGGTCAACCTGTATGCCTTTGAGCAAGCCGCCGCGAAACCGGCGACTCCGCTGGAAGAATTGATCGAGAACATCGACATCGGGGGACCTGCGCTCATTCGCTCGGCGGCAAAGAATTTCCGCGACGTTGCGGTACTGACCTCCCCGGCCGACTACGATGACGTGGCGGCCGAACTGGTTCGGAACCAAGGTGAACTCTCCCTGGCGACTCGATGGCGACTGGCCCAACGGGCTTTTGCGGCAACGGCCGCGTACGACGCGGCCATAGCCTCGACCCTGGAGGCGATTACTCTGGCGCCAGCCGCTACCGGCCCCGACCCCGCTTCCCCGAACCCCTCTTCGGTCCCGGGAGGAGGGGGCGCGGCGGCGCGGGAGGGGGTTGCGGGAGAAACGTTCGAATTTCGGCGGGCAGCCTCCGACGCTTGGCCCGCCACCCTCCGGCTTCGTTGTAAGCAGACGCTGCAACTCCGCTACGGCGAGAACCCTCACCAGCGTGCGGCCGTATACTCGGACGGCTCGGGAGTCGGCGTAGCGAATGGCCGGCAACTTCAGGGCAAGGAACTCTCTTACAATAATCTCGTCGATTTGCAAGCGGCCTGGGACCTGGCGGCCGACTTCGAAGAGCCCTTTTGCGCCATTATCAAACACACCAATCCGTGTGGCAGCGCCACCGGAACAGATTCGATCGATGCCTTCCTGAGAGCCTTCGCGTGCGACCCAGTGTCGGCATTCGGCGGGGTCATCGCGCTGAACCGTCCGGTGGATGGGGCTACCGCCGAAGCGATAGCGGGTCTCCGCTATAACAATGCCGGACTTTTCATCGAGTGTATCGCCGCACCGGCTTTCGCGGAGACGGCCCGCCAACGCTTCAGCAAACGCAAGGACCTGCGCTTGTTGGAAGTCATCCCGGGGAGTCAAAACTACCAGATACGGGCGATTAGCGGAGGGTTGCTGTTGCAGACTCCCGATTCCATCGCCTTCAACCCTCGGGACCTGAAACTCGTAACCCGGCGGGCGCCGAGCGACCGGGAGATGAAAGACCTCCAGTTTGCCTGGAAGGTCTGCAAACACATTAAGTCGAACGCGATTCTCTATGCCCGCGATGGACAGGGGATTGGGGTCGGCGCCGGGCAACTGAGCCGAGTGGACGCCGCCAAGGTTGGGGCCATGAAGGCGGTGTTACCGCTCCAGGGGGCGGTGGCGGCCTCCGATGCGTATTTTCCTTTCCCCGACGGGGTAGAGGAAATTGCCCGGGCCGGCGCGACGGCGGTGATCCAGCCAGGCGGATCGATCCGTGACCCGGAGGTGATTGAGGCTGCCGACCGCCTGGGCTTGGCCATGGTGTTTACCGGGGTGCGGCATTTCCGCCATTGAGGCCGGTAGCGCTTCCGGCTCCGCCGATTGGTGCGGGTCGCCCGACTCTTCCGGCACGGACCGGGCCGCGCTCTCGGTCCAGGCGGCGCCGACGCAAAGTGCGGCACAGCGAGCTTTTTGCGGGTTGCGGGGTTAAAATTAGCGTGTACCCGCCATAAGGCTAGCGGCATCCAAAGGGTGTTGGCGAAGGCAGCCGGTTAAGGAACTCAATGAAGAAACTTCTGTTTGTCGTTTTAGCGTCCTGGTTGACCTGGGGCACTGTCTGGGGACAAGCTTCTGGAGCGGCGGTCCCGGCAGACCCCTCGGCTGAAGCCAAGCCGACGCCGGCGGAGCCACGCACGCCCGATCAAGCCGAAGCCTACTACCACTATTCCCTGGGTCACATTTACGAGGAACTCGCCAAGCTGTACAGCCGCTCGGAGTACGCCAACCAGGCCATTGAAGAATACAAGCTGGCCATTCAGAACGATCCTGCTTCGGAGTACTTGAGTGGGGCGTTGGCGGAGCTATACGCCGAGGTCGGGCGTATTCGCGACGCGGTGGAGGAAGCCCAGAAAATCATCCAGCGCGATCCTTCCAACATTGCCGCGCGCCAATTGCTGGGGCGGATCTATCTGCGCTCTCTGGGCGATCAGCAGACCGGCCCACAGTCCTCCGAGATCCTGAAGCGGGCGATCGAGCAATACGAGGCCATCGTCAAACTGGATCCCAACGGCGTGGAGAATCGCCTGCTGCTGGGCCGTCTCTACCGTTCCAACAACCAGTCGGACAAAGCCGAGGAGCAATTCAAGACCGCGCTGCAGCTCCAGCCCCTTTCGGAGGACGCCGCTACGATGCTGGCGTATCTGTACAACGAACAAGGGGATCCGGAGCGAGCCGCCAAGCTGCTCGATGCCATTCCCGAGGCGGAGCGCAGCGGGCATTTGTATTTGGCTCTGGGCTACACCTACGAGCAGGAAAAGGACTACAAACGGGCGATCGACGCTTACCGCAAGGCGGTAGATGCCGACCCGGAGAATATGGACGCGGTGCGGGGTTTGGGGCAAAACCTGATGAACGATGGGCAGACCGACGCCGCGCTGCAGCAGTTCCAGACCATCGTCGACGCCGACCCCCAGGACGCCCAGAGCTATATGCGAATGGCCGAGATTTACCGGCGCAGCGGCAAGTTCGATCAGGCCCTGGAGGTGCTCAAGAAGGTGCAGAGTTACGCCCAGGATTCGCTGGAGGTGGGCTATAATCTCGCGATCGTGTACGAGGCCCAGGGACGTTTTCAGGATGCTATCGACTCCCTGCAGCCGCTGTTGAGCAACACGGAGAAAGCCGACGGGAATTACGGTCCTGGGGACCGTCAGAGCCGGGCCCCCATCCTGGAGCGGCTCGGGACCATATACCGCGACAGCGGCAAGTACGACTTGGCGGTAAGCACGTTCCGGAAAATGCTGGACCTGGGGGACGACAGCGCGTCGCTGGGTTATCAGGA
>Ga0326727_10013269_pt1 | contig 18402 bp, 13 predicted proteins | sample MB2enrmetagenome_FD_207643 | JGI IMG/M metagenome (GOLD analysis project Ga0326727, IMG submission 207643) | Lab enriched peat soil microbial communities from McLean, Ithaca, NY, United States - MB29MY | ecosystem: Environmental > Terrestrial > Soil > Wetlands > Peat | place: USA: New York...
GCACAGATGGCACGGATAAGAAGCAACGGGGTTTCCATCCGTGAAATCCGTGAAATCCGCGGTAAAAAATCTTCCTGAAAACCAATGCTGCTGAATAGTTGGATGTTTTCATATAATCAATTGAATATGTGGACTGCGGAGGAGGCCGGGTCAAGGTAGGGCGAGGCTCCCGCCGAGCCGTCTCCACAATAATCAAATGCCGGGTTCATTGCGGGGAAGTGATGTAGAAACGCCAGTTGTAATTGGAAGCGTTGGTGTCCTGGAATTGCGCCAACCCGTTGCTGTCCGCCAGCACGCTACCCAGGTCCAGCCAGTTCATCAGGTCCGTGCTGCCCTGGAAATCGAAGCTCTCGCCGTTCGTTCCTTGCGCTTGCAGCAACACCGTCCCGTCCGACCGCCGTTGCAGCGTGACCGGCGAGTACTTGATGGTGACAATCTCCGTCCCGCCCGCCGCCGTCGTCTCGTAGCCGGTGACATAGACGTTGCCCTTGTTATCCACGGCGATGGCGTTGCCCGCGTCATTCCCATTGCCCGGCCCGTGGTAGCGTTGCAGCCAGACCTGATTCCCGTTCGGCCCATACTTGATCGTCACAATATCATTGCCGGTGTTGGTGCCCGTAGAGTAACCGGTGACATAGCAGTTGTTGGCTGAATCAACAGCGATGGAAGTCGCGGCACCCGTGTTAACCCCATCCGTTGGATAAAGATTCGTCCAGACGTAAGCACCGTTGGAAATTATCCTATATGTGCCATAGCGCGATACCGGAGGATAGTGTTCGTTTGCGCCTGTTACAAATACATTACCAAGCCCGTCCACCGCAAGTCCGTGTGCCTGGCTGGCCCCATTCGCCGTCGGATTGTTTGCGATCCACACTAGATCCCCATTCGTGGAACACTCAAATGTTGTATACCCATAATCGGGCGTAAAATTTCCCAGCACGTACAGATTGCTGCCAGAATCAAACGCGGCACCCTCCAGCTGCATGTTTCCACTTTGCGGAGCAGGGGCTCCACTTGTTTTCCATATTTGATTGCCATTTGAATCATACTTTATTGTCGTGAGTGTTACGTAAGGACCGTAGGTGACCCCGTGTTCAACAAAAGAGTAGTACGAGTCAAGTCCGGATACATAAATATTGTTAGCACTGTCCACCAAGACGGCCTGGGACACAGTCGGGCCGTACGATTCAACGTAGGTCGTCATCCATACGTTGCTGCCCTGCGGCGAGAGTTTTACTGTGCCAAAGTTTTGTGAAAAGCCCGCCACATAGACGTTGGCGTTGCTGTCAACGGCAAGCGCACTGCCCGGATAAGGCGCAGTCCAAAGTTGGTTGCCATTTGGGTCGTACTTCACGGTAAGAGCGCTACCGGTGACAACCACATCATTGCTGCCATCCAGCGCGAGCGCCGCTGGCGTGGCGGACGGGTTATTGGTCGAATCGTAACGTGACGGCCAAAGCGGGCTGCCACTGGGCGCGTATTTGATTGTGACGTAGCCTAAATTGGAGTTGGCGTTTTGGGAAAAGCCGGTCACGTAAATGTTGCCAACTGAATCCAAAGCCATCTTTACGGCCTGATTGGTGCCGTTGGTAATCCCATTATTGTAGCGCGCCACCCAGGCTTGCTGGATTTGCGCGTTGGCCGAGAGAGCGGTTAAGGCGGTCAGGACACAACATAGGATTAGCCGCGCTGGTGTAGAAGCTTTTTGGCCGGAGGCCAAAAACGGCGGGCGAGACGACCGCGCTCTCGGAATTGCTGAATAGTTGGATGTTTTCATAAAGTCAGTTGCATAAGTGGACGGCGGATGAGGCCGGGTCGAAAAACGGAGCGACGCTGTTGGAAAGGGCATTCACGTAGGTGTTCTGTCGAAAAAACCAGCCGAAAGTGTTGGCGTACGGAAGCTGCGCGTGGAAGCTCACCCCTTCGCCCAAAGTGTTTCCGAAAACCTGGGCGTTGGTCAGAGTATCAATCCCCGTTTCGTGACCAATACCTCGATACGTGGCCCCGCCAAAGTTGTTGTTCAATAGCAACGCCCCGCCGTTCGAGCGACTGAAAAAGAATCCGTACCCCCCGGTGACCAGCGTATTGCCGCAGACACTCGCCGACTGGCACAGGTTAATCCCGGCCGCCGCTGCCGGAGGCTGATTGACTTCGTTGTAAGCTGGATAAAGTGTGGCCGAATTGCCCGAACAATTGATGGTGTACGGAACATTTCCGCCGGCGCCCTCCAGGGCGGAGCGCCCGCCGTAAACCGAATTCCCGATAAAACACGTCGCTTCATCTTGCGATGTCCCGGTAGGCCCGTACCCCGCCCAGGCGCCAAGCGCATCCAAGGCGCAAGCGGAGAAGTTGTTGACCATCGTGCTGTAAGTATTGCCCACGATGGAGTTGGGACCCAGATTGACCTGAACCCCTTCCAACGAGTAGTTGGAAATGGCGTTTCTGGCCACAAAGAAATTGCCCCCGATCTGAAACCAGACAAAGCCGGACGGAGCAATCCATCCATTGTAATACATATTGGTGCTGACGTCACCGAAGCTGGCGGGAGCAAGGTTGGTGTTGCCGTTAAACGTGTTCTCTATGACAACGAAGTTGAACCCCATGCCGAAAAAGCCGACGTTGCCAAAATTGGTGTTGGAGCCGCCCCACATATTGAAGTCGCACGCCCGGACAAGGACATTGCTTACGAATGTATTTTGTATCGTGATGGAATTATATCCGTACAAGAACTGGCAGTTCGTGATGAGGATATTGTAAGTGTATTGAGTGCTTTGCGGCCCGTAAAAGATCGTAGGCGCACCGGTATCAAGGCCGTTAGTAACACCTGCAACCAAGTCATTAGTTGAATTCGGATTCAGTTCTCCGGGGTCGTAAATGATATTGGTGCCAGTTATATAAGTGATATTGGTCCCTACTATGCTGCAAACTGCCGAATGCGGCTGTCCTTCGATGGTCATGTCGCGAAGAATGAAGTTGACGCATTGAAAGGAATTTGTGTGGGCATCCCGCCCGAGACAAAATACAGTCGTTGCACGGTTGTATGCCACTAAAGTTGTGTCAGTTTTACCCGCTCCTTTAATTTCGACATTATTCGTCACTATCGAAACAGCGGTGTTTGCGCATGCATCACTCAGCTCGTTTGGAAACGCTTGGGCGACATAATAGGTTCCCCCTGGCAGCAGCACCGTCCCGCCCGTGGAATGAAGCTGGCCGATTGCGGATTGAATGGCTGAAGCATTAGCCAGCGCGTCGGCATAGTCATTGCTCGTGCTTAATACTCCGCTCATTAAGTTGGTATTGGTGTACGTGCTCGTAAACCCCGCCTGCCACCAGGGATAGATGGAAATGTAGTTGAACCGGCCCACATTTGAGGTGCCAGGCGCGTCGGTCAGGCAATGCAGAGTCATAATGGTCGCGTTGGTGGGTAAATATACCACGTTGGTAAAATTTGTCCAGGTGTTCGTGGTGATTGTCAGAGGACCGGTGCTGTTGCTAAACCCTCCGTTGGTGACCACCCCGATGCCGTTCGTGAAATCGCACTGGAAGACACCGCCCGTGTTGGTTCCAATCGCCTCCGCCCGCACTTCCACCATGTAGGTCTGCGGCACCAGCACATTGATGGTGTATTGCGCCCAGTCGCCCGTCTGCGTCTGGTCCAGGCAATACCCGCCACCCAAATCGTTGCAACTGGTGATATACAGTCCGGTGGGACGGTACGAGCTTGGCGGGTTGCTGGCCCCGCTATGGTTGTAGCCGACTCCCGGCCCGCCCATGTCAAATTGCTCGGCTTCAATCGTGCCGGTGATCACCACCGGCGTGCCCAGGAACGGACGGGCCTTCGACAAACGGATGTCTTCCAGCAGGTCAGGAATCCCGTTCAAATCGCTGTCCACGCTGGCCACGATCTGGAAGTTGGCCGCGATGTCGCCGGGCGCAAGCTGATAATTAAACGTCTCCATTTCCTCAAACTGGCCGTTAATGGAGGCATTATAGGCGGTGTTGTTGCCGATGACCATGCCTAAATTGCGGTTGGCCAGGCTGGGCCAATACGAAACGTGACTGCCAGTGGTCGCCAGCGAACCGTTGATGTACAGGCTGGACCCGTTGGATCCGTATGTGAGGACAATTTGCGCCCAATTCGTCTTCGTCAGGCTGCAACTGGCGGTTAAGTTGGTGTTCGTGGTGCCCCAGCTGGACGCGGGGGTGAAGCTCATGGAATTGCCGCTGGAAGTCGGACCGCAACTGGCGGTCAAGTCGGTGTTGGTCGCTCCAGTGTTGGACGCAGTGATGAAGCTGATCAAATTGCCGCTCGAATTGAGCCACAGCGCCCACTCATCCGAGCCATTCGTGGTGCCCATATAGACAAAGGGCGCGTTGTGGCCCGGCCCGCCGCCGGAATTCCAGTTGGGTTTGAACCAAAATCTCAGACTGCCCTGGTGGCAATTGATGTTGGCCCAGCCGTTGGAACCCACATCGCAATACGTCAACTGGCTGCCCGCACTGCTCCCGATATTGGCCGCCGTCCCGCTCCAACTGGGAACCAGCGTCACGCCGCTTTGTGATTTTGGAATCTGCCCTTGTTCAGAAACCAACTCAAGAGTGTCAAACCGCCAATAGCCCAAGCGGCAGGGAGCGGCGGTGTTGGATGAGGGGGGGAAGACGCCATCCACGTAAGATTGCAGCATGTCACTCCGGCCCACACAATAGGTGTCCAGCATATTCGTCGCGTTCCCGCCAAAGGTGGGGAAGCCTGCCGCCACCTGTTGCGCCGTCATCGCGTAATTGAACGTTTCCAGTTCGTCCAACTGGCCCATGAGCGGATAGCTGCCGAACGCGTAGTTCCCGTTGAATCCGTAACCGATGCAAAAACTGGCCAACTGATTGGCCGATGGATAGAAAACATTGCCTTCGCCAAAGTCGAAAAGTGGCTCGTACCATCCGCCGCCCGGCGTATTAGTCAAAAGCGCCTGCGGGTAATTGACGGTGGAGAGAAGAACACCGTTTGTGTAAAGCGCGACATTGGTCGGGCTATAGGTGAGGGCAATCTGATACCAGAGGTTGGATTGAAAAGTAACCGGCTCGCCATTGAGCCCGCCGAAGTTAAATCCGTACATTTGCGTGCATTCGTTGCTCTCGGTTGTAAATGAAAAATAGGTGTTGCTGCCGAAGACGGTCTCCCACAATTGCCAGCAATTTGTGTCCGAACCGGCGCTAAGAAAAACGACGTATTGTGGTTCGGACGGCTGGGTCGAACTCCAATCGGGCTGATACCAAAACCGGACAGTTCCGTTAGCCAGGTTGAGATAATTCGTTCCATTGGACGTCAGAGGATAGGCCAGGACGCCGCTGGCAGCCGTCTGTGAAACGGCGTAGCCGCTCCAGTCCGGCACCTGGGTGCAGCCGTTATTCGTCGTCCAAGCAACTCCCGCCTGATTCGTCAGCGCCGCCGTGTCAAACTTCCAATAACCCAACCGCATGTTCTGCGGCGTCCAGCCCAGGTAGGTGGTTCCCTGGTCGTAGATGTTGAACGGGCTAAGCCAGTTCGCCAGGTCCCCGCTGTCATACACCCCGTCACCATTGCTGTCCTTCACGTAATCCGGCAACCCGTCGTCGGTGGTGTCAATCGGCTCGCCGGTGGAATCCAACGCGATGTAGTGGTAACCCCTGCTCACGATGTTCGTCCCCTCAATCAAGTTGTTGGTCAGGACGGTATAGTGATACAGGCCGAGATTGGTGGCGGAAGTGCTTCCGTTGTTGAGCAACGGGCTGTCGGCCGCCTGATAGTAGGCGCCCAACGGCCCCGCCTGCCAGGTGAGGTTGTTTGTGATGTCGTTGGTTTGGATGGTCTTGTTGGTGGCGCCATTCAGATAGGCATTGTAACCAACCAGGCCGTCCAGCGACGCCGTGACGCCGTCGAACACGTTGTTCTCATTGGTGTTGTGCGACGTCCCGCTACGATGCCGTATGGAGACCGTGAAGCCGTTGGTGTTGGTCGTCCCATAGAACAGGTTGTTGAAGCACGTGATGGTCGCGTTGTTGCTGATGGCAAATGGGACGCGATGAAAGACGTTGTTGGTCAATCCGACGACGGGCGTGTTGTTGGATTCGTTCATTCGCCAGTTCGCGCCCGCGCCATAGATTTCGCAGTCCCGCAGGGTCAACCCGCTGATGACCTGGCCGGTCACGCCGTGGTCGGCGGTGTTCAGCAGATTGGTCTCGCCCGTCGGCGCGCAAATCGTGGTGAATCGAAGGAAAATGGAGGGATTGGCCGAGGAGCCGGACGGTTTGGGCACAATGGGCAGCGATTGGGCAACGGCGGTGTTCGTGTGCCATAAATTCGTAGGTTGTTCCTGCACCAGGCCGTAATAAACCAGGTAATTCCGCTGGCTGGGCGTGCCCAGCGAAACAAGCTCGCTGCCGTCCCGGAGCCAGATGCCCAGGTTATCCATGGTTTTCAAGTGAGGTGCTCATTGCGGGGAAGTGATGTAGAAACGCCAGTTGTAATTGGAAGCGTTGGTGTCCTGGAATTGCGCCAGCCCGTTGCTGTCCGCCAGCACGCTGCCCAGGTCCAGCCAGTTCATCAAGTCCGTGCTGCCCTGGAAATCGAAGCTCTCGCCCGCCAACCCTTGCGCCTGCAGCAACACCGTCCCGTCCGACCGCCGTTGCAGCGTGACGGGCGAGTATTTGATGGTGACCATCTCCGTCCCGCCCGCCGCCGTCGTTTCGTAGCCGGTGACATACACGTTGCCATTGTTATCCACCGCGATGGCGTTGCCCGCGTCATTGCCGTTGCCCGGCCCGTGGTAGCGTTGCAGCCAGACCTGATTCCCGTTCGGCCCATACTTGATCGTCACAATGTCATTGCCGGAGTTCGTCCCAGGAGAGTAACCGGTGACATAGACGTTGTTCCCCTGATCCGTTACAATGGAGGTGGCAACGCTGGAATTCACTGGAACGGTCGGATAAAGGTTTGTCCAGACGTACGCGCCGTTCGTATTCAGCTTATATGTTCCGTACGATGTATTCGGATAGTAGTAAGCATCACCTCCAGTAACAACGACATTCGCAGACATGTCCACCGCCAATCCGTGCGGCTGACTAAAAACATCTCCTGTTGGGTCGTATGCAAAAAATAATAAGCTTCCATTTGCACTGCACATAAATGTTACGTATCCACCGAGTGGATTAAAATCAGCCACGAGATATAGATTATGCGCCCCATCAAGCGCCGCCCCTTCAATCCCCACGTTGCTAATCGGCCCTTGTTGACTGGCCGTCCAAAGCTGATTTCCGTCCGCAGTATATTTTATTACGAGCAGCTCATAATAGACAAACCCTTCTTCGCAGTAATACGGATAGGAGCCCGCCACGTAAATGTTGCCGTTTGTATCTGCAAGGATCGCCTGGCCCGCTGCCGCCCCGCAGGACGACGGATATGTTTCCAGCCATAAGTTTGTTCCGGCGGGACTGAGCTTAACTGTATTAAAGCTGGTAGAAAACCCGGTGACGCAGACATTCCCACTGGTATCTACCGCCAAGGCGGACCCCGCATACGGCGCTGTCCAAAGTTGGTTTCCATTCGCATCGTACTTTACGGTCAAAGCGTTACCCGTTACGATGACGCTGTTGCTGTTATCGAGAACGAGGCCGCATGGAGTAGCTGACGGGTTATTGGTTGAATCGTACCGTGCAGCCCAAAGCTGGTTGCCATTCGGGGCGTATTTGATTGTGACGTAACCGAGGTGTGAACTCGCGTTTTGGGAGAAGCCGGTTACGTAAACGTTTCCTGCCGGGTCCAAAGCCATTTTCACAGCTTGATTGGTTCCGTTGGTGATGCCGTTGTTGTAGCGCGCGACCCAAGCCTGTTGAATCTGCGCGTTGGCGGAGGAACCCGTCAGCCCGAAGAAGAGGCAGAGGACTAGCCGCAACCATAGAAACTCAACCACGGATGGCACAGATGGCACGGATAAGAAGCAACGGGGTTTCCATCCGTGAAATCCGTGAAATCCGCGGTAAAAAATCTTCCTGAAAACCAATGCTGCTGAATAGTTGGATGTTTTCATATAATCAATTGAATAGGTGGACGGCGGAGGAGGCGGGGTCGAGGAATGGCGGAACGCTGTTGGAGGCGGCATTCAGATAGGTATTCCCTCCCAGGAACCAGCCAAAGCTGTTGGTGTAGGGAAGTTCGATGTGGAAGCTGACGCCTTCGCCGATGATGTTTTGAAATATGGAGGCGGTTTGCAGCGAGCCTCCATACTGATCGTAACCGATGCCGCGATAGGCGGCGCCGCTGAAGTTGTTGGCCAGCACCAGCGCCTGGTTGGCGCCGTTGAAAATCAAGAATCCATGGCCGCCGGAAACCAGCGTGTTCCCGCAAATACTGGCGCTCTGGCATAAATCAACCGCCACGGCCGCCCCCGGATAATCGTGACTGGCGGATGGCTCTACGGGCGGGGAAAGCGCGAGTTCATTGCCGGAAAAGTTGATCGTGAAATAAGCCGATGCGCCGAACCCGCGCTCTCCCATCCGGTTTCCGTAAATCGAGTTGCCGATAAAGGTCGTGGAATAATTCACCAGATTGGTTCCCGTCAGCCTGGGCTGATCCAGAAGCCGCGCGGCGGAATGTTCTTTATTCATAGGACGAGACAATCACAGAAACAGAGCGGGCGATATGGGGTCTTATACGTATATGAACGTCCGTAATTCAAATCATAAAACAAAGGCGCCCGCCCGGAGGGTTCTCCGCTCTTTTATCCGCAACCCGTTGCCCGCCAGCCACCAGCGCCGCTCGCCCCTCAAATTCCGCCCGTTTCTGCGGAAAAGTCAATTTTTTTATTGTATTCCCTCCAAACCGTGGTAATATGGAAACTGTGCGGCGCTTGGAGCGTGTTTTGAAAATAGATCTGGAATGGGATTGCGAGCGCGGCCGGGTGGATGGCGAGGCGGGACGAGGGCGCAGATTCGAGAGAAATCTGTAACCGAGGAGCAACGACCTGTCCGCCATAGCTTGAGCGACGGCGGAAGCCAGCCGCCCCGCCCCGCCGCAAGACCGTCCGAGATATTTTCAAATCACGCTCTTACGCCTGTTCTTTGACATTTTGCAGAGGGAAGCGGGATCGGAAAAGAGTGGCCAGCCTGCCCGCCGTAGCCTCGGCGCAGGCGGGGGGTTGGTGTTTAGTCGTCAGTGGCACGGGCGTTTGGAACGTGCGTGAATTTCACGCAACCAAAACCCTGCCAGGAAGGTCGGTGCCAACCCCGTCGCAAGGTGCAAAAACGCAGCCAAGAGCAGCTAAGAGCAGCTAACGGCAACTTGGCGCTTAACGGCGGCGGGCTTGGCGCGCCGTCTTGTCCCACCATCTTGTCCGCCATAGTTTCAACGACGGCGGAGGCGTTGAAATCCTCCCCATGTTGCGGCTGGTTTGACCCTGGCCGATAACGATAAAGTCGCAGGTACATGCAGGTACATGCAGGTACATGCAACTTGGCGCTTAACGGCGGCGGATCCTTGGACTGCTTGCGAAAACCGTCGAAAAACCCAGCCCAAGGGTGCATAAATCGCAAGTAATCGCAAGCTATCGCAAGCTATCGCAAGTTGCGCTTTAAACGCAAAAACCGGCGAATCCGGCCATCCAGCCGCCTCAAAGCGGCAAATATTGCCGGTGACATCCTTGGTTTCCCGGCGGCACGACCCCTTTTTCGGGGCCAAACCAGGCCGGAAATCGCGGCCAGTCGCGGCCACTCCCGGCTAATAGCGGGTGGTTGCAGGCTGGCGTTTTTTGGGTTTATCGCACCCTCCACGGGCCGAGGCCTCCCATCTCGCCGCCCAAAACCCACCCGTTTGACTGGAAAATGGCCTGCTCCTATGCAAACTCAAACGCGGGCAAAAGGGATGGAAATACAGGCCCTGCCCGCCTGGAAATGGGCCGGCCATTTCGCCCCGCCGGCCAAAAAAGAGGCGGTTGAGCGAGGACGGCCCTTGAGTTTTTTCCACAAACGTCTAACCTGTTGGTATGAAGAACGACGTTCTGCCAGTGGAGATTCGCGGGATTCTTCCGGCCAATGCCGGCTGTGCCATCTTTGTCGGCAACAGCCGCAAGGTTTTTGTCATCCAAGTCGAACACAACATGGGCGCCGTCATTGGCATGTTTCTGCGCGAAGCCCCCAAGGAGCGCCCCCTCACCCACGACTTGATCAACAATATTTTCAAGGGCCTTAACATCACCATCGAGCGGGCCGTCATCACCGAGTTGCGCAATTCCACCTTCTACGCCCGCCTCGTCCTCCTCCAGGAAAACGAACTGGGTCGCAAGATCGTCGAAATTGACGCCCGCCCCAGCGACTGCCTCGCTCTGGCCACCGCCCAGAAGCGCCCCATCTACGTCTCCTCCGCTCTGTTCGAGCAGGTGGAGGACATGACCGAATACCTCGAACGGATCAGCGAAAACAGCGGCGAATCCGAGGAATCCGAATAGGCCCCATGCCCCCCGCCCATCCCGCCCATGCCCACGTCCTGCTGGTTTGCGGCGAGGACGAATTCAGCGTCAGAGAGCGCGCCCGCCAGGTCTTCGCCCAATGGTCCGCCGAAATCGGCGGCCTGGACCACGAGATCATTGACGCTTCCGTCAATCATAGCGGCGAGGCTCTGGCCGCTCTCTCCAAGCTGCGCGCCGCCCTCCAAACCCTCCCCTTTTTCGGCTCCGGCAAGGTCATCTGGCTGCAAAACTGCAATTTCCTCGGCGAGGAACGCGCCGCCTCCGCCCAGGCGGTCACGGAAAACCTCGCCGCCCTTTCCCAGGAATTGAAGACCTTCCCCTGGCAAAACGTCCGCCTCCTGGTCAGCGCCGGCAAAGTGGACAAACGCAAATCCTTTTACAAAACGCTGGAAAAAATCGGCTCCGTCGAATCCCTCGCCGGCTGGTCGCTGGAGGACCGCGGCTGGCCCGAGCAGGCCGAGGCCTTCGCCTCCCGCGCCTTGCGCGAACTGGGCAAGGAGATTTCCGGCGAGGCCCTGGGCCGGCTCGTCGCCAACACCGGGCCTAATCCCCGCGCCTTGCGCAGCGAAATCGAAAAGCTCTTTCTTTACGCCGGCTCCCGCGCCCGCATCGAAACGGGCGACATCCAGGCCGTCGTCACCCGCAACAAGCAGGCCCGGGCCTTCGCCTTGGGCGACGCCTTGGGCGACCGGAATTTGCCGCGCGTGCTCCGCTGCCTGGACGAGGAATTGTGGGAGATGCGGCGCGACCCGCAGCGCAATGAAATCGGGCTGCTCTACGGCCTCATCAGCAAGGTGCGGGCGCTCATTCTGGTCAGCGAATTGCAAGCCCGCAAATGGCTCAAGCCGGAGAGCGACTTCAGCCGCTTCAAGGCCCAGTTGGCGCGCATTCCGGCCGAGGCGTTGCCCGAAGACAAAAAATTCAACCCCCTGGCCATCAATCCTTATGTCTTGTTCCGCGCGCTGGCCCAGGCGCGCAACTACACCCAGGCCGAACTGGTGGCGGCCATGGACTTGATGCTGGAGTGCAACCGGCAATTGATCTCCCGCGCGCTGGACCCGGCGCTGGTCTTGCAGCAAGCCCTGGTGCGCATCGTCAGCCGTCCCGCGGCCCCGGCCTCATCGGCCCGCCTTGCTTCGACCGCCGCTTGACTCGCGGGCCGCCCCACCGGATATTTCACCTGTTGTCTTATGAATCAATCGTCAGCAAAATTGATGGTGGCGGTCTTCGATCACGTGGTCTGCGTCAAGATCAACGGGCGGGCGGATTTTACCCTGAGCCTGGATTTGAAAAAAGTGATCCAGGAACTCTCCCAGCGCGGCTATCATCGCTTTGTCGTCGAGCTGCGCGACTGCGTGACGATGGACAGCACCTTTTTAGGGACGCTCTCCGGCATGGCCCTCAAGTTCCACGAAACCGGCGGCCCGCAAGACCACCTCCTGGAACTGTTCAACCCCAGCCCGCGCATCGCCGAAACCCTGGAGAATCTGGGCGTCGCCCACCTTTTCAAGATCGTCTCCTGCGCCGAGCCGCTGGCGGTCAACTTTGAGCCGCTGACCGGCGCCGGGGGCCAGAGCAAGGAGGCCGTGACCCGCCATTGCCTGGAGGCGCACAACCTCTTGATGGGCCTCAATCCCGAAAACGTTCACCGGTTCAAAGACGTCGCCCAGTTTTTGGCCGAGGACCTCAAGCGTCTGGAACAGGCCGGCCAGAAATGAGGTATATGCCAACGCCGCCTCCGTTCCTGTTCTTCGTTGGTTTCGGCGCACCGGCCCAATATGCCCGCGGGGCAGCTATGCTCCGCCGGGGGCGTCGCCGCCGTGTTTGGCGCGAAAGAGGCCCGGAGATTCGCGGGTGACCCGTTTGAAGACCCGGCTGAAATAGTGCCGGTTCGGAAAGCCCGTTTGCGCGGCGATCTGCTCGACGCTTAAACGGGTGTTGACCAGAAGGCAGGCCGACTCCCGCACCCGCACCTGGCTCAGGAACCGGCCTGGCGTCACGCCCTCAAGCTGCTTGAACGTCTTGGCAAACCCCCGCACCGACAGGCCCGCCGTGCGCGCCAATTCCGGCACCGACAGAGCCTGGGCGTACTCGGATTGGATGCGCTGCAAGGCCCGATGCAGGGAGTCGGGCGGACGGTTGGTCTGCCACTGAATTTCCGGCCGCACCAGCAGCAGGTGGAGCAACGCCAGGCTGGTGTGCAGCACCCCCTCCCGGTTTCCCCTGCCCACCCCCGTGAAATACCCGCGCAACTGTCGCAACAACCGCCGCTCCACCGGCCGGGGCCGCAGGCGGATGGGAATTCTCTGCATCGGATGCAGGCGCCGCGCCACTTGAAATGTCATCCACCAGTGGGGCACCGGGCTCTTGCCCACCGCATTAAACAACTGGTGGTCCGGGATGAGCATGATGTGGCCGGATTCCAGGTCGTACTCCGCATCGTGGAAGATGACTTTGTGGCCGGGGCGGCTGTTGTAGTAGAGCCGCCAAAACGGGCTGAGCGTGTTGGGAAAGTTCCACCAGTCGTTCCGCGCCAGATAGCCCGCCTCGTGCAACACCACCCCCGACTGGTCCGGCAGCACGCCCAGGGGGAAAAACTCCATCCCAACCCCGGAAAAAGGCTGCATGTAAGCGCCGCGATTACGCTTCCTCAGTGCCGAATAAGACATAACAAATGGTCCTAACAGACATAGACCCGCGCGTCAACCTCGGGTACTGTTTTACACAGAACAAGCGATGTTTTGCGGCCGAAACCCGGCCCATGCCGTCCAGATCGCAAGCCATCGCTTGTTGGTTGGAAGCGCGGCCGCCTTGCGCGGCGCCAACGACCAAGCATGATAACAAGCCAAAACACGGACGGAAATGGCGTCCTCATCCGAGTCTTCGACCCGTCGTCAACCGCCTTGCCCCATGCCGCCGGCCGCCGCCGGCGCCGGCTTGGATTCACGCTCATTGAACTGCTGGTGGTCATCGCCATCATCGCCATTCTGGCCGCGATCCTCTTGCCCGCGCTGGCCAAAGCCAAGTTGCACGCGCAGATGACCACCTGCATCAGCAATGAAAAGCAACTGGCCTACGCTTGGACCATGTATTCTGATGACTTCCAGGAATGGGCGGTCAACTTTGACAATTATGATAAAGATGTCATCGGCGGCGTTTTTAAATCGTGGTACTACCAGGGTGGGCCGGGAATCAGTCCCTACGGGCCGGGGCCTCCCGTCATCCCCCCGGGTGTGGCCTCCTTGGCCGGAATTGAGAGAGCCATGGTCATGTGCGAGGCGGGCTTCGCACAGGGCGCCCTCGGTCCTTATTGCAAGAACCCTTGGATTGTCCACTGCCCCGGCGACACCCGTTTTAACTTGCCGGTCAGACCCAACAGCGGCCAGCCCAGTTTTTCCTTCGGCAGTTGTGCCGGCGTCAACGACCTCAATGGAACCTACATCTCGCCGTCCGATGTCCCCGCCGACGGGATTTTCAAGCGCTCAGCCATCCTTCATCCCAGCGCCCGCACTCTGTGGATGGAGGAAAACGATCCCCGCGGCGAGAACGAGGGAGGATGGGACTTTAACGAAGCTTCCGGCCCGCCGGACTACGCCGGCTGCACTTTTATAGACTCACCCGCCGTCTTTCACGGGCCTAACAGCAGCTTTAATTTTGCCGACGGCCACGCCACGAGCCGCCGCTGGCAAAATCTGACCACCATCTCTTACGCCGCCAGCATGGATGTGAACAAGTACTTCGAAGGCATCGAACCGACCATGATCAACTCGCCCAAAGACACCTTGTTCGTCGCCACCTGTTATCCCTACTACGATGCCGCCGCCCACGTTGACAACCAGTGATTTGATCCGGGCATTTAAATAACTGCTCCTGGCCGGTTGCCACCGCCTCGGGCGGAAGCAAGAGACGCGAAAGGCCGCCTTGCCTGTGCGCCGCCGGGATTCCGTTCAACCTGGCCTGCAGGAAGCCGCCGCGCAAGTTGGCCACATTGTCAAATCCGCGGCCCTGCAACGCGCACGCCGCCAGACAGCCCCGCTGGCCCTTCTGGCAATAGGTCACCACCCGCCGCCCTGGCCAGTTCGACCTCCGCCTTCACCCCACGCTCAACAATATCAAGTCGGCCGCCAGTTTGCCGCCCTCCGCAAACTCCACGCCCTCCTGGGTGAAGGCGGCCGCTTTGGCATTGGTCTTGATGAGTTTGTCGTAGGGCGCCTCGCGTTGCCCGCCGTCCGGGCCTTTGACGCGAACCGTCCTGGCTTGGCGATTGATCGCCACAACTTAAAGTTCAGTGCTTGGTCTCACAGCACGAACCGCAGTTCTGCGCCCGATTCCACGGCATTTTCGCCAGCAGCAGCGCCAGCCCGCAAAAGCCGGTCAATCCGGCGATCAGAAGACCGCAGCCCATGATCAGCGGAATGAGGGCAAACCACGAATCCACCAGCAGCGCCAGCGCCGCGCCCAAGGCGGAAAAAAATCCCACCGTGATCTGCACCTGGCGCATCAACGGCAGAACCTTGCTTTCGGCCCGATCCACCGGCAGCCCGGCGTCAATCCACCCCTGCGTGCCGCCTTCAACCAGGACGCCACCGCCAAATCCGGCGCGTTGCAATTGCTCGATGGCCTTGCGCGCCCGCGCGCCGGATTGGCACAAAACATAAACCGGCCCGCCACCCGCCCCGTGTTCGCGGCAAAACGCGGCCGCATCCAGCTCATCGAGCGGAATGAGCTTTGCCCCGGGCACGTGCGCCGCCGCGTATTCGCCCGGCGTGCGCACATCGAGCAGTTCGAGGGCAGTCCCTCCGGCCAGCCGCCGCTGGAGTTCACCCGGAGTGACCGAGGATATGGATTGCGATGTTGTCATAATTATGATATGAATATAGAACTATTTGAGAGCGTGACAATTCTCCTTCGCTGTGGCCTCATGGCTTGCGGTCAACCTCATGAAGAGTTTTCTCTTTTACCTTTTGGTCCTGGCCGCTTTTGGATTGGGCCTGACGCTGGCGCTCGAACAGGGCTGCAAGCTCCCGGCGCCCCAGGCCGCGGCGCCCGGCCTCCAGCCCAACCTCTCCAGACCGGGCGGCCTGCCGGGTGTGGAGCCGTCCGCCTCGCTCCTGGCCAACCTCCGGGACAATCTCCAGGACCCGCTCACCCGGCTTTTCGTCCAGTTGATCGTCATCGTCCTGGCGGCGCGACTGTGCGGCGCGCTGGCGGCCAGGATGCGCCAGCCGGCCGTGTTCGGTGAAATGGTCGCCGGCATTCTCCTGGGGCCCTCGTTGCTCGGCTGGCTGTGGCCGGGCCTTTTTCATTTCGTTTTTCCCGCCCCTTCGCTCGGCCCCTTGCGCTTGCTCAGTCAGATTGGCGTCTGCCTCTTTATGTTCGTGGTGGGAATGGAACTGGATGTCAGCCGGTTCAAACACCAGGCCCGCACGGCCGTCCTGGTCAGTCAGGTGAGCATCCTGTTCCCCTTCTTGCTTGGCGTGGTCATGTCTCTCTCTCTTTTCTCCACGCTGGCCGGGCCGAAGGCGACCTTTCCGGCCTTCGCCCTGTTCATCGGCATCGCCCTGAGCATCACGGCCTTCCCCGTGCTGGCCCGCATCCTCGAGGAGCGCGGGCTGACCAAAACGCCCTTGGGCGGCATCGCCCTGGTTTGCGCGGCGGCCAATGACGTCACCGCTTGGAGCATCCTCGCGGTGGTCGTGGCCATCGCCAAAGCCGCAAGCCTCGCCGCCGCTGCCTTCAACATCGGGCTGGTGGCGCTCTTTGTCCTCGCCATGCTCTTTTGCATCAAGCCGCGCCTGCCGCGCTGGATTGACCGGGCCGCGCACGAGGGCGGCGCTCCCGCAAAAGGCGTCACGACCGCCGTCTTGATCTTTCTCTTTGCCTCGGCCCTGGCGACGGATGTGATGGGAATTCACGCTCTGTTTGGTTCGTTTCTGGCCGGGGTCGTCATGCCGTCCCGCGGCGAGTTCCGCGATTTTCTCAAGCTGCGTCTGGAGCATTTCAGCGCCGCCTTTCTCTTGCCCCTCTTTTTCGCCTTTACCGGATTGCGCACGCAGATCGGTCTGCTCAACGACACCAGCGGCTGGTTGCTGTGCGCCGCGCTGGTCTTGATCGCCACCATCGGCAAGCTGGGCGGAGCGATGTTGACGGCGCGCCTGACGGGAGTGAATTGGATTGATTCCTTTGCCTTGGGGGCGTTGATGAACACCCGCGGGCTGGTCGAGTTGATCGCCTTGAACATCGGTTACGATTTCGGGATTCTCTCCCCGCGCATCTTCACCATGTTGGTCATCATGGCCCTGGTCACCACCGGCCTGACCGGTCCGTTCCTGACCTTCAGCGATTATTTGCGCGCCCAAAAATCACTCGCCCCCAATCCCGCCTGACGCCGGCCATCTTGATTTCCGTCACGGTAGAGCCGGGAAAGCGTGTTCCAGCGAACGGCGCGCCGCTTCCAGTGCGGGCAGACGGGCCACCCGTTCCAGACGGGTCTTGAGCGCCACGGCCAACGGGCGCAAGGCCTGCTCCAGATTGACCGAACGGACCTTGACCTTTTTGGGCCGAACGCCCGATTGCCTGGCGCATCCCATCCATGTCTGGCCCGCCACTTCGGCCATCGTCTGGCGCGGATTTCCGGCCTGGCTCGCCAGAATCCTCCCGCCGCGGGCGTGAACGGCCAGCGCGATTTTCGCCCAGTACGGACGCGGCGCCTCCCCGATGGCTATATGGGCGTGGAATGATTCCAGTTCCCATACCTCCCCGGCGCTTTGGGGAAGCTGGAGCAGCGCCCCCGCGCCGGCCGCCAGGAATTCCAGCGGCGGATCCAGCGGCGGAGGCGCGGCCGCAACATTTTGCCATTCCACCTCTTCAGCCTTCAACGGCCCCGCCGTTCGCGCCGGGAGGAAGGGCAGTTTTTGGCGGGTGATCGTGTTAAACCGTTTGGGGTCCCTCCGCACCAACTCCGCGTAGAGCAGCGCCTTGTCCAAGTCGTCGAGCATCGCGCGGCCCTCGGCCTCATTGATGTGCCACGGCACGTAGCCGGGCTTGTGGCTGTAGAATTGGGGAAAAAGCCCCCCCCGGCCCGCTACGGGTTGAAAATGGATTTTCCGGATGATGCCGCGGTCAGCCGGACGCAAATCGTGGGCCGGCGTGAAATCCATCACCACCGCGTCCTGCTCAAAAGACACTTCCGGGTTCTCCGGCTCGACCTCGCCATTGAGCAATCGAAAAAGCGCGTGAATCCCGGTGCTGCCCCGATGACTGGCCAGGCCGAAAACTTGGCCCATGCCTCCGAGCACCGAAACCAGGCGCACGCCGTGCTCATTATTCACGCCGAACAGATGCGTGTCGTCCATCCAGCGCCACGGAGCCAGGCGCTGGAAGCGCCCCGCCGTCTCGTACAACTGGCGCCACAATTCGGTTGGAACCACGGGCGGCGCGGGCCCTTTGCTGGTCATCATGCGCCGGAGCATTTCCTTTCCTCCGCCCGCTGGCAAGCCTTATTCCCTCCGGCCCCGCCGGCCGGCCCATTTCCGGCTCTTAATTTTAATCCTAATCCTAATCCTAATCTCCACATCCGGATTAACATTAGATGAGGGCGAGCCAAAAAACCAACTTCCCCATTTCATTTCCGTTCGCTGAATCCCCGCCACACAATGCCGCGCTTGCCCATTCAAATCCTCGCCCAAGGCGGGCGCGAAACATTCCGGGGAGCGCGCGCGCCCGGCGTGCAGCGGTCGGCGCCCCCGCCGACCGCATCCCGTTTTTTAGATTGCCGTTTCTGGCTCTTAATCCTGGCCAAAGATAGTTGAAATTTTGCGGTAGGGCGGCGCTGCCGAGACTGTCCCAAAAGTATTTTTTTTGATCGGATTTTTCATGCCGCTTTTCATGTCGCCCAATGGGGAAG
>Ga0326727_10013270_pt1 | contig 18401 bp, 18 predicted proteins | sample MB2enrmetagenome_FD_207643 | JGI IMG/M metagenome (GOLD analysis project Ga0326727, IMG submission 207643) | Lab enriched peat soil microbial communities from McLean, Ithaca, NY, United States - MB29MY | ecosystem: Environmental > Terrestrial > Soil > Wetlands > Peat | place: USA: New York...
GCTTGGGTTGCAGCTCCAGTGGAATATCGCCAACTTCATCCAGAAAGAGGGTTCCCTGATGTGCGAGTTCGACTCGTCCAATCTTCTGTGCGATAGCGCCGGTGAAAGCGCCTCGTTCATGTCCAAAGAGTTCACTCTCCAATAATCCAGTAGGGATTGCCGCACAATTCAATTTCACGAGCGCGCGGGCGCGACGATTGCTAAGATTATGAATCGCGCGGGCAATCAGTTCCTTCCCCGTACCGGTTTCTCCCAGAATCAATACCGTCGAGTCTGTGTGAGCTACGGTTTCCACTTGCTGAAGCACTTGCTTCAGCGCGGGGCTTTCTCCCACGATTTCTTCAAAATTGTGTTCGGCTTGGATCTCATCTTCCAGGTAAAACTTCTCTTCGGCTAGCTTGTCTTTTAATTCGGCGATCTCGCGATAAGCCAAGGCGTTCTCGATGGCGATCGCCACTTGCCCGGCCGCTCGCAACAGGAAATCAACGGCTTCCGGAGTGAACGCGTTTTCGACCCGGCTGCCGAGTCCCAGAACGCCGATCGTCCGGTTTCGGCTGATCAGGGGCAGAGCGCAGACAGACTTCAGGCCCTCGGCACGATACGAGAGATCGGTCACGGCAGACGTCTTCTCATTTGTGGCATCGACCGTGACCGGCTTGCCAGTCTTGAACGCACGGCCTACCATCGATCCCTCGACCGGTTGCAGCCAATCCTCCCTCATGAATCCCTTGCCCTGCGGGAAGTCCATAGCAAGCCGGCGCAACTGGCTCTGCTCCGAATCCGGCAACCACACTCCGACATAGTCGCAGTGCTTTTCCTGGCGAATGCTCGCCGCGACCACGCGCAGCAGATCGCGCAGCTCCAGATTCGAGACCAGGGTGTTGGTCATGTCCAGGAGCAGCTTCAGCCGGTCGCTTTCGCGTTGCAGTTCCGCTCCTGCTCTCGATGACTCCCGGCGGTTGAATGAATGATCGGGTATCGGAAAAGCGCTCATCCGTTAGCCTCCGGAAAACTCCCGACCCCGGCCTTCTTGAAGCTGAACTTATTGATGTTCATCGATCGAATCTTCGATTCCAAAGTGGACGGCGGAATACCCAGCTTGACGGCCGCACCCGATGGTCCCGATACCCGGCCTCTGGCTTCAGCCAAGGCAGCATCAATCATCCTTCGATCCTCCATCGCAGACCTTCGGAGGAGCGGCCGGGCGGCCGGCGAGGTCAGGAAACATTCGCGCGCGAGCCAACTCTTCTTGACCGAGAGGTTTCCCTTCTTGTAGATGACCACAGACCGTTCCATAACATTTTGCAGCTCACGAACGTTTCCGGGCCAGGGATAGCGAGTCAGCGCCTGCATGGTTTCCGGAGAAATCGCCTCAATCCTCTTGTTCATCCGCCGGGCAAATTGCTGGACGAAATACCGTACCAGCAGCGGAATGTCTTCCGGGCGTTCGCGCAAAGGAGGAATGGAAATCGGAAAAACATTGAGTCGGTAGTAAAGGTCCCGGCGGAACTGTTTCTCCAGGATCATCTCTTCCAGGTTGCGATGGGTCGCAGCCACAATTCGAACGTTGACATTTTTTGCTCGCGTACTGCCTAACCTCTCGAACTCTCGCTCCTGCAAGACGCGGAGGAGTTTCGGTTGGAGTTCAAGCGGGATATCTCCGATTTCATCCAGAAACAGCGAACCCTGGTCTGCCAGCTCGACCCGGCCAATCTTCTGTGTGATCGCACCGGTGAAGGCGCCACGCTCGTGGCCAAAGAGGTCGCTTTCGAGCAGGCCGCTGGGAATGGCAGCGCAGTTGAGCTTTACAAAGTTCCGGCTTTTGCGGTGGCTGTGATCGTGAATCGCGCGGGCGATCAGTTCCTTGCCGGTGCCCGTCTCTCCCAGCAGGAGTACGGTCGAATCGGTCTCCGCGACCATTTCGACCAGTTGCAGCACCTCGCGGAGGGCTTCGCTCTGCCCCACGATTCCAGCAAAGCCTGCCTGGGGACGGATTTCTTCCTGCATATAGAGGTTCTGGTTCACGGTGAGAGTGCTCGTAGGAACACTCGCAAACTCTCCGTTGCTGATGTCGAGATCTGAAATATCAGTCACATTCATCGCGATCCTCCAAACCTGCAAGCTAGGTTGATTTGCTCGTTGGCAACCAAAAAATCGATTACTTTTCCGCGCTGCAACTGAGGAGCCCCCTTCAGCGATTTCCGGATGTTCTTCATTACGCCATGGCAATCTCGTTGATCTCGGTTTGCAGGCTGAAATCGACTTCAAAATTGCGGTTCTGAACACTGAAAATTTTCATCCTCGCGATATACGATCTCCCGTCCATTCTCGTCCCATTGAATTACCGTGATGTGCGTGTAACCCTGATCGTCGATGCGAACGCGGATTGATGTGCCGTCTTCTGTCATAACGCTACCTCCGTTTCTTTGACCACTCATGCGCACATTGTCAACCCAGTTCCGTTTGCGGGCAGCCCCACATCGGGTCAAATCGCAGACTCTTGAGTGGGCGAATTGCAGCCTTCTTTTGAGGCAAGAAATTTTGGTCGTTGGGGCGGTCTATTTAAGGAGAGTTGGATCTACTTTTTCGAGGAGGAACTTCGACGCGCTTCCATCCAAAAAGGCGAGCATCGACTGACCACAAACCCGGTCCTAACATTGCGAGAGCGCCACCGATGGTTCCCAGCAGAAGGGCAACCCATCGATCTCCGGCTAGTGCCAGAATCTGCCAGATTTCAAGCAAAGCAACTAACGTTCCCGCGACGGGCGTCCATAGTCCGGGGATTAGAAGAATTCCGCATCCCGCTAAGAATACGGACATTACTGTCGTGTTTATCGGAGGGTCGTTCCACAGTATCGAACTAGCGCGCACAATCAGTGCAGAGCCGACAACCAAGCGCATGAGAAGCAAACCTATGCCAGGCCAACCGCCAGCGAATGTGGAATATAGGCGTCGCAATACGCATCCTTCTAATCATTACTAGTTTGTGACAGTGTGGAGACAAATCGAAACCCCAAAAAGAGCTGCGATGGTCACTCTTTAGAGTTTTTTATACGCTTGGGACGAGTCAGCAGACGGTGGGAACTACAGCTCGATGATTCCTCTTTTCAAGCCGATCATTGCGGCGTGCGTTCGATCATTGGCGCCGAGCTTAGAAAGGATGCACTTAACCCGACTCTTGACCGTTTCCTCGGTGATTGAGAGCTCATCTGCGATTTGCTTATTCGCATTCCCGGCTGCGATCAATCGCAACACAAGAATTTCTGCTGGCGTCAGAGCGTCGTCAGTCGCATGCTCGGCGACTTGGTACGAAACCTCTGGGGAAAGAGTCTTCTTTCCAGCATGGACTGCACGGATCGTCTCCATTAATTCCTTGTGTAACGTGTTCTTGAGTAGGTAGGCCTGAGCCCCGGCCTTGAGGGCACGGAGAATTTGCGTATCGCCTGCGTAGGTCGTCAGTACGATAACTCTTGCGTCGGGAAATTCATTGCGAATTGCAATGAGCGCGTCGATGCCGTTCATTTCCGGCATTTGCAGATCCATTAGCGTGACATCCGGATGGTGCATGCGGAATTGCTGGATGGCCTCGCGACCGTTGGATGCTTCACCTACCAAAACCATATCCGGCTGAATGCCGACCAGACCGGCGATCCCCTGGCGCACAACTGGATGATCGTCGACCGCGAGAATTCTGATCTGCGAGGTGCCGGGGCTCATGGCCAATCTCCTACTTCATGCCTTTCGCGTTCCCGACAAGCTTTCGCGATAACCAGGAACGTCTCGGAGCTGTCGCGTAGGCTTTGCTGGCTGGAACGCGCAGTTCCACTTCGGTACCTGCGTCGACTTCGCTCCATATTGTCAGCTTGCCTCCTATGAGTGTGGCGCGTTCCCGCATGCCCGGCAAGCCGTAATGGCCCTCCCGGCTCTGACCCGAGAGAACCGCTGCATCAATGCCCTTTCCGTCATCCCTCACCCGCAATCGGAAGCGCTCATCGTCATAACGGATTTCAACCTCGATCTGCCGTGCCTGGGCATGCCGAAAGCCGTTCCGCAGCGCCTCGGCAGCAATCTTACACACTTCGTCGCGGAGGATGGGATGCAAATCTCGCGACTCGCCCTCAACGGCTACACGGAATGCAGCGCGGTAGCCGGTTGAGTCCGCTGCGAGTTCTTCTCCGAGGGTGCTTATGGCCAGCGCAAGATCGTTGCTTTGCATGGTGGAATCGCGCAATCCCTGCACCGCATCACGGCCTTCGGTGATCGCAGCAGCGGCCTGCTCTATGGCACTGTCCAGCTTCTCCTTCGCATCCGAATGTTCTGGCAGCAATTGGGAAACGGTTTGGAACCGGAGCAGCAAACCGTGGAAGCTTTGCAGCAGGGTGTCGTGAAGGTCCCGCGCGATCCGCGTACGCTCGCCGACGCGTGCGTCCAGGGTCATCTCGAACTCATAACGCAACCGCCGGACCCGCAACTGGTAGGCCGCCCACAGCAGCGCCAGAAAGAACACAGCGCATAGGGCGCGGAACCAATTCGTCTGGTAATAGGCGGGCGCGATGGAGAACTCCAGCGTATCCCCCTGCTCGTTCCACGCGCCGCTATTGTCGGACGCGATCACACGAAAGCGGTACTTGCGCGGCGGCAGGTTTGTGTACTCAACATGACGCTGATTGGCCAGATCCCGCCAGCCCCTGTCCTGGCCCTCCAGCATGATGTGGAAGCGCACCTTGTCCGGCGCCACCAGGCTGAGTGCGGTGTAGTCGATCACCAGATTTCGAACGTGCGGAGGCAGGCGTAAATCCTGCCCGGCATCGTACGTCTTGCCATCAACCGTAATCTGCTCAATGTGAACTGGCAGAGGGAGCGTGCTGGTGCGGATTCGGGACGGATCAATAAAGCTCACCTTGTCTCCATTTACAAACCAGATTTTCCCGTCGGACGCCTTGGTGACCGCAGGTCTGAGCCCCTTGAGAATCGGAACCAGTCGCACTCCATCCGTGGCATCGAAGGTTGTCACCTGGATGCTGCGTTTCGGGTCGGCGATCCAGGCCTCCAACTCGGTTCGTGCTATGCGCAGGAGTCCGCACTGCGTGTAGAGCCAGTAGGAAGAAAGGTCGTCTTCAATGATCCAGTGAACAGTCTTGCAGGGTAACCCGTTTGCGGTGGTCAGGGTTGCGACACCTGTGTTCGTGATCCGGCTGACCCCATTTTCGGTGGCTGCCCAAAGCGTGCCGCTGCGATCGCGCGAAATATCCAACACCTTCCGGGCGCCTGCCCCGTCGTCGCTCAATGGCAAGTTCCGTATCTGCCCCGCCCGAAAGTAGGCAATCCCGCCGCTCAACAGCCCCGTCCAGATGCCGCCGTTCGGGTCGGGCAGGAGGCCGGTCCCCGGCCCCCCACCCAGGTTCCGCCAAGGCACCTGTTCGGTGATTTTGCTGTCGACTAGATGCGTCAGACTGTAATTGTTCGCCGTGCCGAACAGACTGAGCCAGAGGCCGCCGTGATTGTCGCCAGTGATCGCATTTTTCGTCCCGGCCGGCACCGACGGAACCGCAGTGAACTTCCCCTTCTCAAATGCCGCGAGCCCGCTAAAGCTTGAAACCCAAATGCGACCACGCTCATCCTCGAAGAGCGATTGAATCTCGTCGTCGGCGAGGCCAGGATTGCTTCGTCTCCGGTACACCGTCGTGCGCCCGTGGTCCCACCTATATAGCCCGCCCGTCGTGCCGATCCATATGCTCCCGTCGCGCGCCGCCAGCACGGAGTTCGTGGTGGGGCTGGATAATCCTTGTTTCACGGGGAGCGAGGTGACCGGCAACTCTCGAAATTGGTCGAGACCCTCGGAAGTGGCGACCCAGATGGATCCTTCACGGCCCTCGAAGAGCGCGTACACCTGATCGCTAGACAGGCCATCTTTGTGGGTAAAAATGCTGGTTTTACCCTCGTACGAATGGACGAGCCCATGAGCAGTTGTGCCGATCCAAAGCCCACCGTTGCGATCGCGAAGGACAGTTCCAGCACTCAAAGGCAACGGCACCCCACGAAGCGGATAGTCGGTCACTGTCTTTCCAATGATTTGACGGACGCTGCCAACAGCGACTACGAGGCCCGCCCCATGATCGCCTTGCGTCATCTTGCCGCCCCGGCTGATTGGTGTCGCCAAATAACGGGTTGGGGGACCGGGCGTCCATTGCCACAGGCCCGTTGCCGATCCTACCCACATGCTGCCGTCGATATCCTCGTACAAGCACGCCAGTACGGTGCCGAGACTTCCGTCATCGCCATAACAGGTGGTGCTTTTGCCGCGGATTGCGCAGAGGGTTCCCCCCGGCCCCGCGAGACCGCCCACCCACACGGTTCCGGCGCGATCCTGCAGCAGCGCGAGAACAGTGCGGCGCGCAAGCGACGGATATTCAGTCAGTTGACCGTTCTTCCAACTCACCAGCCCATCAAGGGTGCCGATCCAGAGGGTCCCGTCGCGTGCCGCCAGGAGGGCTCCCACCGAGGTGCTCGGAAGCTGCTGCCCTGGCGCAAGAGGCAACGGCACCGTCCGAACACCGTCGAATCGAACGACTCCGCTTTGCGTAGCGAGCCAGAGATAACCGTCAGGCGTCTGCGCGATTGCGTTGATCGCGCCTTGCGCGAACCCATCGCGATAGGTCCATGCGGTATGTGCGTATTGACTTACATCCAGCGACGGATTCAGCGCAAGAGCATGAGGACACCAGAGCAGCACGTACAGCGTGCCAAGCGCAACGAGTGCTAGCACGGCCGATATTTGAGCATCCGCCCGCTTCATATGAGGATCGGCCCTCTTCTCGAAAATATTCTAATCCCGGGTGCGCAGGGGATGCTCGCCGAAAGTCCTTATCGTGCAGCCGATCTGGGGTGTTTACTTCAGCGTCGCGGGCCAGTTACGGATCACAGAGTAAGTTTCCAGAAAGCCCTTCCGCGGCTCAAGCACCAGAAATTTGAGCCCATCTCCAGCAACTGCATACTGATTGATTGTTGGATCTGGAATCAATCCCGTATTGAATAGCTTTTTGGGGATGCCTATCTGGGGTGAGCCACGCTCCACGGTCGCTGACATCATTTGCCCTTCATTGTCGATAAAGAAGAGTTCACGGCCGTCACCGCGCCACCGTGGTTGTGCGCCACCGGCCACTGAAACCTGCTTGATCTCCTGAAACGAAGGAAAAGACGCAACAAAGACCTCCCATCTCCCACTGCGGTTCTCCCCGTAGGCGATCAGGTGCCCGTCTGGCGACAGATGAAATGCATCTTTCAGGAAGCTCGATGAATACACCGCCTGAGGTTTCGTGTCGCCCGTCAGAGGTAGTATCGAAACCGTCTTTGTATCGTGCGTCACCAAAAAGCGACCATCCGGTGACCAGTCTTCTACCCAGTGTCTTTCATCGTCGCCGTAGATGAGCTGCGGCTGCTGACTTCCAATTTCAATCTTTTGTACGAGGAACGGCGGATCAGTTCCACCATTGGGAAGAAGATTAAAGGCAACATAGCGCGAGTCGGGCGACCAGACGGGATCAGATTGTGCGTGCGGATCGAACGTCAGAGGCGTCGTTGTGTTAGTCGCAATATCTATCAGCCACAGACTGCCGGTAGCATGCTGATGGAACGAGTTGAGCGCCAGGTGCTTCGCATCGGGCGAAAGCGTGAACTGCTGATAGTCGATAACCGGATTGAGACTGCCGATCGTTGAGCCGTCTCGTGCATACCACTTCAGCTGATCGAAAGATGAGCCCTCTGCTGTGCCGTAGATCAGCACCCCGTTTTGCGAGGCAGTGAATTCGGAAGTGCCAAGGTAAGCTGGAGAGGCAGCGACGTTGCGGGCCACCAACAACGGTTCCCCAATCTTCCGCAACGCCTTCCAGTCCATCCGCTGGGCGAACAGGTTCTGCTGCTGCGCGAACAGCAGGTAGTCCGGTACGGCTATTGCCCGGCTCTGACTCGTCAAGAGTTCAATCGGAGCTCCGCCATCCAGTGACTGAGCGTAGACCTTCGCTTGCGAATCGTCACTCGTAAGGTTTGTGCGAGCCAAATAGATAAAGTGCCTGCCGTCTGGCAGAAACTGGACCCACATGTGGCTGATCTGTCCAGGCAGGAGCGAGGTCGCAGGGGTCGCATTTGCGCCGTCGGGAGAGACCCGGTCAATCGGGCTGTTTACAGCTCTGGCGAAAAGAATTATTCCATTGGGGCTCCAGGCTCCTTGCGCGATTTCTGCAACGCCACAGATCACCTCGGGAAGTCCACCCGATCGCCGTATCTTCTTAAGTTTGCCACCTGCCCAAAAACCGACGAACTGTGAGTCCGGGGACCAGAAAGGCAGAAGCGCCCCCTGAGTCTGGGCCATCTTGCGCGCTTCCGTAGAGCTCAAAGGCCTGATCCACAAAGAGCTTTGACCAGAAGCATCCGTTGCCGAAAAGGCCACCATTTCGCCGTCGGGCGAAAGCGCCATCTCTTCGAACGGGTGCCAGTTCCTCTGTAAGGTTACGCCCTGCGGGAGCCCGAGTGACAGCCGCACCGCATTCTGCTGGGGTGGCGGGTAATGTCGTAACCAAAGTAAGACAGAAACAATCACGAGGCCGGCTAAGGTAACAATTGCGATTACCGCGGTACGCCGCGATCGCCGAGCATGCGTGGGAGTTGCAGCGATCGCATTTGCGTCTTCGGATCTTGTCTCGGACAACCAATGGAACTCCGGTATGTACGAACCCGGAGTCAGTTCGATACGCACCAGCTGGTCTTGCTTGGCCTCTCGGTAATACTGTGCAAGCCTCTTTCGAACTTCCGTCGCTCGCACGCGGACGGCCGCATCGTTGGAGGTTTCGTAATCGGCGGGCCCCCTAAACACTTCTGCGCCGACCGTGCGCTCCCCCAACGATTCCAAGTCTCCTGCCAAAGCGCGTTCCACGACGAGGCGAAGAAAGTCCTTGCACTGCTTGCTGTCGGCAAACGCACTGCTCGAAATCACTGATTGCAGCGCACTGCGCACTGCATCCAGCTGTTCAGAGGTCAGCTTATCCGACTTTTCGAACTGATGCCCTGACCACATTGCGCCCATGGTAACGCTTTCAGAACGATAACGGAATTCCTGACCCGAATGCAGGCCGAATGGCGAATGCAGTAATACTGCGGGACATCTCGCGTGATGGCCGAGGATGCGCTCTGCCCGCGTCTGCGCCAGACCCCCGGCTTTGGCCCGCTCGTCTCCACCGCCACCGTGGCCGCGATCGGTAATGGGGCTGCCTTTCGCCGCGGGCGTGACTTCGCGGCCTGGGTTGGCGTCGTGCCACGGCAGTACTCCGCCGGGGGCAAGCAGAAGCTGTTCGGCATCAGCAAGCGCGGCAACATGTATTGCGTCGCATGCTGATCCACGGTGCCCGCGCGGTCCTACTTCGCGTTAAGTACGACGCGGGATTCGGGCAGTGGGTGCACCGGCTGGCTCAGCGTGCTCCGCGCAACAAAGTCGTTGTCGCCATCGCCAACAAACTGGCTCGCATCGCCTGGGCCGTGTTGTCCAGCGGCCGGGACTATCGAAATCAGCCGCTGCAGCCGGCGGCGGCTTGATGGCCGTGGAAAAGACGCAGCGCTTGGAAAGCAGAGAACCGCTTTCCACTTTCCCACCGCCTCGGCGGCGGCGGGAGGCAACGATCGCCCTGGTAGGCCAGCTTGGGGCCAAAGGCTGGGCCATGCCGCGCAATTATACCTGCGCCAGCGAATCGGACGTTTCGGGGCGGGTGGTCAAAACGGAAGTTATCCAGAAACGGGCTTGGAGGAGATCAAATGGCGATTTCCCCGAAGCCGACTTTAAGACTTCTGGCCCGGAATAATTTAGGGATTGCCTGTCATCCGACCGGAACCAGTGAGATTCGGCGCGATGCGCCCGCAGTGCTTCATGTTGAGTCCGCCCACTGTGTCATAGCGCGCTGATCCTGGCGATGTTCCTCCATCGTCACGATCTTCGGCCGCACCAAGATTCGCATCGTCCAGAGAAGATCGTCCAGAACGGTCCCGAACCCGAAGTGAGCATCCACAAACGCCAATTCCGCAGCCGGCAGGGTCGAGCGCCCCGAGATCAGGACCACGGGAACATCCGGCACCAGAAACTTGATCTCCTGGGCCAACCGCGAACCAGACATCAATGGCATTTCATAGTCCAGCAGTGCCAGATCAAAGCGGGTTCGCTGGCAAAGCGCGAGCGCCTCGATCGGGTCATTTTTCGCGATCACTCGGAACCCGCATTCCTCAAGAACACTGGCTAGCAATCGGCTGGATTTCGGATTGTCGTCCACATAAAACACTGTCGTTCGGTTCTCCATCACAAACCTCCGTTCCTGTCCCGAGGAACGCACCCACGTCCAGCCCTTGCGTGAATTCGCCGTGGCGGCAAAATGACAAGTTGTTCATGTTCTCTTGCAGCCTCGGCCAAGTTGCATCAATTCTAGAATGCGCAGCGTGCAGCCGATTTCATTGATTAAGGTGATCTGTCGTGTTCTGCTCTTTCTTAATCTCCTGGTTGGACCTTTTGCGGCGCTAGGCCAGGAAACGTCAACGCTGCCGGATGCACCAAGCGCAAGTCAGATTGAATCTGGCCGATCAAGCCTTGAACAAGACGGGCAACAACATCAACTGAGTAAGAACCACATCTTCTGGGTAATCCCCAACTATCGATCGGACGAAGACGCGGCTGAAATCGAACCGCTGACGCCGAGCGCGAAGATGAAAGTTGCATTCGACGATTCTTTCGACCCCTCGGCGTTTCTAGTAGCTGGCGTCTTTGCCGGGGTAGCCATGGCGCAGAAGCAGTACACCTCGTTCGGTACCGGAGCGCAGGGGTTTGGCAAATACTACGGAGGGGCATTCGCAGATCAAGCAATTGGCAACATTATGAGCGAAGGCCTATTTCCAGTCCTTCTCCACCAGGATCCTCGTTATTTCGTGAGAGGCACGGGCGGATTTTGGAAGCGGACTGGATACGCTATCAGCCGGGAAGTTATCACTCGCGGCGATGACGGCCGCAACCACTTCAACACATCAGAGCTGGCCGGAAATGCTGTGGCCGCAGGCATTTCCAACCTCTACTATCCGGCTACAGATCGATCATTTGGAAATACCGCGAATAAGTGGGGACAGCAAATAGCTCTGGATACGTTTTTCAATGTGGCAAAAGAGTTCTGGCCGGACGTGCGCAACAAGTTGTTTCGGCACTGAGCACCTGAGACCGACGCCTTGGTTAACGCCGAGGCGCAATGGAGGCCACAGGACAAAGCTGACCATGCCACCAAGAAGTCGGATCTCTACCGAGACATCGCAGGTGTACACAACGAGCATCGAGTTCTGCAGAGTGTTCGCAGAAAATATGGATAGTATGCATCTGCTTTCATTCTTGCTGACGGCCGATCTCACCAAGGCTGAGGAATGCTTTGTCTCCGGCTTGGGAGATTGCGTCAAAGGAAGCTACGTCTTTCGAGACTGGGCACGACCCTGGGCTCGGCGGACGATCATCCGAAATGCAGTTCGTGTGTTGACGCCCCGTCCTAACCACTCTGCCGTCACAGCGGTCCCCAGTGATCCAGTGAATTGTCGGTTTGAACGAACGCGGGACGCAGACGCCTCAATTGTGAGAGTTCTCGGGCTTGAGGAGTTCGAGCGCTTTGTGTTCGTGTTGTCCGTCCTTGAAAGGTACTCAGATCAGGATTGTTCCCTTCTCCTGGGCTGCTCGCGGCAGGATGTGCGTGAGGCAAGGATAGGAGCGCTACAGCATGTCGCCGAGTTAGACAGGATGAGAGCTGTGACCGGGTCCGGGGCCCCAACTCCGTTGCGGAGCTACCACTCGGAAACTCTAGTGGCATATTCTTCGTGATTCATCTGGCGTCATGTCGATACCGTTTCGAGGACGTGGACGGGTAGCGACAAAGTTATAGCTGCGCCGCCTCCAGCGCTCTCGGAGACCCTAGCCGCACCGCCGTGCGCCTGGACAACTGCATCCACGAAGGCAAGCCCGAGACCATGTCCAGGAGAATGTTTCCCCTTCACGAAGCGCTCGAAAGCTCGGCCGCCAATCTCTGGCGGGAATCCTGGGCCATTGTCCTCGATCGCGAATTCTGCTGACCCTTGATGCAAATGTAGCCGAATGCTCACTCGGCAACCTACCGGCAAGTGAGTCAATTCGTTTTCAAGCAAATTGCTTACCACACGATTCAGCAAAGGCAAGTCAGCATCCACGACCACATGCTCTTCAAGGTCACTCGTCACTTCGTGATGGCGCTCAGCCATGGCCGGCTGGTAAATATCGACTAGTTGTTTCACGACATTGGAGAAATCAACCGCGCGGCGATCCAGGTGAAGCGCGCCCGCCTCCGCTTCCGCAAGATCCAGCGTGGTGTTTAGCAACTGCGAAAGCCTATCCAGGCCCTCGATTGCTTCTCCCACCGAGTCGCGCCACTTCTCGTTCCCTTCATCGCACAAGGCGGATTCGAGCGTTCCGCGAATCAACGTTACCGGGCTCTTGAGGTCGTGCGCGACGGCGCCGGTGACAGTGCGAAGCTGGTTCACCGAGGACTGGAGCCGGTCCAACATGCGATTAAAGGTCTGAGCCAATCGCGAGATTTCGTCCGAATTCACAGGCTCAGGCAATCGTTCTTCTAAATCTTCGGTGCCAATTCGCGCGACGGTCTCAGTAATGCGTTCGACGCGAAGCAGAGTTCGACGAGCGCTCCAGTACGAGATTAGGAAGCCGAGCACGAACATGCCGCCCCAGACCATGAGAAAACGACCGGCCAGTCTGTGCAGCACACGCATTGCGCCACGATCGGAGAGCCCTAGATAAACCGTCCTTCCATTTTGCGCCTTGATAACAACCCGAAACGTTTCTCGCAAACCATCCACTGCTATGGACTTTGGAGCCCCTGGAGCGAGATTCGAGCGCCGAATCGCTGTGACAAAAGCATCCTCGGAGCTTGGGCCCACCCACAACGGACTCTCACTGTTATTGGGATCCGTCGCCAAGAAGAAGACCGAATTCAGCCGTTCCCCGCGGGCATTGCGCTCATCCGGTACTTCCTGAGTAGCAAGTTCCGCCACCTCTCGAACGATTCGCTTGTATAGGTGATCGCTTGGAGTATCGACCGAGACCTGAGCAAGAACCTCAGCTTCGCCGGTAAGCCAGGTGTCACTACGCTCTCGGATGCCTTGAGCGACAAGGAAATAAACGATAGAAAAAGCCACAGCGGTTCCGAGCGCGAACGCCAGAGTTGTCCAAATCGAAATTCGCCATGCGGCGGTAGCGCGTAAATTCTTAGGCATTCTTGAGAACATACCCAACTCCACGAATTGTGTGAATCAGCGGCCGCGGGGTGTCATGGTCCACCTTGCTGCGCAAACGATAAATGTGAACATCCACGACGTTGGTTGCGGGATCAATTCGCATCCGCCAAACGTGGTCCAGAATCATGGTGCGAGTTACCACGCGACCTTCATTGCGGCAAAGATACTCCAGCAGAGAAAACTCCTGTGGAGTCAATTGCAGCAAGTGATCGCCCCGTCGCGCCTCACGACGGACCAGGTCAAGCTGCAAGTCGGCAGCTTGCAGACGTACCGATTCATTCTGCGGAACCGTGGTCCTGCGCAGAAGATTTCTCAGCCTTGCCAGCAGTTCCGGGAGGGCGAATGGCTTCGTCAGGTAATCGTCTCCGCCTTGCTCTAGTCCCCGGACCCGCTCGTCCACAGAACGCCGGGCAGACAGGATTAAGACTGGCGCCGCACTACCTTGGGCGCGGCAGCGGGCAATCAAGTCCAATCCATCCATGTCTGGAAGGCCAAGATCGATGATGAAGGCATCGTGAGTCCCTTCCAAGGCCATGGTTTCCCCAGCTTTCGCTGTACTGGCCGCATCCACCTGGTATCCAGCCTCCACCAGCGCGCGCTTTAGGAACTGCTGAATGGATAAGTCATCTTCTACCAACAGCAATCGCATAGGAACTTCCCGGCAGTCCAAAACTTTACACCTCCAGGTGGGATGCAGGAAACTCCTCACACGTTGAATCCAGGTAGAAGCAGGCCCACCTCTCTGCATATGGCTACCTGAAATATCCTTCAGCAAAATCAGATGAGAATCTGCTCGTCACCTCACTGCTGGTGCCAGACCATATCCACGCGCACTGGAATGTCATTCTTCACTGGCATCGTCAAGAGCGACGGCGGATCAATCTTGAAATCGGCGAGCGTGGCCGGAATTGTCCCCGTGATATGAGTCTCGCCGCCCTGTGTCTCCAGTTTGAAAGGGACCAGCTTGTACTGGGCAGTCTGGCCAGCGAATTGAATCTCCAGATCGGCGTTGCATGTCGCCAATGCGGCGGTCGATTCGGGAAGTCGGGTGCGTACGGTCACAATGGGAAACTCCGCACCGCGCGTGACCTGAAGCATATGAAGGTCGCGGTTGCTGTCTCCGGAATCAAATGACTTAACTGGGACTGCGATCAAGAACTCGCATTGGCCTGCATGGCAAACGCCTTTCCCTCGCGCCTCATGGCTAACACCCTCAGTCTGATGGAGTGGGTGCGACACGTGATAAGTGAGTGTGCTTTGTTTGAGGAGCCATTGGCTGTCGGTTCCAGCAAATGTGGGGAGTGCCACGAACAAAAAGGCAATCAGTATTCTCTTATTCATAGATGCGCTTAGAACTTCACCGAGACCGACAGAAGAGCAGCGCCGAACGCCCCGGCCGTAACGATGGCCACCGGGCCATGCGCCTGGGCGATCCCATGGACTTTTTCCCCTTTGTTTTTTTGATCGAAAGCCATAATTCCAAGGATGGGCGTCGCGATCATGCCAGGGCCATGGATCCAAGCCATGACCTTGTGGAAACGGATCGGACCACGGGTTTCGGTTCCAGGCACTCTGGGCGCGCGGATCGCATAGTACGCGGTAATGAAATACAAATCTCCGGTCAGCCCGCCAAGAGCCGTGTGCAGATCGCGCGAGGCGGTGCTGGTGTTCTTGCCTCCAGCGTTGAGAGATGTGGCAACGGTGGCAATCAACGGAATGGTTGTGATCAAACCCATCCGTTGATGGATCTTCAGCATGTGTGTCCGTTTATCCAGCAATGCTTGCTCTCGCGGGTTCCCCTGGGTCTGTTCGGGAGAGAGGCCGAGATCCGAAAGCGAAGGTGCTCTCGTACTGCTGGACGGAGCGTTCGGCAAATTGTCCTGTTGCGTGGGCGTTGGTTTGGCGGTGACTGGTTCGTCCGCCTCCAGCTTCTCGTCCAGAACCGTGGTCTCGGTCCCATTAACGGTTGTGGAAGGAATCTCCAACATCTTGAAACCGGCGGCCTCAAACTTCAGCCGGTAGTTGCCCGCCGGCAGACCGTCAAACCTATAAGAGCCATCCGTCCCCGTGGTCGCGTTTTGCATCTGGCCATTGTCTACACCCGTCGCCGTCACGGTGACATTCGTCACCCCATTGCCGGACGCATCGATAACCCTGCCCCTCAATGCTCCCGCTCCAGCCGTCTGAGCCATCAGAGACTGGGCGAACCCAATGGACAGACAAACCAAAAAAACGAGGCCAGAGACGCCAATGTGGCGGTTGCGAAAGATCTTCCTCAACATCCTTCACCTCACCCTTTCCGATGGTGCTGTGACCTCGTGCGGTTAGAGAGCTACCAAAATACGATATGTGCGCAACATTACAGTTGCTTTTCCGGAAGATGACAATTTGTTCATCCAGAGCTAATCGGCGCATTTCTCTTCTCAACCGCGGCTATGATTTCATCTACGCGCCGCCCAAAATTGAGGTGTCTAGGTGAAATGCGTTCGTCAAGTAACTCAGGCGATCTTCCTGATGTTCATCTGCAGTACATGGCTTCGGAGTCAAACCCTCAAGCCCAGACCCGCAGAACCCACTCCACAACCCTCCAATTCCGTTTCACTGCCAGCACCAGTCAGTTCCATTTCCTTGACAGTTCCGCCAGGTGCCCCTCTGAAGATAGCGCTGGATACCGAGGTGCGAGTTCGGGAAGTGGGGCAGGCGATCCATGGCAAAACAACGGAGCCGGTGTATGCATTCGACAAGCTGCTGATTCCGGCGGGGACGGTGGTTAACGGAAAAGTCTCGGCAATCGATAGTGTGCCAGGGAAGACGCGGGTGCTGGATGCAACGGATGGGAATTTCTCTCCGGCGCGGCATGTGCATGTGCAGTTTGACGAGCTCGTGATGGCAGACGGGCGGCATGTGGCGTTGCAAACAGTGGCGTCTCCGGCCCCGGATGGAGTTCTGCGGTTTGTGTCGGCGAATGAGACGGAAAAGAAAAATAAAGTCGAGGATGTGGCAGGGAGGAAAGTGAGTGCGACGCGGCAGGCGATCCACCAGCAGTGGAGCGAATTGCAGAAGCAGATCCACGAACCGGGAAAGATGCACAAGCTGAAACGGATCGCGCTGGCGCAGCTCCCCGTGCATCCGCACTACATCGACGCGGGAACGAGCTTCAACGCGGACTTACTGCAGCCGCTGGATTTTGGAACGGAGGCGGTGATGACGGAAGCACTTACGCACATTGGAACGACTCCTCCGAATGGAAGCGTCGTGCATGCGCGGCTGGTGACCGCGCTGAGTTCTTCGACTGCAAAGAAGGGAGATCCTGTGGAGGCACTAATAACCGAACCGCTGGTGGCTTCGGATCATCTGATTTTGCCGGAGGGTAGCCTGATTAAAGGCTCAGTAGTGGAAGTACATGCGGCGCGCCAGTTGGGACGCAATGGGCAGTTGCGAATTTTATTCCGTGAGGTTGCGCCGCCGAACGGGCTGGAGCAGAAGGTCGAGACGAATCTGGAGGGCGTGGCCGTGGCAAAGGACGAGCACCTGAAGCTGGACGCCGAAGGTGGAGCTGAGGTGACGACGCCGCGGACTAGATATTTAATCACCGGAATCCAGGTGATGCTGGCGGCCTCACAGGCGTCTCCGGACCGGGATGCGGGACAGGGAGGACAGAGTGTAGGTGAAGCGGGGGGCGGCGCGGCGAGCGGGGCATCGGGATTTAAGTTGGCAGGAATGATTGTGGGGATTGCTGCGCATTCGCGCGTGGTGTCCGCCGGATTCGGATCGTATGGAGCAGCGATGTCGATCTATTACCACTTTCTAGCCCGAGGACGCGATGTGGTCTATCCGAAGGACATGGCTATGGTAATCGGGCTTGGAACTCGGGGCACCCAGTCAAATAATGCCGCGGGACCCTCTGCACAGTGAGACCTGAGGTGCGGAAATGCGCGACCGATGTGGTTTTGTCGTACCACTGACAGGCAGCGTCCAATCGAACTAGGCAGGAGGACGGCAAACGAGTGGAAGGCAAGGTCGAGGTCGGCCTTGTCCGCCTGCTCCCGAGAGGAGGCTCTGCTTGGGAAAGAAGTGGAGCGGCTTCACCTGCGCGAACAAATCAGCCAATTGTGCCCAAGTAGAAGTCATGCAAACACCCACTGGGTTAGCGAACTACCCATTCCTAACGCCATGTGTGGAAATCAAGAAGGTCAAATCTTCACGGGGTTTCCATGGGAGCAATTCCGGGCCGGTTTTCTAACACCGCTGGCATAGAGGTATGGTGGAACGGTGGAACACCTCTTTCGAGTGATCGCCAACCCGAAAGCAAACGTGACGCGGTCCAGAAACGGGCTTGGAGGAAGTCGATTCGTGATCGCCTCAAAGCCTTCTTATCGTTAATAAATCGTGATTGATCACCGTAACGGAATTGCTGTCATCGAAGGTAGCGCCAGGCTAAGGCTTGGCCGATGCGCCAAAGAACGTCGGCTGCTCCGGGATTGCAGCACCGTCGGCGCGTGGATCGGACGCACCGAGATTCAAGCCGGTTTTGCTGTCGTGAAGGATTGCCTGGCCGCGCCCCATCAGTGATGTGTAGTCCCTATGCACTTGCAGCACATGGCCCATCTTGGTCAGTGCTTCGAGGGTGGCGGGCGTAACGCGCGATTCGATCACGATTTTGCAGCCGAGCTGCTGGCGATCGGTAAAACGCGGTTCTTCCATCGCAGCCTGAATGTTCATGTTGTAGTCGACGACGTTGGAAACGAATTGGGCGTGAGCCAACGGCTGATTCAGCCCGCCCATGATGCCGAAGCCGATGTGCTCATCACCTCGCTGCATGAAGCTGGGAATGATGGTATGGAACGGCCGCTTACGGCCGGCAAGCGCATTGGGAGACATTGGGTCAAGCGAGAAAAGGCCTCCGCGATCCTGTAAGGCGAATCCCATGCTCAAGACAGTTACGTTCGATCCAAAGTTGTTGTAGTTGCTTTGGATCACGGAAAGAATATTGCCTTCGCGATCGACGACGGTGAAGTAGGTGGTATCGCTGGTGCCCAACGCCCCCGGGGCGACCG